>Ga0316600_10000993_pt1 | contig 13062 bp, 11 predicted proteins | sample OWC_soil_day5_CT_FD_207652 | JGI IMG/M metagenome (GOLD analysis project Ga0316600, IMG submission 207652) | Wetland soil microbial communities from Old Woman Creek delta, Ohio, United States - OWC_soil_day5_CT | ecosystem: Environmental > Terrestrial > Soil > Wetlands | place: USA: Ohio... | reverse complement strand
AGCTGTTGCGATTATCAAACATACAAATCCATGTGGTACTGGTATTGGTGCTACAATTTCTGAAGCTTATACAAAAGCGTATGAAGCTGATCCAGTTTCCGCTTTCGGTGGCATTGTGGCATTGAATCGTACTGTCGATCAAAAAGCTGCGGAACAAATGAGCAAATTGTTTATTGAAGTGGTGATTGCACCTGCATTCGATGAAGATGCATTCGCAATTTTAAGTGCGAAGAAAAATATCAGATTATTAACATTGCCTGTACCTAATCTTGATGAAGCACGTATGGATACGAAAAAAGTATCTGGCGGTATGCTCCTTCAAAATGCGGATACGACGGATACAAAAACAAATGACATGAAAGTTGCAACAAAACGTCAACCAACGGAAGAAGAATGGAAGCAAATGATTTTTGCATGGAAAGTTGTAAAACATGTAAAATCTAATGCAATTGTGATTGCTGGCAATGACCAAACATATGGTGTTGGGGCAGGGCAGATGAATCGCGTTGGTTCGGCGGCAATTGCGCTTGAACAAGCCGGTGAAAAATCTAAGGGTGCAGTACTTTCCTCTGATGCATACTTACCATTTAGAGATACTGTAGATACCGCAGCAAAAGCTGGTATTACGGCAATCATTCAGCCAGGTGGTTCGATTCGTGACCAAGAATCGATTGATGCTGCGAATGAACATGGCATTACGATGGTATTCACTGATATGAGACATTTTAAACACTAAGTCTTGTTGATGGTAAAATAGTAGTCATTTAGAATTAAGACGCACTTATTTCCATACTTAAATTTGGAGTTTTGGTGCGTCTTAATTCATCTATAGAAGGAGTGAAGTTAACGTGCGTATTCTAGTGATTGGTGGCGGTGGCCGTGAACACACCTTAGCTTGGAAGCTTTCCCAAAGCAAAAATGTAGAGAAAATGTATGCGATTCCAGGAAACCCTGGGATGGAAAAAATCGCTGAATGCAATAGTGCGATTAGCATTTCTGATAATGATGCGCTTGTCGCTTTTGCAAAAGCGCATAAAATAGATTTAACGGTAGTTGGACCGGAACTTCCACTAGCAAACGGCGTTGTCGATGCCTTTGAAGCCGCTGGTTTAAAAGCCTTTGGCCCAAGTAAAGTTGCCGCTGAAATTGAAGGTTCCAAAGCGTTTTCAAAATGGTTGATGAAAAAATACGATATTCCTACCGCTAAATTTGAAGTATTTACGGATGCCGAAGCAGCGCGTGCCTATGTAAATAAGCAAGGTGCACCAATCGTCATCAAAGCAGATGGACTCGCTGCGGGTAAAGGCGTTATCGTGGCAACTACACTGAAACAAGCAATTGAAGCGGTTGACAGCATCATGTGCGATCAAACTTTTGGTGAAGCTGGCAGTCGTGTCGTGATTGAGGAATGTTTAGTTGGTGAAGAAGCATCTTTACTTACATTCACAGATGGTGAAACCATTGTACCGATGATTTCTTCGCAAGATCATAAACGGGCCTACGATAACGATGAAGGTCCTAACACTGGTGGTATGGGGACTTATGCGCCAGCACCAGTAGCAACAAAAGAAATATTGGCACAAGTGCAAACAGAAATCTTAGAACCAACGATTCAAGCGATGGTTGCCGAAGGTCGTAAATACGTTGGCTGCTTATATGTTGGTCTTATGATTACAGCCGATGGCCCTAAAGTAATTGAGTATAATGCGCGTTTTGGTGATCCTGAAACACAAGTTGTATTGCCGTTACTCGACGGTGATTTGGCTGAAATTATGCTTGCATGTATTGACGGGAAACTTGCAGATACAAAGGTAAGTTGGAAGGATGAAGCGGCAGTATGCGTGGTTATGGCAGCTGGCGGTTATCCGGCAAGCTATCAAAAAGGCGATGTGATCAGCGGAATTGATGCGGCCGAAGCAGACGGCGCAGTAGTATTCCACGCTGGTACAGCAAAAACGGATGCAGGTATTGTAACAAATGGTGGTCGTGTTATCGGTGTTACAGCAACCGCTAGTAGTATTAAACAAGCGGTTGACAATGCTTATGCAGCAGTAGCTAAAATAAGCTTTAAGGACAATCATTTCCGCAAGGATATTGCCTATCGTGCAATTGCAAGATTGAAATAAAATAGAAAAGAATCACAGAGAAGTTTGGTTTTATCCACTTTTTTGTGGTTCTTTTTTGTATCTATTTTAAAGGTAAATAATAACTTTTTGACGAATTAAGATAAAAGAGCATTTAGTATGAATGAGGAGTAGGCTATGGAACTATCAATTATTGTACTCAATATAGTGATATTACTGGTCCTATTTAGTGGTTTGGGGATGACCTTGGTTGGTTTACCAGGGAATATTGTTATCTTTTGTACAACCCTTGCCTATGCTTTTTATGATAAGTTTGTCCATATTGGCATCCAAGAGTTAGTTTTTGTTTTAGGAGCAATTCTTATCGGGGAATTGTTTGAAACGTTAACGGCAGCGATTTGGGCGAAAAAGGAGAAAGCATCGAAACTAGCGATTTTCGTTGCAGTCATTGGCTCTGTCGTGGGTGGTGTTCTGGGTACGATGATCATACCTGTTATCGGTTCAATTATTGGGGCGTTAGTGGGTGGTTTTGCTAGTAGTTATATAGCAGAATATCGTACGACGCGTAACTTTGAGCAGGCTCGGCGCGTGGCATTAGGTGTCATAAAAGGGCAGCTTCTCGGCATTGTAATTAAGTTTTCAGTTGCGATGGTAACCATTATGTATGTACTCATTCAAATGCCATGGTAAAACTATCCGCATTTCGTAGAAATTATAGTATAATGGGATAAGGATAGAGATTATCGTATATATTACTTTTAGAAACTGATCTATGAATAAAAAAACATTAACATATTAGAGGAGGACCATAATGTCTTTAGAAATTGGTCAAATGTATCACGGTTTTAAATTAGTTGAAACAAAAAAAGTCAAAGAAATAAATTCAGTAGTCAATATGTTTTACCATGAAAAAAGTGGTGCACGTTTGTTGTTTATGGAAAATGATGATGATAATAAGGTGTTTTCCATTACTTTTCGGACGCCGCCTACCGATAGTACCGGTGTAGCACATATTGTGGAGCATTCTGTATTATGTGGTTCCAGAAAGTTTCCGATGCGTGAACCTTTTGTTGAGCTTGTTAAGGGGTCATTGAATACGTATTTAAATGCGATGACATTTTCCGATAAAACAATGTATCCAGTTGCCAGTCGCAACGATAAGGATTTTCAAAATCTAATGGATGTTTATCTTGATGCAGTATTTTATCCATGCATGTATGAATGTCCAGAGGTGCTAATGCAAGAAGGTTGGCATTATGAAGCAGAGAATACCACGGATGAATTGAAGTATAAAGGCGTAGTTTATAATGAAATGAAAGGTGCGTTTTCTTCGCCAGAGGCGATACTCGATAAAGAAATCGTAGCTTCTTTATTCCCAGATACTACGTATGGTTTTGAATCTGGTGGTGATCCAGAAGTTATTCCAGAATTAACACAAGAAATGTTCCTTAATTTCCATAAAAAATACTACCATCCAGCCAATAGCTATATTTACTTATATGGTGATATGGATATTTTAGAAAAATTGGCGTTCTTAAATGACGAGTATTTGAGTGCTTTTGATAAGATTGCAATAGATTCTAATATTGAAGAACAACCTTTATTTAACGAGCAAAAAGACGTAACAGAAGTTTATCCGATTTCGCCAAATGAACAGGCAGAGGACAAAACCTTTTTAAGCTGGAACTGCATTGTGGGAAAAGTAGAGGAAGCTGAAGTGATGCTTGCAATACAAATTTTAGAGCACTTCTTACTTCGTACGCAAGCGGCCCCGCTGAAAAAAGCATTGGTTGATGCGGGAATTGGTAAAGATGTCTTAAGCTCGTTTGGTGATGGAGTTTTACAACCGACCTTTAGTATTATTGCTACTGGTGCAAATGAAGGAAGCAAAGAAAAATTTGCGCAAGTAATTCGTGAAACGCTGCAGCAGTTAGTAACAGAAGGCATTGATAAAAAGTTAATTGAAGCATCGATTAACTTATTAGAATTTAAGTTGCGTGAGGCAGATTTTGGTCAAAATCCAAAAGGTTTAATCTATAATATCAAATTGCTGCATAGCTGGTTATACGATGAAAGTCCAATGCTGTATTTAGAATATGAAGAAGCTTTAAACAATGTAAAATCAGCGTTGACGACCAATTATTTTGAAAAAATCATTCAAGAACGCTTGCTCGATAATAAGCACGTAACCTTGGTAACGTTAAAAGCACAACAAGGGTTGGCGGAAGAAAAGGCAAAAGAAGTACGTGCGTATTTAGCTGATTACAAAGCGAAACTATCCAAAGAGCAGATGGAAGAGCTCGTAGAGATGACGAAGAAATTAAAATTACGTCAAGAAACACCAGATTCTCCCGAAGTGCTGGCAACGATTCCGTTATTAGAATTAAAAGATATTGAAAAGAAATCTGAGCAATTGATTTTAACTCAAAAACAAATCAATGATACGAAAGTATTATTTCATCCAATTGTAACCAATCAGATTGCTTATTTAAACATTTATTTTGATGCTGGTACGGTGCCACAAGCTTTGTTACCATATGCATATTTATTGGCTGAATTGCTGGGAAAAGTAGCTACTGACAAACATGCGTATAGTGAACTTGCCAATGAAATTAATATTAGTACAGGTGGAATTGGCTACGACGTTATTGCTTATACAGAAAGTGATAGTGCCGAAGAATATTATCCTAAATTTAAAATAAAATCAAAAGCGCTGGTTAGTAAATTGCCAGAACTATGTGGTTTGATTGCTGAAATTATTCGCACGAGTAAATTCGATGATAAGAAACGTATCAAAGAATTGATTGAACAAATAAAATCTTCACTAGAAATGTATTTGCTTCGCAATGCCCAACAAGTAGTTGCTAGTCGGGTATTATCTTATTTTTCACCAGCGGGAAAATACAACGAACAAGGGTTGCTTTCGTTCTATGAATTCGTAGCTGAACTAGATAAAAACTATGAAAGTAGATTTGCTCAATTAGGAGAAAAGTTTGCGCAATTAGGTATTTTGCTATTCAATCAACATAATTTGATCGTGAGTATTACATTAGAAGAAGAAAACTATGGAAAATTTGAGTCTGCATTTACTGCAATCTTAAATGTTCTTACGACGAATAAGGCGCCAAAACAAAGTTATGAATTTGAAGTGAAAAAACTAAATGAAGGTTTAATGACTTCTAGCAAGATTCAGTATGTTGCAAAGGGTGCCAATTTCGGCAAACTTGGTTTTAAATTTAATGGTAGTTTGAAAGTGTTAGAAACGATTTTACGCTACGATTACATGTGGAATAAAATTCGTGTACAAGGTGGAGCGTACGGCGCCTTCACACAATTTAGACGCAATGGTAATATGGTATTTGGTTCCTATCGTGATCCGAATCTAGTGGAAACGATTGATGTTTATGATCATACTGCGGATTATTTACGTAGTTTTGAGGTAAGTGAACGCGAAATGACAAAATACATTATTGGTACGATGAGTACATTAGATACACCGCTTACTGCACAAATGAAGGGTGAAGTCGCAGCTGAGTGCTATATTCGTCATATTACTGAGCAAGATATTCAAGAAGAACGTGATCAAATTTTAGCGACACAGCAAGAAAATATCGTAGTGTTGGCTAACCTAATTGATGCTAGCATGAAAGAAAATTATCTTTGCGTGCTTGGTAATGAAGAAAAAATTAGGGAGCATAAAGAAGTCTTCATTGAATTGAAAAATGTATTTGCTTAAATATCACGATTGTGAGAAAAATAGCAATTTATTGCTAGGATAATTTTATTTTTCAAGAGGAAAACGACTACGGGGTAAAGAAACTTGCTTCGTAGTCATTTTTTATCCTATTTTTTCATTTTGGTAAAATATAAAAATATAATATTCATAAGATAGAGTGATATAATGATGCTATTGAGTTTGGAGGAGATTTTATGCTGATTGATTTACATTGTGACACAATATCGGTTTTATTAAAGCAAGACAAAGCTGGCGAATTGAGAAAAAATAGCTTATGTGTTGATATCGAAAAATTAAGACAAGGCGGATCACTGGCGCAATTTTTTGCTTTGTATGTTAATAAGGAAAAGGTAGAGAATCCCTTTGAATATGCGATGCTCATGCTTGATAAATTTTATCAGGAACTAGCTGCAAACTCGTCTGAGATTGCAATTGCTCGAACTTATCATGAAATGATGGCAAATATGGCAGAGGGAAAAATATCGGCTTTTTTAACGATCGAAGAAGGTGGCGTTATCAAGGGGAAGTTAGAAAACTTACGTAATTTTTATCGGTTAGGTGTTCGATTGATGACGTTAACTTGGAATTATCCCAATGAAATTGGGTATCCGAATTTTGATTGGGAGTATCAAGATCAGGGTCTTACTGCGTTTGGTAAAGAAGTTGTTGCTGAAATGAACCGTCTTGGGATAATCATCGACGTATCGCATCTGTCTGATCAAGGCTTTCACGATGTTGCTAGTCTTTCTTCGCAACCTTTTATTGCTTCACATTCCAATAGCCGTGCAAAGACTAATCATCCTCGTAATTTAACAGATGATATGATTCGAATCCTTGCTGAAAAAGGTGGAGTCATTGGTTTAAACTTTGCGGCAAGTTTTTTAGGTAGCAGTGAAACCAGTAAAATAGAAGATATGATTCGCCATGCTAAATATATTTATCAAGTTGGTGGATCTGATGTACTGGCGATTGGTACTGATTTTGATGGAACAGCACCAAATTTTGAGATTGTGCATGCTGGGCAGATAAATTATTTAAGAGATGCTTTAGCAAAAAATGGTTTTACGGCTAGTGAAATAGACAAAATATGGTATAAAAATAGTGGGCGGATCATAAAAGAAGTTTGCCATTAGATAAATAAGATTGACAGTAACTAGGGGAGTTTCTATAATTAGAAGGATACATAATACAAGGAGTTTTATAAATGAAAAAATTTAGTCAAAATACGATAGATATCAGTGATCCACGAAATAAAAGACAGCATATTTTAGATGCGGCCTATATTGTATTTTCAAGAAAAGGCTTTCACCGCGCAACCGTGGATGAAATTATTGCGTTAGCTGACACCGGAAAAGGTACGGTATATAATTATTTTGTTAATAAAGAACAACTTTTTTATACCTTGATCAAAGAATATAACAATCCTTTTAATAAAAGAATCGAAGAAATTGTTACCAGTAACTTACTATCATTAGATAAAATTAGGATTTTGACAAAAGAATTCTTGAGCTTTTATTCTAGAAATGCTGACTTGTGGCGGGTCTTAATACACGAGATGCGCACTTTTGGCGAAGGTGGCTATTCTGGTTTTAATGAAGAGCAGCAAGAAAAGTATAAGAAGGAATTTGAATCTGCAATCGTTTTGTTAGAGTCTGTCATTCTACAAGGCGTAGAACAAAAACTCATTCGGGAATGTAATACAAAACAAGCGGCATATGGTTTATTTAGTGCTATTATTGCTATTGTATTCCAAGGTTTAGTGGGAGAAGACATAGAAAAAACGGCCGATGACATTGCTAATACGTTTTTGTTTGGGATTGCAATAAAATAATCGATGAATGAAATGTAGTTGAAAGTGATGTTTATTAGGAGGAATTTTTTAATTGGAAATTGATGTTAGCAATAAAGTCAAAACAATGGTGCAGGGTGGATTCGTCGGATTGTTGTTACTTACCATTCTTCTTAGTGGTGGTATTTGGTGGTGGCAGCACAATCAAGGATATATATTGATACACAGTGCTAGTATAAAAGGTATGGGCGTTAATGCCAGCGTAAAGGTTGCGGGGACAGTTACAGACATTATGGTCAAAGATGGTGATACCGTAGAGGCGGGGCAGACCCTCGCGAAGATAAAAATCATTGTATCACCAGAGCAGATCCAGCAATTAGAGCAGGCCGTAGAATCAGCGAAGCTTCACTATAACGAGGTATTGACAAGACCAGCAACGACGATGACAACCGTAACGCCTGGAGATAGTACCAAAGGGGATGTTGCAGCGGCGCAAGCGGCTGTTGATAAAGCGGTAGCGAATAAAGATCGTATGGATAAATTGTTTGAAATTGGTGCAGTGAGCGCGGTGCAGAGAAATAATGCAACGAATGCATATCAAGCAGCAGAAGAAGCGTTAAATGCTGCCAGCCAAGGACCAACGAGTAGTAGTGTTCAGGTTAATAATACCGAAGATGCTGGACAGTTATTGAAACTTGCAAAGTTCCAATTAGAACAAGCCGAAATGGCCTTGGCTGCTTCCTCGCAAGTGGAACAAGTAACGGCTGTCGTTGCACCAGTTGCTGGTGTAATCAACTATACTGAGGTAAAAGTTGGCGATAGTATAGAAGCAGGACAACCAATTTTTACCGTCGGCGATGCAGGTAATCTATGGGTTGAAGTTCAAGTGGATGAAAAGCAAATTGACAAATTAAAACTTGGACAATTTGTCAGTTATTCGATTGAAAATTATCCAGATAAAATATTTAAAGGTACTGTATTTGAAATTACAAGTGAATTATCTAAGGAAGAAGGCGGTGGTAATGGAAAATTACAAGGATTGCCTGTCAAAATTTCTTTGCCTGTAGATACTGATTTTGTATTTAAAAGTGGCATGAAGGTAAATCTTAAAATTAAAACAAGCTAAAAAAAAATCTGTCCCGTTGTAGTGGGACAGATTTTTTTTATTAAATATTTTCATAAGTTAAAGAATAAAAGAAATAAAGAAGGAAAATAATAAAATAAGCAGAATAAATAAATAATAAATGAATGTGTAAGGGGTGGTTTTCGTGTCCTCAAATCCAAAATTGAAAGATGAATTGACGGATCAGTTATTTAAGGCGGTATTATTACTAAAGGACAGTGAAGAATGTTATCAGTTCTTTGAAGATATATGTACCATTAGTGAAATGAAAGCTTTAGCACAACGTCTCGAAGTAGCACGCATGCTTAAGGATGGGCATACGTATGATGATATTGTTGAACGTACAGGGGCTAGCACAGCAACGATTAGCCGTGTCAAACGGTGTTTGAATTATGGCGCTGATGGTTATAAATCTATATTAGAACGCTTAGATAAAGTGGAAAAGGAAAGAGAATAGGAGTTTTTTTAGAATGAGTAAAAATGAATTTGTGTTACAAATACCTTATGGAACCAGAGATTTTTTGCCACATGAAGCAGCTTGTAAACGTGAAATTGAAGCGTCTATAGCAGATGTATTCGTTAAATGGGGTTATGATGAAGTTGTTACCCCTACGATTGAATATTTAGAAACGCTTACGATAGGCAATGGTAGAGAAGTCGAACCTCATATGTTTAAGTTTTTTGATAAAAATAATTGTACTTTGGCACTTCGTCATGAAATGACGACACCGATTGCTCGTGTTGCGGCAAGTCGTTTAAACGAAGTAGAATTACCACTTAAATTGTCTTATATTACGAACGTTTATCGTTACGAACAAGCACAAATTGGGCGCCAATGTGAATTTTATCAAGCTGGTGTTGAATTAATGGGCGTGCCAAATGCAAGTGCCGATGCGGAAGTTATTGCATTATCAATTGAGTTATTAAGACAAGCAGGCCTAGAAAATTTTCAAATCAGCTTAGGTCAAGTTGAATTTATCAATGGAGTTATGGAACAAGTGAATTTATCATCTGAGCAGCAGCAACAAATCAAACAAGCAATGGTAACACGGGATTTGGTTGGTCTAGGAGAAATGTTAGATCATACAGACCTTACTGGCAATGCGAAAGATATTTTAAAACGCATTCCATTATTGCATGGAAAAGAAAATATGTTAAAGCAAGCCTACAATATGGTATATAATGAACAAAGTAAACGTGCCTTAGATAACTTAACAGAAATCTATAACTTACTTAAAGGGTATGGTTTTGAAAGCTATGTCAACTTTGATTTAGGGGTTATTCGTGATTTTAATTATTATACTGGCATGGTATTTGAAGCTTATACGCCAGGTCTTGGTTTTCCCTTGTGTGGAGGCGGACGTTACGATAATATGTTATCCGATTTTGGGACTGCTTGCCCAGCTACTGGCTTTGCACTTGGTATCGAACGGATCATGTTGGCATTAGAACGCCAAGGTCTTGCTGTAGCAAACACTAAAAAAGATATTTATATTGCTTGGCAAGAGGGAAAAGTACTAGATGCTATTGTGCAGGCAAAAAAATTACGTGATGAAGGAAATTCTGTAGAACTGGCTTTATGGGCACAAACAAAAAAAACGGCTGAAGATTATCAAGTCACTAAAGGGTATCATAAACTTGTGTACATAGGATAAAGAAAATGTTGAAGCGAATTAAACAAGTCATCTCGGCACTTACGGCTGAAATAAATGAAGAAGATAAAAATTTTATTAAAAAACATCTCAATCAACGTGAACAAATCTTATTCTGGGCGATGAATTTACCAGATCAACGGCATTCTCTTAATGTTGCTTATACCGCAATTGATTTAGCAAAAGAAATAGCTGATGTTGACGAAGCACTGTTAATTAAGGCTTCTTTGCTACATGATGTTGGTAAAGTGTATGGTGATGTCAGTACATTTGATAAAATTGTCACCGTAATAGCAGATAAATTTGTCCCAACATGGTCTAAAAAGTGGGCAAAGCTGGGGCAGGGGAATAAGTTAGATAACCTCCGGCATGCGTTTTACATTTATTTTCATCATGCAAAGCGCAGTGAAGCAAAACTCCAGACCATTGGGTTAATGGAATTGGCAATACTTGTTTCTAAACATCACAAAGCTCCAGCTGGTGATGACCCGCTGGAGCTTATCCTCCTACGTAAAGCAGATGATAAAAATTAGTAGCCTACTTGTTTGTTAACGATATTGAGCATTTCTGCATCATTATAGAATTTACTGAGATTTTCAATAAATAGTTTTAAAGCGCGGTCAATATAATACGGTGAGTTCGCTGCAATATGAGGTGTGATAATAAGATTTTCTATATCCCAAAGGGGAGAAGTTTCAGGGAGTGGTTCTTGCTCAAATACATCAAGAGCGGCTCCTTTGATTACATTTGTTTCCAGTGCAGTCATTAAATCAGCTTCATTTACGATAGCGCCACGGGCCACATTGATAAAGTAAGCTGATTTTTTCATATTACGGAACATTTCAAGCGAGAAAAGTCCTTTTGTTTGCTCAGTTAGGGGTAATGTTACGATAACAAAGTCAGCGGAAGACAATAAATGTGGCAATTGATCCATTGGGTAAAGCTTATCGACAAATATTTCTTGCGTCATCGTACGTTTAGTTGCAAGCACTTTCATACCAAGGCATTTTGCTCGTTTGGCGATTTCACGACCGATGCTGCCTAAACCGATAATCGCAATTGATTTATCATACAATTCTTCTAATGATAAATGTTGCCAAGTTTTTGTTTTTTGATTTTCATAGGTCTGATGGATTGCCCGCGTGAAAGTCAACATCATCGCTAAAACATGTTCAGCCATAGGAATGCCGTGAATACCACGTGAGTTTGTCAATGTGATATTAGAGTTTATGAGCTCAGGCGAAAGTAAATTATCAACACCAGCGCTGAGTGCGTGAACCCATTTTAAGCGATTTGCTTTTGGTAGTAGTTCGCGGATGTCATGTTGTCCCCAAGTAATTAAGACATCAGTATCTACAATATAATTGATTGCTTCATATTTTTTACACACGGTCACCTTGATATCCATTCCAATTTGGCTAATCATATTGATTTGTTTGTCACTTAACCGTTGCACTACTAGTATATTGAGTGAAGGCATGATAAATATCTCCCTTTTATCTGTTGTTTTTCGCGTATAATAGTTTTTCATTATACACATTATACTATTCTACATAGAAGTGAAAATCCCTACAAATGGGTTGACGAATTAAATTACGAGTGTTAATATAGTAACATATTATTACTTTAAATAAGTAAAGTGTTGAAATTTATAGGAGGTTCTTATGACTTCAGATGATATGGACTACTTAACAATTGCATTACCAAAAGGAAAATTATTTCAACCATCTGCGGATATTTTAACGAAGATAGGATATACTGCTGAGGGATTAAGTGAGAAATCACGTAAATTAGTGATTACGAATGAAGAAAAAAAAATAAAATTTATTATTACAAAAACCGCTGATTTACCTACCTATGTGGAATATGGTGCAGCAGATATCGGAATTATTGGTAAAGATATTTTACTCGAAGAAGGCAAAGATGTGTATGAACTCTTAGATTTAAAATATGGATTTTGTCGATTGATGGTGGCGGTTCCACAAGCTTTATTACAGGAAAAATTAAGTGATTATGCGCATATGCGTGTAGCTACTAAGTTTCCTCATGTAGCAGAACGTTTTTTTAATAGCAAAGGGATTCAAATGGAATTTATTAAGTTAAACGGATCTATTGAACTTGGTCCAATGGTTGGGCTTGCTGAAATCATTGTCGATATCGTGGAAACGGGTCGTACTTTAAAAGAAAATAATTTGATTGAAATCGCACAAATCACAAATGCAACGGCACGTTTTATTGCCAATCGTGTAAGTTTTAAAATGAAATTTGATCGTATCAATCAAATGGTAGAAGATTTACGGGTGATTGTTGAAAGTGGGGAAGGTAAATGAAAGTTATAAATGCAAACACTTTAACAGTTGAAGAAATCAAAAAATTATTGACGAAGCCTGCGTTTGATCAAGTCGTATTGAGTGAAGGCATTCAAGCTAAAAATAGAGAATTATTTGGTGAAGAGTTAACAGCAGCAGAAGTCGTTGAAAAAATCGTCAATGGTGTTCGTCTAAATGGTGATGCTGATGTTATCAAATATACAAAATTAATTGATGGCGCAAATTTTACTAAAAAATCATTTATCGTTACAGAAGAGGAATTGAGCGAAGCGGAAAACTTAGTTGATCCAGCTGTCTTGGCTTCTATTCAGAAAGCAGTCGCGAATGTTCGTCAATATCATTTGGAAC
>Ga0316600_10000991_pt1 | contig 13064 bp, 11 predicted proteins | sample OWC_soil_day5_CT_FD_207652 | JGI IMG/M metagenome (GOLD analysis project Ga0316600, IMG submission 207652) | Wetland soil microbial communities from Old Woman Creek delta, Ohio, United States - OWC_soil_day5_CT | ecosystem: Environmental > Terrestrial > Soil > Wetlands | place: USA: Ohio... | reverse complement strand
CGCGGATGGCGCCCGCCGCCAGCACCAGCGCCTGCGGGTCGCGCCCCGTCTCCACGTTGACCGAGACGGTCAGGTCGGGGCGGAGGAAGTCCGGCGGGTTCTCGACGTCGAGCTTCACCTCGACGGTCCCCCGCGACAGGTCCACCGCAGGGGCGATGTAGGCCACGCGCGCCGGGAACGTCCGGTCCGGGAAGGCGTCGGCGGAGGCGGTGGCCGGCTGCCCGAGGCGGAGCAGGGCCAGGTTCTTCTCGTCGGGCAGGACGGAGAGCTGCGTCGGCCCGTCGCGGGCCACGACCAGGAGGGAGCGACCCGGCTGCACGACGTCGCCGGGCTCGACGTCCCGCTCGGTGACCACGCCGGCAGCCGGAGATCGGATGGAGAGGTTGTCGAGCCGGGCCGCGGACGCCTGCTCGGCCCCGCGCGCCTGCTCGAGCGCCGCCAGGACGGAGCGTCGGTCGGCGCCGGAGGCCGCGGCGCTGGCCTGGATCCGGGTGGACTCCACCTGGCTCGCCGCCAGGTCGCGAGCCTGGATGGCGTCGTCCAGGTCGGAGCGGCTCACCGACCCGGCCTCGGCCAGCGTGCGCTGCCGGGTGAGCTTCACCTCCGCCTGCGAGAGCCGGAGCTCTGCCTGGCGCAGGGCCTCCGCGGTGACCCGGACCGAGACCACCTCGACCTGCTCGAGCCGGGCGGCGGCCTGGGCCACCGCCGCGCGGGCCTGGGCCAGCGCGGCCCTGGCCTCGGCGTCGTCTAGCTGCAAGAGGAGGTCGCCCGGCTTCACGCGGTCCCCCTTGTCGACCGGGACCCTCGTGACGCGCCCCACCACGACGCTGCCGACCTGGATGCGGGCCGGGGCGAGCACGCGCCCGCTCGCCACCACCCGCTGGACGAGCTCGCTCCGCTCGACCTGCCAGGCGGGGACCTTCGGCCCCAGGAAGGCGCGCAGGCCGGCGGCCGCGAGCAGGAGGACCGCCCCGCCGCCGAGGATGCGCCAGCGCCATCGACGAACGGCTGGGGATGCCATGGATGCCCGAGTATACTCCGCGCGCTTTCCAGCCAGAGGTGTACATGGATCCATCGATGTGGGCGCTGGTCTACGACCGGAAGAAGGACCCCTGGAGCACCACCCGTGGCCTCCGGAAGGAGCAGGTGGCGCGCCCCACCCTCGACGTGGGCAAGGACTACCGGGACGCCTCGATGGTCATCGTGAAGCCGCGCTTCGCCGGGTTCTGCGGCTCGGACCGCGGCATCTGGTTCCGCCGCGCCTTCGGCGACATGATCCAGTCGACCCTGGCCGCCGAGGGGAAGGACGCCCGGGTCATCGGCCACGAGCTGCTCGGCGAGGTGGCGGAGGCCGGCCCGGAGGCCACCCGCGACTTCGGGCTTCGCCCCGGCGACGTGGTCTCCACCGAGAGCCACATCATCTGCAACACCTGCTACCAGTGCCGCATCGGCGACAACCACGTCTGCGCCACCGACCGCATCATCGGCATCAGCGTGGACGGCTGCTTCGCCGAGTACGTGAAGCTGCCGGCCCAGGCGATCTGGCCCACCGACGTCACCAAGATCCGGCCGGAGGTGGCGGCCCTCCAGGAGCCGTTCGGCAACGCGGTGCACGCCTGCACCAAGGTGAACCTGCGCGGGAAGTCGGTGGCCATCATCGGCTGCGGCACCATCGGGCTCTTCGCCATCGCGGTGGCCCGCGCGCTGGGAGCCCGCCAGGTGATCGGCGTCGAGCCCATGCGGACCCACATCGAGATGGCCAAGAAGCTGGGCGCCGACGCGGTGGTCGAGCCCACCAAGACCACCGAGACCTCCTACGTCCACGACGAGGGGATCACCCGGGCCATCCACGACCTCACCGACGGGGTGGGCGTGGACGTGGCCCTCGAGATGTCCGGGTCCAACGCCGCCCTCAACACCGCCATCTCGGTGGTGCGGCGCGGCGGACACGTCATCCTCTTCGGCCTGAAGAGCGGCGAGGCGGTCATCGAGAGCCTGGAGCGGGTCATCGTGGACGGCATCAGCCTTCACGCCGTGGTGGGGCGCCGCATCTTCGAGACGTGGCACATCACCCGGAACCTGCTCGAGTCGACCTCTCCCAACATCCAGGAGCAGGTCTGGAAGGTCATCCTCCAGGGCGGCAAGGACACCATCGTCCCCTTCTCCACCTGGGAGCCCGTCTCCTTCGAGGAGAAGATCAAGCTGCACCCCAAGGTGCTCATCCAGTTCCCCTGAAGGCCTGGAGGACTCCATGTACGAGATCGCCCGCGACGTCTTCGCCCGTACCCTCGAGGAGATCCGCACCGCGGGGACCTGGAAGGAGGAGCGGGTCATCCAGTCGCCGCAGGGGGCCGAGATCGAGGTGGGCGGGCGCCGGGTGCTGAACTTCTGCGCCAACAACTACCTCGGCCTCTCCGACCATCCCGGGCTCCTCGCGGCGGCACGGGCGGCCCTCGACGCTCGCGGCTACGGGCTCTCCTCGGTCAGGTTCATCTGCGGCACGCAGGACCTCCACCGGGAGCTGGAGCGGCGCCTCTCGGCCTTCTTCGGCTTCGAGGACGCCATCCTCTTCTCCTCCTGCTTCGACGCCAACGGCGGGGTCTTCGAGGCGCTCCTCTCCGACCAGGACGCCATCGTCTCCGACGCCCTCAACCACGCCTCGATCATCGACGGCATCCGCCTCGCCAGGGCGCGGCGGTACCGCTATGCGCACGCCGACCTGGCCGACCTGGAATCGAAGCTGGGCGAGGCGGCCGACGCCCGGCTCCGGCTGGTGGTCACCGACGGCGTCTTCTCCATGGACGGGGACCTGGCGCGGCTCGACGAGATCTGCGCCATCGCGGAGCGCCACCGGGCCCTGGTCCTCGTCGACGACTCCCACGCCTCCGGGTTCGTGGGACGCACCGGCCGTGGCACTCCCGAGCACTTCGGTGTGCAGGGGCGCGTCGATCTCTTGACCTCCACGCTGGGCAAGGCGCTGGGCGGCGCCGCCGGCGGCTTCGTGGCCGGGCCGCGGGAGGTGGTCGACCTCCTGCGCCAGCGCGCACGTCCGTACCTCTTCTCCAACACCCTCGCCCCGCCCATCGTGGGCGCGAGCCTGGCCGCGCTCGAGCTGCTCGAGGGATCGACCGCGCTACGCGACCGGCTCATGGCCAATGCGAGGCGTTTCCGGGAAGGCATGGCCTCGGCCGGATTCCAGCTCCGGCCCGGGTTCCACCCCATCGTCCCCATCATGCTCGGCGACGCGCGGCTGGCGGTCGACGTGGCCCGCGACCTCCTCGAGGAAGGGATCTACGTCGTCGGCTTCAGCTTTCCGGTGGTCCCGAAGGGCGAGGCCCGCATCCGCGTGCAGCTGTCAGCGGCCCATTCCCCGGAGATGGTCGACCGGGCGGTGGCGGCCTTCGTGAAGGTGGGGCGCCGCCGCGGCGTCATCCCTGCGTGAACGGCGAGGTGGACTAGAAGACGAACTGGAGGCCGATGTTCCAGGCCCAGTAGCTGGGGGCGAGCTGCCAGCTGTTCTTCGACCCGAAGTCGTTCACGCTCGACTTGGTGAAGTCGAAGATGAGCAGCGTCCGGTTGATGCCCACGTCGTAGTCCATCTGGCGCGCCAGGCCGGTGTCGAAGAAGTCGAGCACGAGCGCGAGCCCGATCGTGCCCGCCCAGCCGAAGGTGGCCCCCGACCCGCGGCTGATCGCGCCGGTCTGCTGGTCGGTCCACGAGGAGACCCCGTTCTGCCCGCTCGTGCTCCAGATGTAGTCGACGATCGCGAACCGCACGTAAGGCTCGAGCGGGACGCTCCACCGCTCGTAGAACCACTCCCAGCGGTACGTGGCCTGGATCTGGAGGGGGATGATCATGAGGCTCGTCGCGCCGCCGCGGATGACGGTCCCGTCGGAGCCGACGTAGTAGCCCTGGCCCCAGGCCTCCCAGAAGCCGGCCCCGGCGCCGACGTCGAGCGTTCCGAACTCGGTGACCCAGGCCGACATGTTGAACTGGCCGGAGACCATGAGCGGCCGGTCGGTCCCGAAGATCGTGGCGTAGGGTGGAAGCCTGTTGTCCGTCCACTCGGAGTCGATGTCGGGGCTGAAGGGCGAGAGCGTGACCTGGAACGAGCCCCAGCGCGCGGACTCCTTCACGGTGAGCACGGGGCTCTGGGCCGCTGCGGGCAGCGCCAGCGCGAGGGCCGCCGCGAGGAATGCCTTCTTCACGAGCGCCTCCGACGGGCGACGAGGAGCCCGAGGAGCGCGAGCACGGGGGCCAGGGCGCCGGCTCCGCCGGTGCTGCACCCACCGGTCTCGACGCCGCCGTCGGACTTGTACTTGTCCCAGAAGGACAGGAAGGGAAGCGGCGTGGTGGAGTCGTTCGGCCCGACGCTGGCCGCGCTCAGTCCCGGGTTGCCGGCCGCGCTCGTGGCCGTGGCGGTGACCAGGTACGAGGTCCCGTTGGTCAGGCCGGAGCAGACGATGTTGCCGGCGTTGCCCGTGGCGGTGGATGTCCCGCAGGAGACCTTGTAGGTCACCCCGGTCGCGGCCGTCTCGGTGGCGGTGGGCGTCCCGGGGGTCACCGCCACCGTGAGCTGCGCGTCTCCCGGCGTCACCTTGGTGATGACGGGGGTGGGCGGTATCGCCAACTGGAAGCTGAAGACGCCGGTGAAGACGACCGTGGTCGTGGGGACCTGCCCCAGCGGGAGGTAGTAGACGCAGAGGGAGATCGGGACGTCGTTCGCCTGGTCGCAGGTGGCCACCGACGCCTCGGTCGCCATCTGCTTCACGAAGATGCCCGTGACCGACTGGGTCGTCCCGGTGACGAGGATGTCCTTGAGGAAGGTGGTCGCCGGCACGGTCGTGCTGCACTGCCCGCTCGCCGCCGTCGAGAGCCGCCACTTGTCGCCCGTCGCGGTGGTGATCCCCTGCGTCACGATGTTCCAGGTGGCGACGGAGGTGTCCGAGGCACACTCCGTCCGGTTGGCCAGCCCGGGGGTGCCCTGGGTGGTGACGGTCGCGGTCACCGTCCCGGTGCTGGTCTGGGCCAGGCCCATACCGGGGAGGAGAAGCAGGAGGAGCGTGGCTCTGCGGAGCATGGGACGCGATTCTGCAAGGCCGGGGCCACCCTTGCAAGCTCCCGTTGCCGACTGGCGGGCATCCGGTCCGTCCATCCGGGCGCCTTTTTGGCAAACCGGGGACGCGGCGCCGGCCTGGAGTGCCAATTTGGCAACCCGGACCGGGTGGGCCGGGCCGTCAGGACCGGCGGCCGCGGACCCAGGCCTCGGCGATGCGAACGGCATTCCCGGCGGCTCCCCGGCGGAGGTTGTCGGCCACCACGAAGAGGTCGAGACCGTTCTCCTGGGAGCCATCCTCGCGCACGCGCCCCACCAGCACGGAGTCGTCGTTCACCGCGAGCATGGGCATGGGGTAGACGCGCTCGGCCGGGGAGTCGATGACCTTGAGCCCGGGCGCGGCGCGGAGGGCCGTCCGCGCCCCGTCCGCGGAGAGCGGCCGGGCCGTCCGTACGTTCACGGCGAGCCCGTGCGCATAGAAGACCGGGACGCGGATGGCGGTGGCGGTGGCGGCCAGCGCGGGCGCGGAGAGCAGCCGGCGCAGCTCCGGTCCCACCGCGGCCTCCTCGTCGGTGCTGCCGGCGGGGTCGAAGGTCCCCACCTGGGGGACGAGGTTGAACCCGACCCGGTGGGAGAGGTCGGAGGTGTCGGGCTCCTCGCCGTTGAGCAGGGAGACCATCTCCTTCTCGAGCTGGCGCAGGCCGGCCCGGCCGGAGCCGGAGGCGGCGTAGAGGATGGTCACGGCGACACGCAGGATCCCGGCCTCCCGGTGAATGGGGGCGAGCGCGAGGGCCAGGGGGACGACCGGGCCGGACGGGGTCGCCACGATGCCCCGCCTCTCCCCGGCGGCCACGTCCGCGTCGTTCACGCCCGCCACGACGATCGGCACGCCGTCGGCCGATCGGAAGGCGCCCGAGAGGTCGATGGCCAGGCACCCGTCGGCCCAGGCCTTCGGGGCGAGCTCCCGTGCGACCGCCGCCGGGACCGCCAGGATGGCGGCGTCGCAGCCGCGGAAGGAGCGGTCGGAGACCGTCTCGACCTCCAGCTCGTCACCCCGGAACCCGAGGAGGTCCACCTCCGAGCGGGCCGTGGCGAGGAGCCGGAGCTCCACCGGGATCTCGCGCGCCTCCAGGTCTTCCAGCACGGCCCGGCCCACGGACCCGGTTGCACCCACCACGGCGAGCTTCAGCGGCCTGTCGGTCATCGGCGAGACTCCTCCCGGAGAAGGTCGCGGAGCGCGGGCTCGAGCGACGGCCAACGAAAGCGGTACCCGAGCGCCAGTGCCTGCCTCGGCAAGACCCGCTGGCTGGCGAGCACCACCTCGGCCATCTCGCCGAGCACGGCGCGGACGGCGAAGGCGGGGGCCACGAGCAGGCTGGGGCGGCGCAGCACGCGCCCCAGCGCCCGGGCCAGGTCCCGGTTGCGCACCGGATCGGGCGCGGTGGCGTTGATGGGGCCCTGGGCGGCCGGGTTCTCCAGGGCGAGCCGCAGGATCCCGACCTGGTCGGCGACGTGGATCCAGGACTGCCAGAAGCCGCCGTCGCCGATGGGGCCGCCGGCGAGCATCTTGAAGGGCAGCACCAGCTTGGGGAGTGCCCCGCCCTCGGGGGAGAGCACGATGCCCGTCCGGATGAGCACCACCCGGGCGCGCTTCGCCGCCGGACGGGTGGCCTCCTCCCACTCCTGTGCGACGTGCCCCAGGAAGTCGTTCCCGGCGGGGAACGTCTCGTCGATCACCTCGTCGCCGCGAGGACCGTAGTAGCCGATGGCGCTCCCGCTCACGAGCACCGCCGGGCCGCCCGCTGCGAGCACCGAGGCGACGTTCCGGGTGGCGAGGACGCGACTGTCGCGGATGCGCTTGCGGCGCTCCTCGGTCCAGCGGCCCCCGGCGACCGGCTCCCCGGCCAGGTTCACGCACGCGTCGCAGCGGGAGAGCTCCTCCTGCCAGGGGCCCGGGACTGCCGGGTCGCCCGTCACCGTGCGCGTTCCCGCGGGCAGCCCTGCGGGCGCGCCGCTGCGGGAGAGCGCCACGACCTCGTGGCCGTCGGAGGCGAGCGAGGAGGCGAGGGCGCGTCCGATGAGTCCGGTCGCACCGGTGAGGAAGACGCGCATGGTCATGGGATCCCGTCGGGGAACTTCACCTCGGCCTCGCTCTTTCGCACGTAGTGCGGCTCGAGCGCGAAGAGGGCCCGGTCGTCGAAGGACGCGACGGCGAGTCGCGGCGCGGCGAGACGCCCCACCGCGGGGCCGGACGGCGTCGCCGGCGCCCCGTCGAGGAGGGGAATCACCGAGGCGAGGACCCCGGCGTGGGCGGCGTATCCCTCTCCGAAGCCGACCGCGGCGCCGAGCCCCTCGAGCCGGGAGGCCAGTGCGTCGGGCGGCAGCGCCTCCTCGGGACGGATCGCCGTCACCTCGTGGCCCGCCACCCGGTAGAAGCCCGCGTAGACCTCGCCCTTGCGGGCGTCGAGCATGGGCACGAACAGGGACTCGCTCCCGGGCGCCGCGGCGGCAGCCTCGAGCGCCATCGCGGCCAGGCTCGACACGCCGGCGATGGGGCGCCGGTTGGCGAAGGCGAGCCCCTTCCAGGTGGCGAGCCCGATTCGCAGCCCGGTGAAGGACCCGGGCCCGAGCCCCACGGCGAATCCCTCCACGTCGGAGACCTTGCGCCCCAGCGCGCCGAGCAGGTCGGTGAGCGCACCCGGGAGCCGGATGCCGTGGCCCACTCCGGGGCCCACCTGCCGGTCGGTGCGCGTGGTGAGGACCTCCACCGCGCCGCCGTGCAGCTCGAGGAGCGCGCAGGAGAGCGTCGGTGTGGCCGTGTCGATGGCGGCGACGAGCATGGCCGGGAGGCTCGCCCCTATCCCATCAACCGGACGATGTCGTTCTTGAAGACGAAGACCATCAGGAAGACGAGCAGGAGGATCCCGACCATGTTGGCGACCTCCCGGGTCCGCAGCGACAGCGGCTTGCGGGTGGCAGCCTCGACCGCGGTGGCCACGATGTGCCCGCCATCGAGGACCGGGATGGGGAGCAGGTTCATGAGCCCCAGGTTGACGCTGATGAGGGCCATCTTGAAGAGGAAGCTGGACCAGCCCTCCTGCGCGGCCTGGGCGGCGATCTGGAAGAGCATGATCGGGCCGCCCACGGTCTTGAAGCTGATCTCCCCCTGGACGATGCGGGCGATGCCGAGCGCGGTGAGGCGCACCACCTCGCCGAGGTGGCCGAAGGCGTTCCCGAGGGCCTCGCCGACACCGATGGCGAGGGGAACCTCCTGGGCGACGAGCGCCTTCGACTCCACGATGCCCCGCTGATCGGGGAAGAATCCGACCGTGGGCCGCCGGCGCGTCTCCCGGGTCATCTCGTCGACGTACTCCTGGTCGGCGGGAACGATCTCCGCGACCCGACCGCCGGCGAGGTCGAGCTTGACCGGGGTCCCGGAGAGGAAGTCGGCCGAGAGCTGGTTCAGCTCGCGGAAGGACCGCACCGCCTTTCCGTTCACGGCGGCGATGGCGTCGCCACGGCGCAGGCCCGCGGCATCCGCGGGGCTTCCGGGGACGACCTCCGCGATGAACGTGGAGACCAGCGGATCCGCCGCCAGGAAGGCGGGCTTTCCGTCGACGCAGGTGGGGACCATTCCGAGCTTCACCGGCGCGTAGGTGGAGACGGCCACCCCCGGAGCACGGACGGGCTCCTCGCGGAGCACCTCGAGGTCCACCGGCGTGCAGGGTGAGGCGCGGAGCACCCGGTCGAGGTCCCCCATGTTCTTGACGGGTTCGCCTCCGGCGCGAACCACCAGGTCGAACGGGGCGAGCGGGCCCGCGCTTCCGGGCAGGACCGGCGCGACCACCGCCGATGGCCAGGCCGGGGAGACCCCGATGACGCCCCGGGTGACCGTCTCGACCGGGTTCGACTCCTTCTCGGCTGCCGGGACGACCGGCACGACCACCTGCGCGCCTCCGCGATCGACCGTGAAATCGATGCGCTCCCCGGCCCGCGGGGCGACCAGCTGGCGGAGGTCGGAGAAGTACCGGACCGGCTCCGCCGGCCTCCCCGGCACGGTGACCGACACGACCCGGTCGCCGGCCTGCAACCCGGCCCGGTCGGCTGCCGACCCGGGCATGATGGTCCCGAGGGTGGGGCCGGGAACGGGCGAGCCGTTCTGGGCCAGCGCCAGCGCGAAGTAGATGACCACCGGGAAGGCGAGGTTCGCAGCCGGGCCGGCGAAGGCGATGACGAACCTCTTCCAGGGCGGCGCCTCGAGGAACCCACGCCCGCGGTCCTCCGGCGCAACCTCGGCGCCGGGCTCGTCGCCCGCCATCTTGACGTAGCCACCCAGCGGCAGGAGCGCGAGGAGGTACTCGGTCTCGCCGCGCCGGAATCCGAGGAGGCGAGGGCCGAAGCCGATGGAGAACTTCACCACCTTCACCCCGAGCAGCTTGGCCGCGACGAAGTGGCCCAGCTCGTGGACGAAGATGAGTCCCCCGAGGAGGAGGACGATGGAACCGACCTTTAGGAGGATGTCACTGGCCATGGGGGTCCGCGCCCGGGACGAACCGGGTTCTTAGCCCGACAACCGACGGCGTGCAGGAGGATTCCCGGCCATCCCGGGTCCTGGCGCCATCACCCCACCCTTCGGAGCGCCTCGGCCCGGCCCCAGTCGGAGGCGGCGATGGCCTGATCGACCGATGCGAGGCCCTCGGGGCGGTGGGCGTCCAGGACCTCCGCGCAGACCCGGGCGATGGCGTCGAACGAGCAGCGGCCCGCCAGGAAGGCCTCCACCACCCCCTCGTCGGCGCCGGAGAGGGCTGCCGGGGCGGTACCCCCCATCTCGAGGGCCCGGTAGGCGAGCATGAAGGCCGGGAAGCGGGCCGGGTCGGGCGGCTCGAAGGAGAGGCGCCCCACCCGCGCCAGGTCCAGCGGAGGGAGGTCGAGGGCGATCCGGTCGGGATGGGCCAGCGCGTAGCTGATGGGCCCGCGCATGTCGGAGACGCCCAGCTGGGCCACCACCTGCCCGTCCACGTATTCCACCATGGAGTGGACGATGGACTCCGGGTGAACCAGGATGTCGATGCGGTCGGGAGGGACGTCGAAGAGCCAGCGGGCCTCGATGACCTCGAGCCCCTTGTTCATGAGGGTCGCCGAGTCGATGGTGATCTTGGCGCCCATGGACCAGTTGGGGTGGCGCAGCGCCTCGGCCGGCGTGACCTTTGACATGCGTTCTGCCGGCACGCCCCGCAGCGGCCCGCCCGAGGCGGTGAGGATGAGCCGTCGCACCTCGGAGCGGTTGTGGCCGGCCAGCGACTGGAAGATGGCGCTGTGCTCGCTGTCGACGGGCAGGATGGTCACCCCGCGCTCCGCGGCCCGACGCATGACGAGCTCGCCGGCGAGCACCAGCGACTCCTTGTTGGCGAGACCGACGGGCTTCCCGGCCTCGACGGCCGCCGCGGTGGAGCGGAGCCCCGCCCCGCCGGAGATGGCCGCCAGCACGAAGTCGGACTCGGCGAGCGAGGCCACCGACACCGCCCCGTCCTCGCCGTGCCGGATCTCCGGCGCGTCCGCTCCGAGCCGCTCGCGCAGGTCGGCTGCGGCCTCCGGGTCGGAGACCGACACGAGCAGCGGCCGGAACGTCCGGACCTGCTCGGCGAGCCGTTCGACGTTCCGTCCCGCCGCCAGCCCGACCACGGAGAAGCGCTCCGGCGAGCGGGAGACCACGTCGAGGGCCTGCACGCCGATGGAGCCCGTGGACCCGAGGATGGAAAGGCGCTTCATCGGTGAAACCACAGGGCGCAGGCGACCACCCAGGGGGCCGTGAAGAGCACCGCGTCGATGCGGTCGAGCAGCCCGCCGTGGCCGGGGAGCAGCTTCCCGGAGTCCTTCACGCCCGCGGCCCGCTTGAGCATCGACTCGCAGAGGTCGCCGAGCGGGCCGAGGAAGGCGGCCCCCGCCCCCACCAGCACCGCGGCCGGGATGGACAGGTGGGGGAGGAAGAGTGCCTTCACCACGAGTGCGCCACCCACGCTGCCCGCGGCTCCACCCCAGAAGCCCTCCCAGGTCTTCTTGGGGGAGATGCGCGGCGCGAGCGGGTGCTTCCCCAGGAACCGGCCCGTGAAGTAGGCCAGCGTGTCGTTGGCCCAGGTCACCACGAAGAGGAGCACCACCCACTGCCAGCCCGCCCCCTCGCGCAGCGCGACCACCGCCGCCGGCAGGAGGCCCGCGTAGCCCCAGGCGAGAGCCGCGAGCGCCGCGGAACGGGGAGCCTGGGCGAGTTCGCCGCGCTGGAGCATGGCGGCGGCGAGCACCGCGACGACGGCGCCGGCCCCGACCACCCCCGCCCAGTCCTGGAACGACTTGCCCGCCTCGGTCCAGAGCCAGGAGGCGACCGGGCAGGCCGCCGCCCCGATCACCCCTAGCCAGCCGGTCGGCGACAGGCGCTTCTCGAACATCCAGAGGAGCTCGCCGGCCGAGAGCGCAGCCACGACGGCGATCAGCACCGCGAAGTAGGCTTCCCCCAGCCAGGTCATCCACACCGCGAACGGGAAGAGCACGAGCGCGGTGACCACGCGTACCGCCAGGTTGCGGTTCTGCTCGCGCATCCGCCTAGGCGCTCCCCACCTGCGCGGCGGTGAGACCGAAGCGGCGCTCCCGGTCCTGGAAGTCGGCGATGGCGCCGAGCAGGTCGAGCTCGCGAAAGTCGGGCCAGAGTGTCTCCACGAAGACCATCTCGGCGTACGCGGCCTGCCAGAGGAGGAAGTTGGAGATGCGCCGCTCGCCGCTGGTGCGCACCAGCAGGTCGAGCGGGGGAAGCGAGGCGGTCCAGAGGTTCTTCTCGATGGCCGGGAGGTCGACCTCCCCGGCCTGCGCCGCAGCCCGGGCGGCGTGCACGATCTCCTCCTGGCCGCCGTAGGAGAGCGCGAGGGTGAGCACCATCCCGTCGTTCCTCGCCGAGGCGGCCCGGACCGACTCGAGCCGGTCCCGCACGAAGCCGGGCAGCCGGTCGGTGTCACCGATCGTGTGGAGCCGGATCCGGTTGTCCAGGATCTCCGCGCGCTCGGAATCGAGGTACTCCGCGAGGAGCATCATGAGCGCACCGACCTCCTCGTCGGGGCGCCCCCAGTTCTGGGAGCTGAAGGCGTACAGGGTGAGGGCCTCGAGCCCGATCTTGCGGGCCTCGCGCGTCACCGACCGGACCGACTCCGACCCCTTCCGGTGTCCCTCCACCCGCGACATCCCGCGGCTCTCCGCCCAGCGGCCGTTGCCGTCCATGATGATGGCGACATGGCGCGGCAGGGGGCGGGACCGGACCCGCGTCTCCATCCAGGGAACGAGATTTTTCTCGGCCACGGGCGGGCTTATAACACGCCGCCCCGACCGGCTGGCGAGCGGTCGGGTTTGACCCCCCGGGCCGGCGGCCTCTATCCTTTTCCTCGTGCCCCCGCGGTGCGTAGGTCCATGGGAGATCCTCTCGGTCATCGGCCGTGGGGGAGTGGGAACGGTCTACCGTGCCCGCCATCTCCTCGACGGCATGCCGGCCGCCGTGAAGCTGCTCGGCCCGGCACCCGCGGTGGACCCCACCTCGGCGCGCCGGCTCGCCCGGGAGTTCGAGGTGCTCCGGGCCCTCGAGCACCCCAACGTCGTGCGGGTCTTCGACGCCGGCCAGGCGGAGGGCTACTCCTGGCTCGCGATGGAGCTCGTCGAGGGGCTCGATCTCCGTACCTACCTCGCGCCTCTCGCGGGCAGTCCCATCCTCGAGCTCTCCTCCACCCACGGCACGTCGCCCACCTTCGAGGGGGGCGCGGGGCTGGTCTTCGACATGGAGGCCTGGCTGCGCGAGCCGGAGACCCACGCCGACGTGGAGGCCATCGTGGCCCGCCCTCCCGGCGCCGGCGTCGACGACATCCGTGCCTTCGCGGATCTCATGGAGGAGCCGGAGACCGACGACGGCACGGGCTCGTGGGAGCGCAGCGCCGACCCGCCGCACGCCGTCGACCTGGCCGGAGGCGAGGAGCCG
>Ga0316600_10000990_pt1 | contig 13076 bp, 13 predicted proteins | sample OWC_soil_day5_CT_FD_207652 | JGI IMG/M metagenome (GOLD analysis project Ga0316600, IMG submission 207652) | Wetland soil microbial communities from Old Woman Creek delta, Ohio, United States - OWC_soil_day5_CT | ecosystem: Environmental > Terrestrial > Soil > Wetlands | place: USA: Ohio... | reverse complement strand
GCCGCCCATGGCGACGCGGCCGTCCCGTCGAACGCAGAGGATCGTGGTGCCGTGGGGATCGAAGGAGGACATAGGAAGGGGATAGCGGATAGGGGATGGGGGTTAGTCGGACGAAGAGGCGCGCTTGCGCCGGGCCCGCGGGTGGGCCGCGTCGTAGATGCGGGCCAGGTGCTGGAAATCAAGGTGCGTGTACACCTGCGTCGTGCTGATGTTCGCGTGGCCGAGCAATTCCTGCACGGCGCGCAGGTCCTGCGAGGACTCGAGCAGGTGCGAGGCGAAAGAATGCCGGAACATGTGCGGATGCACGTGCTCGGGCAGCCCCTGCATGCGGGCCCAGCGCGCGATGCGACGCTGCACGATGCGCGGGCCGAGCCGGCTGCCGTTCACTCCTACGAATACGGCCTGCTCGCCTACGGCCGCGATCGCGCCTCGGTCGGCCAGCCACGCCTTCAGGGCTTCGATGGCCTGGCGGCCCACCGGCACGATGCGCGTCTTGCTTCCCTTGCCAACCACGCGCACGGTCCGGTCGCGCAGGTCGAGATCGGCAAGGTCGAGGCCGAGCAATTCTGCAAGACGCAGTCCGGACGAGTACAGCAACTCCATGATCGCCTTGTCGCGCACGCCGAGGCTGCCATCGCCGCGGAATTCGAGCAGGCGCGCCATCGTATCGGCATCGAGCGGGGTAGGCAGGCGCTTGCGGGATTTCGGGGCCTGCACATCGCCGGCGGGATCGTTGCGCAACCGTCCTTCGCGCAGCAGGAAGCGGAACAATCCCCGGCAGGCGGACAAGCGGCGCTGGATGCTGCGTGGCGACAGGCCGCGGCGATGCTCGCGGGCGGCGAACATGCGCATGTGCTGCGCGTCCACCTGCTGCCAGGCCGTGATGCCGTTCGTCCTGCAGTAATCGACCAGCGACGCGAGGTCGCGGCCGTAATTGCTTGCCGTGTGTGGCGAGAGCCGTCGCTCGTCGCGCAGGCTCGCGATGTACCGGTCGACGCCGCCCTGCAGCGGCTCGTCGGTCATGTCAGCCGCGCCGTCACCGCTTCGGTCACGATCTCGCCGATGCGCACGAGGAAGTCGGTGCTCATCGTCGGCAGGTAACGCTCGGTGTCGTGGCTCGCGATCGCAAGCAGTCCCAGGCTGGCCCGTTCGCCCAGCGGGACCAGCACCGTCGACCCGACCTGAGTGCCCTCGCCGCCGAAGAGGTAGTCGCGCTGGGTGTCGCGGATCTGGCCGCTGCGCGGACGGGCGGACTCGAAGAACGTCTCGAAAATCTTAAGCTCCGGGCTGCCGCGCGGTACGAAGCGCACGTGCGCGGTCTGCAGGCTGGCGAGCGCGGACAGGGCCGGGTCCGTCGCGACGAGCATCCAGCGCGACGCGCCGAAGTCCTCGCGCAGCGAGGTTTCGAGGCCAGCCAGCACGCCGGCGGCATCGCGGGCCCGCAGCAGGCGCCGCGTCAGGCGGTGGACGCGGTCGGTGATCGCGTCGTTCGCACGGCCGTTCTCGATCAGTTCGTGCAGTTTCTTCTCGAGCACGCCCAGCTTGTCACGCAGCACCAGCACCTGCCGTTCGACGAGTGAGATCGCGGCGCTGCCTCTCTGGTGCGGCAACTTGATGCGCGCGAGCACGGCACCGTGGCGCTCGAAGAAGTCCGGGTGCGCGACGAGGAAATCGGCGATCTGGTCTTCGCTGACGACGTTGGTCTCGGCGCCGCGTACGGGTTTGTTCATCGCGATTCTCCGGCGCTCAGGCGCCCGCCACGTCCACGTGGCCTTCAAATGCAGTTTCGGCCGGCCCGGTGAGCCAGATCGGCTCGCCCGGCCCGGGCCAGCGGACGATCATGCGTCCCCCGGGCACGTCAACGCTCACTTCCTCGGCCAGCGGTCCGTACCTCCGACCGACGGCGACGGCCGCGCAGGCACCGGTGCCGCAGGCGAGGGTTTCGCCGACGCCTCGCTCGAACACCCGCAGCCGCACGTGATCGGGCGCGAGGATTTCGAGGAAGCCGACGTTCACGCGCCGAGGGAAGCGTGGATGATTTTCCACCGCGGGTCCGACAGTGTCCACGGGAGCCGTGGTGACGTCGCGAACGCGAATGACGGCGTGCGGATTGCCGATGGAGACGGCGCCGATTTCGACGGGCCCCGCGGACGTATCGAGGTGATAGGTGGCCGCGCTGCCTTCCGCTTCGAAGGGCAGCGAGGCGGGATCGAAATTCGGCACGCCCATCGCTACCGCCACCAGGCCGTCCTGCCGCAGGCGCGCATTGACGATGCCGGCGGGGCTGTCCATGACCAGCGGCCGTTCGATTCCTTCCTGCCGCCGGCTGCCCACCAGCCGCGCGATGCAGCGCGCTCCGTTGCCACACTGCTCCACTTCGGAGCCGTCGGCATTGAAGATCCGGTAATAGACGTCGGTGCCGCTGCGGCGAGGCGGCTCGAGCACCAGCGCCTGGTCGAAACCGATACCCGTGCGGCGGTCGCTCAGCCGGCGCAACTCGGCGGCGGATGGGACCGAGCCCGGGCCTGCGGCGTCGAACACGATGAAATCGTTGCCGAGGCCATGCATCTTCGTGAACTCGAGTCGCATCCGCGCAGGATACCCGAGTCGGGGCTCAATCCGTCATGCGGGCCCGGTCGACGTAGATGCAGCGATCCATCACGACCGTCATGCCCGCGGCGGCGGCTTTCTCGGCGGCGGGCTCGTTGATGACGCCGAGCTGCAGCCACAGCGCGGGCAGGCCGAGCCGCAGGCATTCGTCGACCACGTCGCCCACCTGCGCCGGCCGGCGGAACACGTTGACGATGTCGATGCGTTCGTCCGGTCCGAGGGAGCGCACGGCCGCTTCGAGCGTCGGGTACGAGGGGATTCCCTCCCAGGTCGCGTGCACCGGGTTCACCGGAATGATCCGATAGCCGAAATCCTGCATCGAGCGCGACACGTCGTAGCTTGGCCGCGCGGGATTGTCCGAAAGGCCCACGACCGCAATCGTCCGCGACTTCTGCAGCAGGTCGCGAATGGCTGCAGGCGACGGGTTATGGAACTTCACGGGGTCGTCTCCTCCCTGCGCATTTCGGCCAGGCTCGCGAGGATGCCGGACTGCATGCTCGGGTATCGCAGCTGCACGCCGAGATCTTCGCGCATGCGGCGGTTGTCGACGCGGCGTGACTCGAGCAGGAACGCCAGCATCCCGGGCGGAATGCGCGTGGCCGCCTCGGCGCGCGTGACGAGCTGCGGCGGGGGCAGACCTGCCTCTGCAGCGGTCTGCTGCAGATAGGCCGTCGTGCTCGAGTGGTCGCCGTCCGTCACGTTGTAGGCCCCCTGCGCGGTCACGGAATCCATGGCGGCCACCACGCTCGCGACGAGGTCGTCCACGTGGATGCGATTGCCGGGTCCCGCTTCGTCCGGGTGCAGTGCCGGTTCGCCTCGCTGCAGGCGTTCGATGGGCAGTCGGTGCGGCCCGTAGATCCCGGGGACCCGCAGGATGACGCAGCGCACGCCCCGGGCGGCGCACCAGGCTTGCGCGGATTGTTCGGCTGCGACCCTGCGCCGCGAGCGATCGTTCGACGGTGCCAACGGCGCGTCCTCGTCCACCGTTGCGCCCGCGACATCGCCATACACCCCTGTCGTACTCATGTAGACGAAGACAGCAGGCATCGCATCACCGAGGTGACGCAGGAACGTTTCGAGGCGAGGGTCGTTCGTGCCGCGCTCGGGGGGTGGGACGAGGTAGACCACGGCAGCGTGATCGGCGGCAGGAGCGACACCCGGCTGCGGTACAGGATCGGTGGCGTCGAGGTCCAGCCGCATCGTTTCGATGCCGGCGGATTTCAAGGCGGTCTCGCCCGGACCGGAACGCACGATTGCCAGCACGCGTCGCCGGCCGGCTTCGTGGCGTGCCAGCCGGGCGCCGACGTAACCGCATCCGACGATGAGGCATGATAGGGCGGCATTCATGCGGAAAGCATACGCGAAGGCAGCCGGAGCGCCGGCCAGCAGCGAAGGAATCCTACGACGAGATGCCACAGGTCACCATCGTTCCCACTAACCAGGTGTTCGCGGCGGACCCGCACGAGTCGGTGCTGACCGCGGCGCTGCGTGCAGGACTCAACCTGCCGCACAGCTGCAAGGGTGGTCACTGCGCGTCCTGCCGGGCGCGTTTGATCGTCGGCGACGTCGACTACCCCGGCGGTGAACTGCCGGCGGGCATCACTCGCGAGGAAGCCGCCGATCGCTACGTATTGCTGTGCCAGGCACGCGCAGTAACGGACATCACCGTCGAAACACGGGAAGTGCGTCCGGCTCCGGACGTGGAAATACGCAGCCTGCCGTGCCGCATCGAGCGCATGGAACGCCTGACCGACGACGTCATGGCGCTGTTCCTGCGGCTGCCGGTCGTGGAACAACTGCACTTCCGCGCGGGGCAGTACATCGACTTCATCCTGTCGGGTGGCAGGCGCCGCAGCTTCTCTATCGCGAGCGCGCCGGCCGACGGCCGGCTGCTCGAGGTGCACGTGCGCCGCGCGTCATCGAGCGGATTCACGGGACAGTTGTTCGACAACACCCGCACAGGCACGTTGCTGCGCGTCGAAGGGCCGCTCGGGCAGTTCTGGCTGCGTGGCGATTCGCCGCGGCCTGCGCTGATGATCGGCGGTGGCACCGGCTATGCGCCGCTGCGCGCGATGCTGCGACAGATGCTGGCGACGGACGACCGGCGTCCGGTGATGCTGTACTGGGGAGCCCGGACGTATGGCGACCTGTACGAACATGACTGGCTGACGCACGTTGCCGCCGTGCGGCCGGGCTTTGCATACCGTCCGGTGCTGTCTGCGCCTGAGGCCCGCGTCGGGGATCCCGGTACGGGAACGCCCGCGGCCGCAGGCGCGACGGCCAGCGCGTGGACAGGTCGCACGGGTTTCGTGCACGAAGTGGTGCTCGCGGAAATGAGCGATCTCGCGTGCTACGACGTTTACGCGAGCGGCCCGCCGGCGCTGATCGACGCGGTCCAGCATTCGTTCCTGGCGCGCGGGCTGCCGCGGGAGCAGCTCTTCTTCGATTCGTTCGACTACGCGCCGGATACGCTGGCCGCGATGCGCAGCTCGGGCGACTCGAAATCCGGCTAACCTCGCCTATCGCGGTTCCTTGTGGGCCTACCGACGGCCTCAGGGCTCTGGAGAGACCTGGAAGGCACGCCGTGAATACGTCCCTGTAGGCTCGCACGCGGCGTCCATGCCGCGTGACGGCCTCCCAGATCTCTCCGGATGCCGAGACCGTCGGCCCATTTGCATCGGACTACTCAATAACGCTATTTGCGAATGCGCCAGCCAACGGCCGCGCGCCTGGCCCAGGAGAAAGTTGCGAGTCGCCGCCCGCGCATGCCGGCGGCGTCCGGGGCGCAGCGGCGCTCGAAGCCAAGCGAGCATCACGCGCCAGCAAAAATAACGCTGCGGTTCGACTCTCCGGGTCTCCTGCGAGAGACCGTCACGCGGCATGGACGCCGCGTGCGAGCCTACAGGGATGTATTTACGGCGTGTCTCTCGCAGGAGACCCGGAGAGCCGGACCAGGCGGCCGGTGAGACGCAACAGCGTGAAGCGAACGAGGATCAGCGCCGCCGAATCCTGATACGAGGCAGCGACGGGCGGCGCCCAACCGAGCGCGCGACGCTGTCGCGCAGCACGCCCCGCGCGCGATCGCCTTCCCCGAGCTGCTCCAGCAGCTCCGCATAGAGCAGGCTGTTCTCCGGCGTCGGCTTGCGCGCGAGGCTTGCCTCCAGGTAACTGCGCGACTTGCCGATCAGCTCCGCCCGCAGCGCGAGCCTCGAGCACGTCGCGAGCAAATCCGGGTCCTCGGGCCTCTTGCGCAGCCAGCCTTCCGCGCGCTCGAGCGGCGCCAGCGGGTCCGGCAACGCGAGTTCCCCGTACAGTCGCACGGCGTACGGCTCCATCTCGTCCTCGATCGCCTCGCGCAGGGCTTTCTCAGCCGCGACCTGATCGCCGGCGGACATCAGCGCACGCGCGTAGGCCGTGATGGCCTGGGGATGCTTGCGCGTGGCACGAGGCACCTCCGCCCACGCCTCGTTCAGCGCGGCGATGTCCTTGCGGTCGCCAGCGGCGCGGACTTCTTCGAGCTGCACCTGCGCGAGCAGTTCGTTGACCTGGCTTTCCGGCAAGTCCCCGGCGCTGCGCAGCCGCGGACCGAGCGCGCGCAACTGGTCGCCGCGGCCGAGCTTGTGGCACAAGCGCGCCGTCAGTTCCAAACCGCGCGAATTGAGGTCGCCCGAAGCGTCGAGCTGCTCGAGCGTCTGCAGCGCCGCGGTGTCCTGGCCGCGACGCATCTGCATCTCGGCAAGCGTCACGAGCGCCGCTGCGCGCTCGGTTGGCGCCACTTCCTGGGCACGCGCCAGCCATGCGTCGCGGCGTCCGACCGCATCCTGCAGGTCGGCGGCTCTTGCGGCGACGACGTAGTTCGCGGCGGGAGAGTCGGCTTCGGGGGCGGCGCGCGTGAGCAGTTCCTCTGCCTTGCGCCAGCGTCCGGCCGCGAGATCCAGCAGGCCGCGTTGCGTGTCGTCACGCGCACGGCGCCGGCGACGCTCGGCCCGCAGCGCCGCGAGCCGATGGCGTGCATTGAGCGACCCGAGGATCGCGCGCGTCACGAAATACAAGCCGGCAAGCAGCACGGCGAACACCGGGACCGTGGTCTCGAACAGGAAGCGCCCGGCGCTGATGGCGACGTAGCCCGGGTCGTCCAGCAGGAAGTGAGCCAGCACCCCGCCGCCGACGAGCGCAGCTGCGGTGAGTACGCTGCCCTTCATGGCGAGGCGGGTGCACTCGCGCGGATCACCCGCTGCAGCAGCTGGGCGGCCGTGCCGATCTCCGGATGCGCCGGATCCACGTCGATGGCCGCGAGCTCGGCCAGTTCCGACTTCGCGGCAGCCACGGCTCCGTCGCGGCTGTCGAAGAAGCGATCGAGCCAGTCCTGCGCGGCCTCGAGCGACTGTACGTAGGCTGCGCGATCCTGCTGCATGGCCGCGATGCGCCCGGCAAACAGCAGCAACTCCAGGTGCTGCCGGCGCAGCGACTCTTCCTCGCGCGTGACGAGCTGCGTTCGCGAGGGGTCAACCCGCCGGAACGAGAGCAGGTCACTCCAGGCCTGTGCGATCCGGCTGGCCGCGCGTTCCCACGCGCCCATGTTCGCGGCATCGACATCGCCGGTTCGTCGCGCCTTCGCCATCGGCACGCCAAGGACGCGGAACGTCTCCGCCTCGGCTTCCATCGCCGTGAGGCGCGAGATGATCGAGGCCACGTCCGGCAGTCTCACGGCGCGCAGCCCGTCGAGTTCGCGGGCGAGCTGGGCGCGCACTTCGGCCACCGCCGGGTCGGTCACTGCGGCGAGCCGAGCATCGGCTGATTCCATCGCAGCGATCGCGGTCGGCACGTCGTGCTCGAGGTTCAGGCGCCGTGCGCCGAGTTCCAGCAGGTACAAGGCCTCGGCGCGTACCCACGCGCGTTGCGGCGCTTCAGTCCGGGCGCGCAGTTCCGCCACGTTGCGGCCAAGTTCGCCGAGCTGGGTCGGGACCTCGCCCAGGGCGCGGATCTGGTTGCGGAACTGGTCTTGCGACTGCTCGAGACGCGTCGTCAGCAGGCCTACCTGGGACGACAGCCTGTCCTGTGTTGCACGCACCTCGGCAACCTGGCGACGGATCCGGTCGATGCGCTCGTCGAACTGGCCGAAGCGCCAGTGCGCGTAGATGGCGAGCAGCAGGGCGATGCCGGCGAAGGCAAACCACATCGGGCTTACGCCGCTTCCCGTGCGTCGCGCGGTCATGTCCGTCGTCAGGGATTCGATTTCGTTGGTCATGCGGGCGAGCGGACGGCAAATGGTCAGGCAGGCGGCCGGCAGATACCCGCCGGGAAGCCGCAGGCAAATGCTATCACGCGTTCGAACGCTGCCCCGGCAACTGCGTAATCAGCGCGGCGATCATGGCATCGTCCTCGGCTGTGGGTGCCAGCAGGATCGGGCCTTTCCAGCCCAGGCGCGAGGCTGCTGCCGCAACACGGGGCCCGGGCACGAGCAGGCGGCTGTCCTGCAGGGCCTCGATGTCCCCGGCAGGGGTGAGCTGCAGCAGCGCGTCCAGCACTTCAGCGCTCGTTGCGGCGACCACCCGCTCGGTCTTGCGCAGCAGGGCCTCGTGCAGCGAGGACGTGGCATCCGCCGCGGGAGCGGCGAGTGCGCGCCGGTAGACCTCCAGCACCAGGAGTTCCGCGCCTCGTGAGCGCAATTCGTCCTGCAGCAGTTCCCGTCCGCCGCTGCCCTTCACCAACAGGACTCCCTGCCCGCGCAGGTCGGCAAACTCGGTCAGGGAGAGCAGGCCCTCCGAGTTCGCGGACTCAGGCCGCGCATCGACGTTGATGTCGCGGCGCTCGAGAGCCCGTGCCGTGGCCCGGCCGACCGCAGCGGTACGTGATGCGATGGGTGGAGACAGTTGTTCGAATGCGGACTCGACCGCGTTGGCGCTGGTGAATATGGCCCAGTGCCAGCGCCTGCTGCGGACGCCATTGATCGTCGCAGGATCGATTGCGAGCTTTTCGATAGCGAGCGTCGGGAACGCGATGCAGCGGGCGCCGGCGGCCGTCGCCCGCTCGATGAACCGGCCGGCCTGCGCGGCCGGCCTGGTGACGATGATGGTGAGGCCGGCGAGCTGGCCCGTCACGAGGCCGCAGCGGCCTCCTGCCGCAGCCGCTCGAGCAGGTTCTCGGCGCCCGCGGCCTGCATGCGCCGCGCAAGTTCGCGACCGAGCGCGACTGCATCCTCAGCGGCGCCGGTAATCTTGTCGCGATACGTCTCGCTGCCGTCCGGTGCACCGATGAAGCCACGCAGGATGAGCGCGTCGCCCTCGAGCGACGCGTGCGCCGCGATCGGCGAATGGCAGCTGCCACCGAGGGTCGCGGCGAAAGCGCGTTCCGCATTCAGGCGCGTGAACGATTCGGGATGATGCAAGGCCTCGAGCGCTGCGCGACTGCGTTCATCGTTGGCACGGCATTCGATGCCGATGACGCCCTGGCCCACCGCGGGCAACGAGAGTTCGGGGTCGAGCTGCTCCGTCACGTGGTGCGCGATGCCCAGTCGTTCCAGGCCGGCGCAGGCGAGGAGGATCGCATCGAGCTCGCCCTCGTCCAGGCGGCGCAGCCGCGTATCGACGTTCCCGCGCAGCAGCTCGAGGCGCAGGTCGGGCCGCGCATGCCGTAACTGTGCCTGGCGGCGCGGGCTGGAAGTGCCGACGCGCGCCCCCTGGGGCAGGTCCTCGAACTTGGCGAACTTGCGCGAAATGAAGGCGTCGAGCGGGTTGGCCCGAGGCAGCACCGCCACGATGGCGAAGCCCGGCGGGAGCTCGCTCGGCACGTCCTTCATCGAATGCACGGCGATGTCGGCGCGGCCCTCCTGCATCGCCACCTCGAGTTCCTTGACGAACAGGCCCTTGCCACCGACCTCGGCGAGCGCACGGTCGAGCACGCGATCGCCCTGCGTGCTCATCGGGACGAGTTCCACCAACAACTGCGGGTGCGCCGCGCGCAGCAGGGCCATGACGTGTTCGGCCTGCCACATGGCGAGCTTGCTGCGGCGGGTGGCGATGCGTAGGGGCGTGTTCGACAAGACTCGACTCCTCGTTGCGCGAGACTCAGGTTGACGCGTTGGTTTCCGGGGCGAGGGTTTCCGACGTGAAGCGGAACAGCGCCACGAGCAGCCCCAGCACGATCGGGCCAAGGAACAGGCCGACGAATCCGAAGGCCGCGAGCCCGCCCATGACGCCGATGAAGACGGCAAGCGTAGGGACTTCGACGCGGCCCGAAATCAGGATTGGCCGCAGGAAATTGTCTACGGACCCGACGACGAGGATGCCCCAGCCGGCCATGAACAGCGCATGGCCGGGCTGCCCCTGGGCCACCAGCCACAGGACGCCGGGGACCCAGATGATCGCCGTGCCGACCACCGGGACCAGCGCAAACAGCGCGCCCAGGACGCCGAAGACGAGCGGCGACGGCAGGCCGGCGATCGCAAAGCCGGTGCCGAGCAGGAAGCCCTGCACGATTGCGGTGAGCCCGATACCCATGAACACTGCTCGCGTCACGTCGATCAGGTGGCGCCACAGGCGCCCGCGCAGATGGGCCTCGATCGGCACCATACGCACGACCCGGGCCGCGAGCGTGGGCCCGTCCCGCAGCACGAAGAACAGCACGAACAGCATAAGCACGAAACTCACGATCGTGCCGATCGCGCCGAGCATGACCGCCCCGCCCGACGAGGCCATCACCTGCAGCAGGTGCTTGGTGCCGGCCACGATCCAGCCTTCGATCTGCCCCCATGAAATGCCAACCGTGGCCTCGAGCCATGCCAGTGGCTTCTGCAGGAAGGGCGCGTGGCTCAGGTCGAGGCTCGTGCTGCGGATCGCCTGGGTGTCGATCCGGCTCAGCAACTGGGCTGCCTGCGCCGCGACGGCTGCCCCGATCGCCAGGACCGGGAGCAGGAGCAGCAGCACGACGCCGACTGTCGTCAGTCCCGCCGCGAGCCGTGGTCGATTGCCGAGGCGGCGCGCGAGTCGCGCATTCGAGGGGGCAAGCAATGCGCCGAGCAGGACCGCCCACATCAGCGGCTGCCACAGCGGCGCGACGATCCGCCAGACGAGGTAGAGCAGCGCCGCGCTGAGCAGCAGCACGCCGACGCGCGCGAAGAACACCTGCTCCGAGCGGCTTTCGCGTGCATCCAGCGTGATGGCCGGTTGGCCGATGTCGTCGGGTCGGTCGGTCATGTCAGTGTCCCGTGCGGATCTGGCGCAAGGCTTCGGCCGCGTGGCGCCGGCTGACCTGCAGCACGTCGTCGCAGTCCTTGAGGCGGACGATCAGCTGGCCTTCCGCATTACGCTCCGCGGCGCTCACGTACTGCCTCGCGACCAGCGAGTTGCGATGGATGCGGATGAAGTCCGGCGCGAATTCCTGCTCGAGCGCGCGCAGCGACTCGTCGATCAGTTCGCGTCCGCCGCGGTGGCGCACGGTCACGTATTTCTGGTCCGCGCTGAAGTACATCACGTCGGCGAGCGGCACGAGCTTGAGCTGGTCGCCGAGACGCGCGCAGATCTGGGTGCGGCGGCGGCCCAACTGCGACTGCTCCGCGAGACGCACGAGCTGCGGGCCCGCGACACGCGCGGCATGACGCACTGCGCGCGCCAGTTTTTCGCGGCGCACGGGTTTGAGCAGGTAGCCGACGGCCTGGGTCTCGAAGGCGGCGAGGGCGTATTCGTCATACGCCGTGGTGAAAATGACCGCGGGCGGCTCTTCGAGCGACCCCATGTGGCGCGCCGCCTCGATGCCGTTCATGCCTGGCATGCGCACGTCGAGCAGCACGATGTCGGGGTCGAGCGCCGCGCAGCTCGCGAGCGCCTCGGCGCCATTGGTCGCTTCGCCGACGACCGCGACGTCTTCGAGTTCCTCGAGCATGCGCCGCAGGCGTTCGCGCGCCGGCGCCTCGTCATCGACGATCAGCGCGCGCAGCTTGTCCTGTCCGGTCGGGTCAGCAGGTTGGTCCATGGGCGGGCGGGGATTGTCCGATGGACCGGGTCGCCTGTCACGAAGCCGTTGCGGCGGACCCCGCGGTGCTGGTCCAGCCGTCGCGCGGTTCTTCGCCGACGCGGGGGAACCGCAGCCGGACGGCGTAAGTGGCGCCGTCATCCTCCACTTCGACGGCGGAGCGGCCCGGGAAGGCCAGCTCCAGCCGCTGGCGGATGTTGTCCAGTGCCATTCGGTTGCCTGGCCGCGACGACTGGCGGAGCGTGCCGGCGACGGGGTTGCGGACCTCGATGACGATCACCTCGTCCTCGAGCCAGCCGCGCACGGTGACGGTGCCGCCGTCCGGCAGCGGCTCGATGCCGTGCCCGATCGCGTTCTCGAGCAGGGGTTGCAGCAGCAGGCTCGGCATGATCGCGCGCGGGGGCAAGGACGCCACGTCCCACTTCACGTGCAATCGCTCACCCAGCCGCAGTTGCTCGATGCGCTGGTAGATGCGCGCGACCTCGAGTTCCTCGCGCAGGGTGATCTGCGCGCGGGCGTCGCTCAGGCTGACGCGGAAGAGGTCGGCCAGGTCCTCGATCGCCTCCTCGGCACGCTCGGGATTGGAGCGTGTCAGCGCCGCGATCGTGTTCATGCTGTTGAACAGGAAATGCGGCCTGATGCGTGCCTGCAGTGCGCGGATCCGCGCGCGCGCCTCGAGCTCGACCGAGCGGCGCCATTGCTGTGAGACGTAGAAATAGCGCAGCGCCAGCGCGCCCACGACTGCGGCGATCAGCACGTTCGGCAGGACGAAACTCAGGTGCGCATCGGGGAAGATGCCCGAGGGCGTCCCGAGCCGCGCCGTCCAGAGGCGACCCAGGCCGTAAACCAGCTCGGACAGCGCGGCGACCGTGCCGACCATGATCGCGAGCGACCACGCGACTGCCGGCTGCAGCGGTTTGCGCGCGAGCCACGGCCGTGCCCGGCAAAGGGCTGCCGCGCACAACAGTCCGGCCCACAGCAGGAACGCCGACGTGCGCGCGAGGTCGATCCAGAAAGCCCCGTGCGCGGACTGCCGCGCCAGCGCCAGCACGAAGCCGAGCAGCGCCGCGATCAGCACGATCGCCAGCACGGCGCGAGCCTCGCAGAAATCCGGCAGGAAGAAATTGTCGCGCTCGTCGCCGACCGGCGATGCCGGCGCCGGGGTGCTCATTTCCCGGTTGGCGCAGTCTTGGCGGTCGCTGCGGCCGTCGCGAACAGCGCATCCTTCAGGCGGAACAGGACCGATATGTCTTCGTCGCCGTGACCGAGCGCAATCAACTCCTGGTACTGGGCGAGCGTTGCTTCGACGACCGGCAGCTCAACGCCGAAGCGGGCTGCCATGTCGTGGCAGATGCGCAGGTCCTTGTGATGCAGCCGGACCCGGAAGCCCGGTGGAAAGGCATCGCGGACGATGTTCGGCGCGCGGTTGACGAAGTACCAGCTCGACCCGGCGCCCTTGCCGAGCGTCTCGATCAGCTGCGGCAGCGGCAGTCCCT
>Ga0316600_10000989_pt1 | contig 13077 bp, 13 predicted proteins | sample OWC_soil_day5_CT_FD_207652 | JGI IMG/M metagenome (GOLD analysis project Ga0316600, IMG submission 207652) | Wetland soil microbial communities from Old Woman Creek delta, Ohio, United States - OWC_soil_day5_CT | ecosystem: Environmental > Terrestrial > Soil > Wetlands | place: USA: Ohio... | reverse complement strand
CGGTGCGCGAGGCGCTGCGCGAGGCCTGCTCCGAACTGCCGGCCGCGACCGAGCTCGACAGCCTGCGTCGCACGCTGCTCGGCCTCGCCATCGACGCCGACGTCGTGCTCGACCTGCACTGCGACAACGAAGCCGTGCTGCACCTCTACACCACGCCCGAGCTGTGGACGGACATCGAGCCGCTCGCGCGCCTGATGGGTGCGCGCGCCGTGCTGGTGGCCGAGGCCTCGGGCGACGAGCCCTTCGACGAAGCCTGCTCGATGGCGTGGCCGCGCATCGCCGCCGAGCTCACGAAACGACTCGGCCGCAGCGTGATGCTTCCGTCCGCCTGCACGGCGGTCACCGTCGAGCTGCGCGGCGAGGCCGACGTCAGCCATGAACTCGCGGCTCGCGACGCCGAGCGCATCATTCAGTACCTCGCGGTGCGCGGCCTCGTGGAGGGTCCGCCCGCGAGCCTGCCGCCGCTGCTGTGCGCGCCCACGCCGCTCGCAGGCTCGCTCCCGGTCGCGGCGCCGTGTGGCGGCGTGGTGGTGTGGGCCACGGAACCCGGCTCGGTGGTGCGGCGCGGCCAGCCGCTGGCTGAGATCATCGATCCCATGAGCGGCGACGCCAAGATCATCGCGAGCCCCACCGACGGCGTGCTCTACGCGCGGGAGAGCCGCCGCTTCGTGCCCGCGGGCACGCGCATTGCAAAGGTGGCGGGGCGCGAGGCGGTGCGCAGTGGGCGGCTGCTGTCGGACTGACGCTCGCGCGGTCCTGCGGACATAATTTCTAGGCATTCATCACGACTTCCTGTTCATCGATCCCGACTGGTCGCCGCTGCACAGGGGTATAGCGTGCGACATGTGGGGACCGATGAAGTGCCATTCCCGACACCTCCGATCCCTTCACAGGAAGGAGGGTAGTCATGAAACGGATATTCTTCGGTCTCGCCGCGATCGGCCTGGCTTTTTCAGCAATCGCGGCTCCGCCCAACGGGGCGCCGCCGCTCGGCACGGTGGACGTGAACGTGGTCAATCCGGTCCTGCCGGTGGAGGTCACCAACGCCGACCCGATTCCGGTCACCAACGTGGGGCCGGTGCCGTCGCTGGCGGTGGCCAACGTGAGGCAGTACTTCCAGGGTGTTACCGAAGTCACGCCGGGTGCGGACTACACGGTCGTCGGGATCGACGGTCCCGGGCAGTTCATCTCCGCGTACGTAACGAAGCAGGGCGGAGCGACCGACATCACCTCGATCGAGCTCTATCTCGACGGTGTGCGTGCGGCCAGCGTGAGCTACGCGGGATTCAAGAACTTCAACCTCACGCAGGGCAATCCGAGCGGGTTGATGGTGGCCCCGGGGGCGAGCGTCGATGCCATCGACACCGCAGTCATCGGCTTCCCGTATCCGCTGGCGTTCAAGACCGAGATGAAGATCATGATCCGGGTCGGCAGCTCGGATACCGGCATCGCCCAGTTCCTGGTTAACGTGATCGCCGCGACGGAGTGAGCCTTCAGCGGTCCTGGCGATCCCGGCGCGGATGCCACTCCCAGCCGGGGATCGCCAGGTTGTAGTGCGTCGAGCGGCCCGCGGCCCCTTCGGCCCGCGCGATCACGCCCTTCGCGACGAGATCCGCGATGTGGCGCGAGGCGGTGATCCTCTGGGTGCCGGTCAGGGCCTGGTATTTGCGCGGCGCGGCGCGCGTCCTGTGCCAGCGCAAGGTCGATGATTGCGCGGCCGATGCGTCCGTTGCCGTCCTCGAAAGGGTGGATCGACTCGAAAAGGGCTGGTACATACCCTCCCGCCCCGAGGAACCGGCGGGAGAAAACACCACCTGGTACGCCGCGTTCTGGGCGTTCGCCGCGCAGTACCTCGAGAGCCGCTTCGGCGAGGAGTGGTGCCTGAGTGCCGACCAGTCCCTGCTCCTGCATGTCGGCGACCGCACGGTCCCGTCGCAATTGCTGGTGCGCGCGCCGAAAGGCGGCAACAAGCCGACGCCGCTGCCGCACGACACCTCCGTATTCGACGTGAGGCTCGAACTGCCGGCGGGGGAGGAGCGCACCACGATCGGGGGCCTGCGGGTGATGACGCTCGCGGCCGCGCTCGCGCACTGCTCCCCGGACCTGTTCCGCGCCCGCCCCGTCGAGCTGCGCGCTGCGCTTGCGATGCTCACGGACGCCGCGGACCTGCTGCGCTGCCTGCTGGAGGGCGGCAAGAGCAAGGTCGCCGGTCGCCTCGCGGGCGCGCTGCTCGCCGCGGAGCCCGAGCCCGCGGTGCGCGTGGTGCTCGGCCAATTCCTCTTCGTGTACGTGCATCCGTACTTCGACGGCAACGGCTGCATGGGACGGTTCCTGATGAACCTGATGGTCGCCTCCGGCGGCTGGCGCTGGACGCTCGTTACCCTCGACACGCGCAATGCGTACAGGTCAGCGCTCGAGCAGGCGAGCGTGCATCGCGACATCGCGCCGTTCACGCGCTACCTGGCCGCGCGCCTCGCGGCCTCTGTGCAGCTGTGATGCGCCGGCCGGCGGGGCCCACGATCGGGACATTGACATGGCGCTCTTGCGTGGAGATTTTAAAGACCTCTTTCGAGGTGCCCATGACGACGAAGGAGCTACCCCAGTACGAGCCTGACGGCGGTGCGCTCATCCCAGCGCAGCTCGAGCAGATCAGCCAGCTCGCCGGGAAGGTCGATACAAGCTTCGTCCGCTCCAGCCTGTTCGGCGACGACTCCGGTTGACGGTAATGGCTCGGCCCGCACCACCGGCGGCCGCCTTTCGCGCCGCTCGACTCAAAGCTTGAAAGTCGACAGCAGCAGGCTCGTTTCCGTGCGCGAGATGCCCTCGAGCTGGCGGATGCGTCCGAGCACGCGGTCGAAGGCCTCGAGGCTGTCGGCGCGCAGCTCGGCGACGATGTCCCAGCGGCCGTTGGTACTGTGCAGCGCGCCCACCGCCGGTTCGCCGCGCAGCGCTGCGATCACTGCCTCGACGTGGTTGCCCTCCACCGCGATGGTGGTGAACGCGCGGATGCGTTGCTCCTCGACGTCCGGGCGCAGCCGCACCGTGTAGCCGACGATGGTGCCGTCCGCCTCGAGACGGGCCATGCGGTTTTGCACCGTCCCGCGAGCCACGCCGAGCGCTTCGGCGAGCGAGGCAACCGTGGCGCGGGCGTCATGGCGCAGCAGGGCGATCAGTCGCTGGTCGAGGTCGTCCATGGGCAGGGCCTCCACGGCTTGCCACAAATCGGGCATATCGCCAACGTTGGCTGGCGATATGCAACAAAATACGCCCAGATTGTACAGAGTTATGTCTTTTAATTGGCCGACCCCCTGCGGAACACTATGGCCTCGCGGGCTCGACGGGCCACGCAGGGAGAGAACCATGGTCGACTACACAGGCATCCAGCGCGTCCAGGAACTGGTGAACCGCACCGGCACCGCCGCCTTCATCGAGGCGCTGGCGGGCGAGATCGAGGCGGACTACCGCCGCTGGAACGAATTCGACAAGTCGCCGCGCCACGCCGCGCACTCGAGCGTGGGCGTGATCGAGCTGATGCCGATCACCGACGGCACGCTGTACTCGTTCAAGTACGTCAACGGCCACCCGAAGAACACCGCCGAGGGGCTGCTCACCGTCACCGCGTTCGGCGTGCTCGCCGACGTGGCCACGGGTTACCCGATCCTGCTCTCCGAGCTCACGCTCACGACGGCGCTGCGCACCGCCGCGATGTCGGCGCTGGCCGCGCGCTGGATGGCGCGCAAGGACAGTCGCACGATGGCGCTGATCGGCAACGGCGCGCAGAGCGAGTTCCAGGCGATCGGCTTCCATCACCTCATCGGCATCCGCGAGCTGCGCCTCTTTGATGTGGACCCGGCCGCCACCGCCAAGCTCGAGCGAAACCTCGCCGCGCTCACGCTCGAGGGCCTGCGCGTGGTGCGCTGCGCCTCGGCGGGGGAGGCCGCGCGCGGCGCCGACATCGTCACCACCGTCACCGCTGACAAGCGCAACGCCATCATCCTCACGCCCGGGATGATCGAGCCGGGCATGCACTTGAACGCTGTCGGCGGCGACTGCCCGGGCAAGACCGAGCTCGCCGGCGCGATCCTGGCGCGGCCCGACGCGCGCGTGGTCGTAGAGTACGAGCCGCAGTCGCGCGTCGAGGGCGAGGTGCAGCAGATGCCGGCGGACTTCCCAGTCATCGAGTTCGCCGAGGTGGTGGCCGGTCGCGCGCAGGGGCGCGGGAACGACGCTGAAGTCACGATCTTCGACTCCGTGGGCTTCGCGCTCGAGGATTTCTCGGCGCTGCGCTACGTGCATCGCCTGCATCGCGAAGAGCTCGGTCGCCGCACGACCATCGACCTCGTGCCCGAGCTCGCCAACCCGAAGGACCTGTTCGCACTGCTGGCGCAGCGCCCGGCCCTCGCGCCTGTGGCCGCACCGGCGGCTGCGGCGGATGCAACCCCGCGGCGGGCCACGGCATGAGCCGCCATCCTCGCACCGCGGCGCTGATCGGCGCGCCCACCGACGTGGGCGCGAGCGAGCGCGGCGCCTCGATGGGCCCCGAGGCGTTGCGTGTCGCGGGGCTCACGCGTCGCCTCGAGGAGTACGGCCTGCGCGTGGTGGACCGCGGCAACCTCGCCGGCCCCGCCAACCCGGGCCGTCCGCCCGAGGTGGGTTACCGACACCTCGCCGAGGTCGTCGAGTGGAACCGCCTCGTGCACGACGCCGTGCTCGACGAGCTGCACCTGGGCCACCTGCCCGTGCTGCTCGGCGGAGACCACTCGCTCGGCATCGGCTCGATCAGCGCGGTGGCGCGCCACTGCCGCGACACCGACCGCCGCCTGCGCGTGCTGTGGCTCGACGCGCACGCCGACTTCAACACTCACGCGCTCTCGCCGAGCGGCAACCTGCACGGCATGCCGCTCGCCTGCCTGTGCGGCTTCGGTCCGCCGGAGCTGTTGACGATCGGCGGCCGCACGCCCGCCATCACGCCCGACGTGCTGCGGCAGGTCGGCATCCGCAGCGTCGACCCGGGCGAGCGGCGCTTCGTGCACGAGCTCGGCGTCGAGGTGTTCGACATGCGCTACGTGGACGAGGAGGGCATGCGCGCCACGATGGAGGCCGCGCTTGCCGGCCTCGACGCCGACACGCACCTGCACGTGAGCTTCGACGTGGACTTCCTCGACCCCGAGATCGCGCCCGGCGTCGGCACCACCGTGCCCGGCGGCCCGACCTACCGCGAGGCGCAGTTGTGCATGGAGATGATCGCCGACACCGGCCGGCTCGCCTCGCTCGACATCGTCGAGCTCAACCCCGCGTTCGACGTGCGCAACCGCACTGCGTCGCTGGCGGTGGACCTCGTCGAGTCGCTGTTTGGAAAGAGCACACTGATGCGGCGGGCTGCAGAGACGGATGGGGCGGAAAAGGGCGCGCTACACTTTTCCAGTCGACCTGCAGTCGGACGTCTGCGGGCAGCGCGGTAGCATCGGGGTTACGTCCTCTCTCCCGGGAAGCACGCGGGTATCATCCGCCTGATCAACGCGCGAGCGGCTACCCGGCGAGAAAAGCACCTCTATGAAGAAGGCTAAATCCGCGAGGGACACGCTTCGCAAGGAGTACACGCGCGCGGACTTTCCGGATGGACTCCTGCGTGGCCGATGCGCGAGTCGCATTTCGGAAGGCACGAACATCGTGCTTCTCGACCCGGAGATCGCCGCTACCTTTCCGACAAGCGAGGCGGTCAACAAGGCATTGCGGGGCCTGCTCGAGACGGCCCGAATCGTCAATCGAAGGCGGGCCGATACGCACGAGCCGCTGGGCCGCCTCAAGATCGTCGATGATTTCCTGCCGCCGCCCGAGCGCCTGGTCGTCATGCGCACCGGCTCAGGCGCGACGGTGAACCGCGGCAAGAAGAAGGTCGCGTCGCGTAACCGAGGTCGCAGGCAGAGCAAGTGAGCACCGCCGAAGTGGTGCGGTGGATGCGCGAGACCCGGCGTCAAAGCAGCTCGATACGCGCCTTCACCACGCCGTCGTCCACGAAGCCCAACTCGCGTGCAGCGGCGTGCGAGAGGTCGGCGACGCGGCCCCGCACGTAGGGCCCGCGATCGTTCACGCGCACGACCACGCTGCGCCCGTTCTCGAGGTTGGTCACCCGCACCTGGCTGCCGAAGTCGAGCGAGCGGTGGGCCATGGTCAGGTCGTGGGTGTCGAAGATCTCGCCGTTCGCAGTGCGCCGGCCGTGGAAGCCCGGCCCGTACCAGGACACCGGACCCTGCTGGATCCACTCGGGCACAGTATCCGGGAACGCCGGGCCCTGGCCGGTCGGCGCGGCCACCATAAGAGCGGCGAGCGCTGCCAAGGTGACCCGCACGGGTACCCGGGGCGCGGGACGGGTCTCCGGCTGCTCGTCGAGGCAGGCGGGGAGGGTGAGGACGCCTGAATGTTGCATTGCAACATAGACCGTCCCCGGCCGGGATGGTTCCCGGGCTTCGAGCAAGGCTGCAGTTCTGGAACTGACAGCAGCTCGGGAATCAGCATACTTGCGCCGTCAGATCAGTTGTTCCAGGTCGAATCGGTTACGCCACACGACTACCGGAGAGGTTGAGCATGAAGCCGTATCGGGCCGCGAAGCGCCGGGTCGAGGTGTCGGTCGGCGAATCAGTCCGCGTCATCCGAGACCTGCAGGGGCTCAGCCGGAACCAGCTCGCCGTGCTCACGGGGATTCCCCGGGCGACGATCTCCGCGATCGAGAACGGCCGGGTGCGGCTTGGGCTCGAGCTAGCCAAGGTACTGGCCAGAGCACTGAAGTGCCATCCGGCGGTGCTCGTGTTCCCGGGCTGGGACCTGAAGGAGACCTCGGTCGCCTGAAAAGGGACGCTTCCCTTTTCCGATCGCCTGACAAGGCCACGGTCCCATTTATCCCGCTGCGCGTCGAGCAGCGGCAACCCCAGCACCCGTCGCAGCGCATCGCGCAGAAGTAACGCCTCCACGCCGGCGACTCGAGCTCGCACGTGTCGCCCGTGACGAGGACATCGGCTTGGCGCTGGATCGCCGCGTCCGGCCGAGATCGACCAGTTCGTGCACCGGACTGATCGGTGAATATCCGGCCAGCAAGAGGACATTTGCGTCGATGAACAGTCGCAGCACGGGTATCAGCCGTTGGCGGTGTCGACTGCCTTGCACGCTGCAGCCCGTGTGTCTGCGTCGACCTCGCGCTCGAATTCCGCGATGCGTTCAGACGTGTACATCTCAATCGGCAACGCTGCAGCCGGATGCAGTTGAATGACACCGTCGTCCGATACATCGAGCAGCAGGATGTCGTCGCCCTGTAGGTGAAGTCGCTTCATGACCGATCCCGGCAACGCCAACCGACCGTTCCGTCCCAGCTTCACGATGTCCATGGAGATTTCCGGATCCGAGCTGCCAGAATAGTGAACTTCCGGAAAGATCCAAACCATGCCTTGGTTAGGTCATGGAGCCGACCCGCTCGACCGCTGGCCGGTCCACTCGGCAAGGTGGAATTCCTGCTTCCGCAGTGAAATGGTCGGCGACTCCTGATTTGGGGTCAGGCAATGAGCAAGCGCATCAACATCGCGATCGACGAAGACAACTGGCAGATACTCGATGAGATGGCCGCCGGCGAGCGAAGCCGCGTGGTGAACCTGGCAATGCGCGAATGGGCCGTGCGGCGCAATCGAGTCGATGCCTGTCGCGAGATGGACGAATTGCACAGGGTCTTGCCGCCGGCTAGCGCCGTGGAAGTAGCCGACTGAATTCGCCAGGATCGAGCCCGACATGGCTAAGTCTTCGAGCAACCCGCTTCGCCGCGAGTACGCACGGCCCGAGCGCCGCCTCAAGTGTCTCCCGGCCGTGCTTTTCCCTCGGAGTAAGGAAGGGACCGAGTCGGGCGCGATTCGGGCCGGTGTGGCCCTGGCGGAGAAGCGCCGAACGCAAACGCTTGCGGCCCTCAAGCAAGTAGACGCGCGCCATGTCGTCGGGCACCGCGAGGTCGAGGCGTGGGTACGGGACCTCCGCGCTGCGCGGAGATCCGGTTCCGGCGGACGGCGTCCGAGCTATCGCTGGCCGGTTCCGCTGACGTCGCCTACATCAGGTCATCGACGTCCACCTCTATCGCATTCGCGCGTTCCCCGAGACGCGACGCCAGTTTGCGACCTCGTGCCTCAAGAGCGACTTCCTCATCGAGATCGTCCCCGATCATGCACGGCGTGCGGCGCTGTCTGCGGATTCCCACGGTCGGAGTCTAATCGGACCGCCACCCCCGCTAGAATCCTCGCTCTCCCGCCGCCCTACCCGGAGCCGCCCCGCCCATGTTCCTGCGTCGCCTCGCCAGTCCCCTGGCCGCCCTCCTGCTGACCCTCTCCGCCGCCACGTCCACGCCCGCTGGGGCCGCCCCCGCCCCCACGTCGACAGCGGCCGCAGTCACCCCGCTCACCCCCGCCCACCTCACCGAAGCCCGCGCCCTCCGCGAGCGCGCCCTTGCCGACGACACCGCCTACGAGCTCGTCCGCTCGCTCACCACCGAGGTCGGCCCGCGGCTGGCCGGCACGCCGGGTGACGTGGCCGCGGTCGCCTGGGCGATGCGCGCGCTGAAAACCCTCGGCTTCCAGAACGTCCGCGCCGAGCCGGTGACGGTGCCGCGCTGGATCCGCGGCGAGGCGCGCGCGGAGATCGTCGCGCCGTGGCCGCAGCCGCTGGTCGCGACCTCGCTGGGCGGCAGCGTCGGCACGGCGCCTGAGGGGGTCGAGGCGGAAGTGGTGCCGGTCACCACTTTCGAAGACCTGAAGTCGATGCCGCGCGAGCGCGTCGAGGGCCGCATCCTGTTCTTCACGTTCCGCATGGAGCGCAGTCGCGACGGCGAGGGCTACGGCAAGGCCGCGGCGGCGCGCGGCCGCGGCGCGGCGGAGGCGGCGAAGCTCGGCGCCGTGGCGATGGTGATGCGCTCCGCCGGCACCTCCACCTCGCGCACGCCGCACACGGGCGCGCAGCGCTGGTCCGAGGGCATCCCGCCGATCCCGGCGATGGCGCTGTCGAACCCGGACGCCGACCTTCTCGAGCAACAGCTCGCCGCGGGCAAGGCGGTGCGCCTGCGACTCGTGAGCACGGCGCGCTGGGACGGCGAGACCGAGTCCGCCAACGTGGTCGGCGAGATCCCGGGTGAGGGTCTGCGCGACGAGATCGTGCTGCTCGGCGCGCACCTCGACTCCTGGGACCTCGGCACCGGCGCGCACGACGACGCGACGGGCGTCGGCATCATCACCGCCGCCGTGAAGCTCGCGGCCGAGGCGAAGCCGCGGCCGAAGCGCACGCTGCGGGTGGTGTTCTACGCCAACGAGGAGTTCGGCCTCTCGGGCGCGCGGGCCTACGCCGCGGCCCACGCCGACGCGATCGAGCGCCACGTGCTCGGCATGGAGTCCGACCTCGGCGCATTCCAGCCCTTCGGTCTCACCGCGCACGTGGCGCCCGACCGGCTGCCGCTGGTGCGCGCCATGCAGTCGGTGGTCGAGTCGCTCGGAATCAAATACCTCGGCACCGAGGCGAGCGGCGGCGCGGATCTCGGGCCGCTGCGCGAGCTCGGCATGCCGGTGCTCGACCTCTGGACCGACGCCGCGCCGTACTTCGACCTGCACCACACCGCCAACGACACCTTCGACAAGGTGGACCCGGCGCTGGTAAGGCAGAACGTCGCCGCCTACGCGACGATCGTGTATCTCGCGGCGCAGGCGGAGGGCGGGTTCGGGCGGCTGCCGAAGGTCGAGCGGCCGGTGGGGCCGGCCATTGCACCGGCGGCGGTGCCGGCGTCGCCACAATGATGGCGCTATGATTTCCCGGTGACGCGTCAGTTGATGATCTTGAAGACCACGTTCGAAAGGTCGCTCTCGATGCCGGCCGTCGTGTACGCCTTGACGGCGAAGTACCACGTGCCGGGCGTGAGCGCCTCGATCACCGCCGAGGTGATCCGCGGGCCCGGAATCTCGAGCGAATTCGACAGGTCGCTCGAGGACTGTCCGTAAACGACCCGGTAACCGGCAAGGTTGGTGAGCGGCGTGCCGTCCACGTTGGTTGCGGGCGGCGACCAGGATACGGTCGCCGATCCCGTCGCCGGTGCCGCGGAAACCGTGATCGAGAACGCCGGCAGCGAGACCGTGGACTGGCCGTCCGACACCGAGATGCGGATGTTCGAGTAAGAGCCAACTCGCGACGATCCCGGAGTGCCGTATAGCCGGCCCGTGGATGTCGTGAAAACCGCCCAGGCGGGTTTGTTGACGATCGAAAACGTGAGCGTTGCGCCCTCGGGATCGCCGGCCGCAGGCCTGAACGAGTACGAATTGCCGACGGTGACTGAGCCCGCTGGTGTGCCGCTGATGGTCGGTGGCGCGTTGGCGCCCACCACGGTGATCGAGAACGGCGGCAGCGCGGCTCTGTTCCGGCCATCGCTGACGCTGATGACGATGTTCGAGTAGGTGCCGATGTTGGTCGAGCCGGGCGTGCCGGAGAGGCGGCCGGTGCCGCTGTCGAACCTCGCCCAGGCGGGCCTGTTGGTAATCGAGAACGTCAGCGCGTCACCGTTGGCGTCCCGTGCGGTCGGCCTGAACGAATAGGAGCTGCCGACGGTGACGGAGCCCGCTGGCGTGCCACTGATGGTCGGTGGCGCATTGGCACCCACCACGGTGATCGTGAACGGCGGCAGCAGTACGAAGTGCTGGCCGCTCTTCAAGACGATTCTGATATCCGGGTAGACACCGATGTTCGAAGACGTCGGCCTGCCCACGAGCCGCCCGTTCGTTGCGTCGAACGTTGCCCACCTGGGCAGGTTGGAGATCGAGAGCGTGTACGACTGTCCGCTCGGAACCGTGACGGTGGGGGTGAAACTATATGTGCTGCCGACAGCGACCGAAGCGGGTGGGGTGCCGCTGATACTCGGTGGGCTCGTGGATTGGGCGTGAGACGCGGCACCGAGGGTCAGACCGCCGAGCAGCATCAGCACCGGGCCCAGCTGCTCCAACCAACGCTTGAATACTCGACCTGTACGAATCAAAAGGACGCCTCCGTCCCTGGCCTCCTTGACCCGGGAATATGTCTAGTTCAAAAGGAAGGCACACAAACTGGCACACGAGGACGTGCGCTGCAAGCCGAAATTCAGGCGTTATGTAATATCGGGCTAAAAATATCGGCAGTTGGAGCTGCCGCAACGGCCTTGACAACATCGCCCAGGCCGACATCAGGCGGCCTGGGCGATGAATCGGTCTTCAATTGATCAACTTGGAGGCGATGTTCGACAGGTTGCTCTCGACGTTGGCCGAGGTGTACGCCTTGACGGCGAAGTACCACGTGCCGCGCGACAGGCCCTCGATGGTTGTCGAGGTCATCACCGTGCTGGGGATCGTTACGATCTGCGCGAGTTCGGTCGATGACTGTCCGTACACGACCCGGTAACCCGCGAGGTTCGCGATCGGCGTGCCGTCCTCGAAAGTCGTCGGCGGCGTCCACGACACCGTCGCCGAGCCCGTTGTGGCGGCGAGGACGGTGATCGAGAAAGGCGGCAGAGCGGCGCTGGCCTGGCCGTCGCTCACCGAGATGGTGATGCCGGAATACGTGCCGGCGTGGGCCGAGGTCGGGGTGCCGGACAGACGACCGGTCGCAGCGTCGAAGCTCGCCCAAGTCGGCCTACCGGTGATCGAGAACGTCAGCGGCTGCGCGTCCGGATCCCTCGTCGACGGGGTGAAGCTGTAGGTCTGCCCGTCTGTGACTGAGTTTGGCGGCGTGCCGCTGATGGTAGGTGGCGTGTTGACTGCCACGACGGTGATCGAGAAAGAAGCCAGGGCGGTCGAAGCCTGGCCGTCGCTCACCGAGATCGTGATGCCCGAGCGCGTACCGACGTGAGCCGAGGTCGGGGTGCCGGACAGACGACCGGTCGCCGCGTCGAAGCTCGCCCAAGCCGGCCCATTGGTGATCGAGAACGTGAGGGTCTGGCCCTCGAGATCGCTCGCGTACGGCAGGAAGTTGTAGGCCTGTCCAACCGTGACGGACGCCGGCGGCGTGCCGCTGATCGTCGGCGGCGTGTTGACTGACTCAACGGTGATCGCGAACGGCGGCAGCGCGCTGCTGGTTACCCCGTCGCTCACCGAGATCGCGATGCCCGACTGCGTGCCAGCGTGGGCCGCGGTCGGCGCGCCGGAGAGGCGGCCGGTCACGGTGTCGAAGTTCGCCCAGTCCGGCTTGTTGGCGATCGCGAAGGTGAGCGGTTGCCTGTCCGGATCGCTCGCAGAGGGCGTGAAGCCGTAGGACTGCCCGGCGCGCACCGAGCCCGGCGGCGTTCCACTGATGGACGGCGGCGTGTTGACTCCCACGACCGCGATCGAGAACGGCGCCAGCGAGGCGGAGGCCTGCCCGTCGCTCACGCTGATCACGATGCCGCTATACGTGCCGGCATTCGCGAATGCCGGCGTCCCGCTGACGGCGCCCGTCGTGCTGTCGAATCGGGCCCAGCTCGGCAGGCCAGCTATCGAGAAAGTCAGAGTCTGACCCTCCGGATCCGAGGCCGACGGGCGGAATGCATAGCTCTCGCCCGAGTTCACCAAGCTCGCCGGGATGCCCCAAATGGACGGCGCGCTGTTCGGCCTGGGGTTGACCGTGATGCTGAACGACGGCAGTGCGGCACTGCTCGTGCCGTCGCTGACCGAAATTCCGATCTGCGAATACGTCCCGGCCGATCCGGCGGGCGGGATGCCGCTCAGGAGGCCGGTGCTGCTCGTGAACGTCGCCCACGAGGGCTTGCCGGTGATGCTGTAGACCAGGGCGGCACCTTCCGGATCGCTCGCTGTGGGCACGAACCCGTACAACTCGCCTTCGACTACCGAGGCAGCCGGCGTGCCGCCAATGGTGGGAGGGCTGTTCACGGGCGGGGTGACTGTGCTGCCCGCACTCGAAGTGACGGTGATCGTGAACCGCGGCAGGTAGGCGCGCACCTTGCCGTCCGAGACCCAGATCGCAACCGTGTTTGTCTTGTGGAGAGCGCGATTGCTGGGCGTTCCGTAGAGCCGCCCGGTCTTTCTATCGAACCGTGCCCAGCCCGGTTCG
>Ga0316600_10000987_pt1 | contig 13089 bp, 7 predicted proteins | sample OWC_soil_day5_CT_FD_207652 | JGI IMG/M metagenome (GOLD analysis project Ga0316600, IMG submission 207652) | Wetland soil microbial communities from Old Woman Creek delta, Ohio, United States - OWC_soil_day5_CT | ecosystem: Environmental > Terrestrial > Soil > Wetlands | place: USA: Ohio... | reverse complement strand
CTTCGGCCTGACCAACAGCGAAGGGAACCACGGCGAGGACGTCAAGGAATACTACTTCTACCTCGACAGCACGCCGACCCACTCGTACATGAAGTACCTCTACAAGTACCCGCAGGGGGTTTTTCCCTATGCCGACCTGGCGGAGACGAACCGCCGTCGCACCCGGGACGAGATGGAGTACGAACTCCTCGACACCGGCATTTTCAAAAGGGACCGATACTTCGACGTCTTCGTCGAGTATGCCAAAGCCGGTCCGGAAGACATCCTGGTGCAGATCACCGCAGCCAACCGGGGACCGGACGCGGCGGATCTGCATATCCTGCCGACTCTCTGGTTCCGCAACGACTGGGCGCCGTGGATTGCCGAGGTCAGCAGGGCCGCCAGGAAACCGGCCCTGCGGCAGATCGAGGCGGCAGCAGGCACGAGCGCGGTCGCCGCAACGCACCCGATGCTGGGGGAGTACACCCTCTTCTGCGAAGGCGATGTGCCGCTGCTCTTCACCGAAAACGAGACGAACCACGAGCGGCTTTTCCCCGGACAGAAGAACGACACCCCCTACGTCAAGGACGGCATCAACGACTGCGTGGTACAGGGCAAACCGGGCGCGGTGAATCCCGGAAAGCAGGGCACCAAGGTCGCGGCGCACTATCGCCTGAAAGTCGGCCCCGGCCAGTCGGCGGCCGTACGTCTGCGCCTGACCGGCCAGGCCGCTGCCGGCAAGAGCGGGAAAACCAAAACCACCCCCTCCTATTTCGGCACGGAGTTCGAGAAGACCATGGCCGCCCGGCTGCAGGAGGCGGACGAGTTCTACCGCTCGGTGACCCCGCCTTCCGTCTCCCCGGATGCGGCGAACGTGATGCGCCAGGCCATCGCCGGCATGCTATGGAGCAAGCAGTTCTACTTCTTCGACGGCGACAACTGGCTGGACGAGCACAACTCCAACCCCCTCCATACCGGGTATCGTGCCTCCCGGAATTCGGAGTGGTTCCACATGGTCAACGAGGACATCATCTCGATGCCCGACAAGTGGGAGTACCCCTGGTACGCGGCCTGGGACCTTGCCTTTCACACGCTCCCGCTGGCGATCGCGGACCCCGACTTCGCCAAGGAACAGATGGCCCTGATGCTGCGCGGGCGCTACCTGCACCCCAGCGGCCAGATGCCCGCCTACGAGTGGAACTTCAGCGACGTGAACCCGCCGGTCCACGCCTGGGCGACGCTCTTCCTGCACCGTACCGAGCAGGCCCTGCGAGGCGAGGTGGACGTGGAATTCCTCAAGTCGGCGTTCAACAAGCTGCTGCTGAACTTCACATGGTGGGTGAACCGCAAGGACCGGTTCGGCAAGAACGTCTTCGAAGGGGGCTTCCTCGGCCTGGACAACATCGGCGTCTTCGACCGCAGTGCCCCGCTCCCCACCGGCGGCCACCTGGAGCAGGCGGACGGCACGGCGTGGATGGCCCTCTACAGCCAGAACATGCTGGAGCTCGCGTGCGAGCTCGCCTCCTACGACCCCAACTACGAGGACATGATCGTTAAGTTCGCCGAGCACTTCTACTACATCGCGGCAGCGATGAACCGTCCAGGCCAGGACGGCATGTGGGACGAGGAGGACGGCTTCTATTACGACCTGCTGCGGCTCCCCGACGGCAGCGCCACGCGGCTCAAGGTTCGCTCGATGGTGGGGCTCCTGCCCCTGTGCGCGACGACCGTCATCGAGGCGTGGCAGCGGGAGCGCGTCCCGCGGGCGATGGCCGGGATCCAGGAACGGATGTACCGGATGCCCGAGCTTAAAAATACCATCCACCCCACGGGCCCGGGACATTTCGGCGTGGCGGATCGGGGGGTCGTTGCCCTGCTCAACCCGGATCGGCTCCGCCGGATTCTCGCGAAGATGCTGGACGAGAACGAGTTCCTGGGCCCCTACGGCATCCGATCGCTTTCCAGGTTCCACGAGAAGCACCCGTACGTCTTCCACGTGAACGGCCAGGAGTACCGGGTGGACTACCTGCCGGCGGAGTCGAACACCGGCATGTTCGGCGGCAACTCCAACTGGCGGGGCCCGGTCTGGATGCCGGTGAACGCGCTCATCATCCGGGCGCTGCTGAACTTCTACCTGTATTACGGGGACAACTTCAAGATCGAGTGCCCCACGGGGTCGGGGAAGCTGATGAACCTCTTCGAGGTGTCCAAGGAGATCGCCGACCGGCTCGGCCGGACCTTTTTGCGCGACGGGCTGGGGCGGCGTCCCGTTTACGGCGGCTCGGAGATATTCCAGACCGATCCCCACTGGCGCGACCACATCCTCTTTTACGAATATTTCCACGGCGACAACGGCGCCGGGCTGGGTGCCAGCCACCAGACCGGCTGGACCGGGCTCGTGGCCAAGCTGATCCAGCTTTACGGGCTCCTGGATCCAAGGCGGGCACTGGAGGTGGGCAAGCAGGCCGCGTTCGTTCAGGGCGCCCGCGGCGCCCGCAGAGCGAAGAAATGAAAGCGTGGCCCAGGCATCCCGTCATCTACGAGATCAACACGTGGGTATGGCTGGGTGACCTGAGCCGGAAATACCGGAAGAGTGTGGACCTCGCCACGGTCCCGGAGCCGGAGTGGGATGCCATCGCCTCCCACGGTTTTGACGCCGTGTGGTTCATGGGAGTTTGGGAGCGGAGCCCGTCCGGGATCGAAATATCCATGCGCAACCAGGGGCTCCTGAAGGATTTCCGGAACGCCCTCCCCGACTTCTCGCCGGAGGACAATGCCGGCTCCCCGTACTGCGTGCGCCGATACGTCGTCGACGGATACCTCGGCGGGCCGAAGGGGCTCGCAACCGCCCGTAACGCCCTCGCAACGCGCGGCATTCGTCTCATTCTCGATTTCGTGCCGAACCACGTGGCGCCGGACCACCCCTGGGTGGCCGATCACCCGGAATATTTCGTCCAGGGTAGCGCCGACGACGCGGGGAACGATCCGGCATCCTTCGTGGAGGCGGGAGGAACGGTGTTTGCCCGCGGCCGGGATCCGTATTTCCCGGCGTGGCCCGATGTGGTACAGCTCAACGCCTTCCGGCCGGGGCTCCGGCAGGCGGCGATCGGGACGATCTCGGAGATAGCCGGACAGTGCGACGGCATCCGGTGCGACATGGCCATGCTCATGCTGAACAATATCTTCGAGCGCACCTGGGGGGCTCGTGCTGGGGCAAAACCGGCAGGCGATTACTGGACGACGGTCATCCCGGCGGTCAAGGAAAAGCATCGGGAGTTCCGGTTCCTGGCCGAGGCGTACTGGGACCTCGAGTGGGAGCTGCAGCAGCAGGGGTTCGACTTCTGTTACGACAAGAAGCTTTATGACCGGATGGAGCACGGGGACGCCGAGAGCGTGCGCCTGCACCTCCTTGCGGATTCTTCCTACCAGGAGGGAATGGTCCGGTTCATCGAGAACCACGACGAACCCAGGGCTGCCGTCATGTTTCCATCCGGAAAAGGGCGCGCGGCGGCAGTGGCGATCCTCACGCTCACGGGGGCGAAGCTGCTGCACGAGGGGCAGTTCGAGGGATGGAAGGTCAGGCTGCCCGTCTTCCTGGGCCGCCGCCCGGCAGAGCCGGTCGATCCGGACCTCGCGGCCTTCTACCGGCGCCTGTTGAAAGAGGTCCATCGCGATCTCTTCCGGAACGGTGAATGGCGCCTCTGCGAGCAAAGCGGCTGGCCCGACAACCAGAGCTGCCGGAACATCCTGGCCTGGTGCTGGGTCAAGGGCGAAGAGCGCTGCCTCATCGTCGTGAATTTTTCCGGCGGGACCTCCCAGGCGTTCATCCATGTGCCGTGGGACGAACTGAGAGGCGGGACGTGGCGCCTCGCGGATGCCTTGACCGGAGAAGTCTACGACCGCAATAGCAACGAGATGAGGGATTCCGGCCTGTACGTCGACCTGCAGCCGTGGGAATGCCATTTTTTCCGGGTACAGGCAATGTAAAGGAACGGGGCGGGGTGACCTGACCCCCTCCGCAATAACCCATGGGAATCCGGATGAAGGCCGGATCCCTTTTATTCTTGATAGTCATCCAAATATTTAGGCAATTCCTTTCCAAACAGGGATAATTACATAAAAAGGCCTGGGGAGAACTTCCCCAGCGGCTGCAATCCCCGGAGGTGGTGAAAACCCGATGAAGAAATCGTTCATCACGGGAGGTTTGGCTGTCGTCCTTGCCTTGCTGATTCTTGCCGCCGGCCTCGAGCCCGCGACCGCCCGGGACCAGCCGTCGAATTTTCAGGCCCCAAACACGCACTACCAGGCCGCCCTGGCGGATCTCAAGGGGGGCGACACGGACAAAGCCGCCCTCGAGGCGAAGCTCGCGATCCAGGAGAACCCGCTCGATGCGCCATCGCATTTCCTGCTTGGCGGCCTGCTCGAGCGGGAGGGTGAGCGCGACCAGGCGATCGTGGCGTACCAGCGGGCGGTGGCGCTCGATCCGACCAATCCCGACGCGCTCTACAACCTGGGGACGATGCTGCTGTGGCGGGGAGAGGTGGTCCCGGCCTCCCTCCCGCTCGAGAGCGCCGTATCGATCCGCCCCGATCACGTCCCGTCCTACAACAATCTCGCCAAGGCGTACTTCCTGGCCGGGCTCCCGGAGTTGGCGGTCGCTTCCTATGAGGAGGCGTTGCGACGGGACTCGACGAACGCCATCGCGCTCAAAAACCTCTTGCTTCTGGCCGAGGCCGCGGGCAACCACGACGCGGCCGCCACCTACCGGCGGCGCCTCGAGGCATCCGGGCCGGGCCGTGCCGCAAAGCCTGTTACCGACGCGGGAAAGCCGACCATGCAATTACCCGTCTGGCCGCTCGCCACCGCAGCGGCTAGCTCACCCCCGCCGGCCCCGTTGCCGGCCGAGCCTGTCGATGCGCCACAGGCCCCCCCGGACATGGAGGCCGACGCCCTCCGCGAGCTCCTCCGCGATCTGCCCCACGTGACGGTCGAGCGGCGCGCCGGCCGCCTCACCGTTACCGGCTATACAAGCGGCCCGAAGGAACGGGCGATGCTGGACCGGATCCTCGGCCAGCCGGTGGAGGTCCTGGACCTGACGAGCGGCGACACCGGGGATCCCCAGCGCATGATCGAGTTCGACGCGGTCCTTTTCATCTTGACGGGACTGGACCAGGAGAACGTGGGATTCAACTTTCTCAAACTGATCGATACCAACTTCAACTACTTCGCTTCCGGCAATAAAAGCGCGGGGACCGGCTATGCCGCGCCGCCCGCGTTGACCGGGCTCGTGACCGGCATCTCGCAATCGGGGTGGATCTTCTCTGCGGCCGCTTCCTACAGCGTCAACATCGCGAACGCGTCGGACGAACGCGTGTCGGTCCTCGCCCGGCCGCACCTGACGGCGTTGAACGGGGCAACCGCCAGGTTCATCTCCGGCGGCGAGCTCGTTTACAAGGTGTCCGGGAACATCAGCGGCGATATCAAACCGTACCCGTTCGGGACGACGCTCAATGTCACTCCGACTCTGCTGCGCACCCCCGCCGAGGACGGCACCCCACGCGTCCACGTGAAGGTCGAGGCGGGCCGACTCAGCATTCTCGATATCCTCGATCAGGATCCGAATCAACCGACGACGTTCACGAAGGTCACGGTCTCCAGCGAGGCGGTCCTCAGCCTCGGCCAGACATTGATCCTGAGCGGTCTCAGCCAGCGGGAGAGCCGCACGGGGCGCTCCGGGGTGCCGGGCCTCAGGGACATCCCGATCCTCAAATATTTCTTTTCGACCAAGGTAACCACCATCGCCGATGCAGCGGTGATCATCCTACTGACGCCCCGCGATCCGGCCTTCTCGGACGAGCGGAACCGAAAGGCCCTTACGGAGTTCATCGAAAAGCGCCGCGCCTTCATCCGGGCGAGGCAAGGCACCGGGGAGGATATGCGGCGTTACCGCGAACGCTACCCCGACTGGGACCAGTTCCCGCCCAACCGCTTCGCCTCGCACATCTTCCTGATGGAGAACAGCGAAATCTACCGCGTCGTGAGCGGGCAGGACCTCCTCAGCGAGGACGTCAACCTCGAACTCCTGGGCCCGAAACGGAACTAAGGGAGGATCTCCGAAAGACCGACGTTCCGGCAGTGAGCCGGATGTAATATCTTCCTATCTCCAGCGCGAGCCGAAGAAATGGTCGCCCTCCCATTCCAGACTGTCGACCCGCATCTCCGATAGGATCCCGAACTCCCCGTCGAACTCGAAGACGACGTAGGTCCGGTCATCCTTGTCGATGAACCGGATCCAGTGGTGGTCCTCGCCCAGAGTACCCCCGTCGAGCGTAAAGATCTCGGGAACATCCATCATCCAGCGGGCGAGCACCTCGCGGAGGCGGTAGCGGACCCCCCGGACGTCGATCGTCCTTGCTCCGGACTCGACCTCCCCGTACCGTCGCTCCATCTCGCCTCGGCCGGATCCGCACGGCTCCATATGCCGATTATATCGCCGGGCACAAGCCCTCTCGGAAATTCGGGCCGAACGGACCCACAGATCGAGGTGGACAAGAATCCGGCGTGGGGGAAACGATTGCGTGCCCTCGCTGCATCAAAGTATGGAGATGGCGCCGGTCAAGAGCCGGCCGGAAAGGAGATCCGTCCGATGACGCACAATTTGCCGCCGCTCCCGTACCCTTTCGACGCGCTCGAGCCGTTCATTGACGCCAAGACCATGGAGATTCACCACGACAAGCACCACGGGGCTTATGTCACCAATCTCAACAAGGCTCTCGAAGGCCATCCCGAGCTTCAAAAACTTCCGGTCGAGGAACTGCTCGCACGGATCGGCACAGTGCCCGAGGCCGTTCGTACCGCCGTGCGCAACAACGGCGGCGGCCACCTGAATCATTCCATGTTCTGGAATATCATGAAAAAGGGCGGCGGCGGCGAGCCGTCGGGGGATCTCGCCGACGCCATCAAAGGTGCGTTTGGCAACTTCGGGGATTTCAAGAAAACGTTCGCCCAGGCCGCGATATCGCGATTCGGATCCGGCTGGGCGTGGTTGCTGATCCGGGGCGGAAAGCTGACCGTAGAATCGACCGCAAACCAGGACAATCCCGTCATGGACGGCGGCAAGGCGTTCTTCGGCCTCGATGTCTGGGAGCACGCCTATTACCTGAAATATCAGAACCGGCGCGCCGAGTATGTCGAAGCGTGGTGGAACACCGTCAATTGGGCGACGGTCGCGGAAAACTTCGCGCGGGCCAAGGCGTAAGTCCTGCCTGCAAGACATATGGTGGATCTTCATCCGGCCCGGGGGAGAACACGACCGTCTGTTCGCGGTAGGCGGCTACGAGTGCGATGCCGTGGGCATTACACGCTTCTCCCCTGGGCACTTCGTACGGGTTCGACTGGCGGACCCGATGGGGCGAAAGCAGCTCAAGAAGGGGTTGGGGCAGCTCTCGGAGAAAGGGTGTTCACTTCTTCACCACGTACCAGTTGTTCTGGATGTCGTGTGCCAGTTGATTCGTCTGAACGTGTCGGAAACCGGCTTTCTGCAGATACTCCCGCGTCTTCTCCTCGCCCCACATCGCACCGAGTCCTTCCCCGCCCTGCGCCAGCGACACGGTCATGCAGTGCATGGTCGATACGGCGTACAGGAACGTCCCGATCGGGTGGCCGATGTTCTTGTGCACGTGGCTCGATCCTCGGATATCCTGCATCAGGTACCACCCGTCGGCCTTCAACGAGCGGTGGATCCCTTTCAGGACGTCGAGCGGTCTCGCCTGGTCGTGCACGGCGTCGAACGTTGTGACGAGATCGTACTCCCCGGGCTTCGCGGTCGCGTCGAAACCGGTCAGATCGCGGACGATGAACTCGACGTTCCCCAATCCCTTTTGCGATGCCTCGGCGCGTGCCTTCCCGATCGCCTCCCGCGAAAGGTCGATCCCGGTGAAGCGGCTGTTGGGGTACCGTTCGGCCAACCGGTTCATGATTCTGCCGCTGCCGCAACCGACGTCCAGCACGCGGATTCCCGCGGCGAGCCGGTCGGTCAGCCCGGGAATCAGGGGGAGGACGTGGGATTCAAGCGACGAGAGTACGGACTGTCCGCTGTCTTCCGCCATGACGGCGTGGAATCGCGGGAATTTTTCGTAAGGGACTCCGCCCCCCTTGAAAAAACAGTCGACGATCTCGTCCTCGACGCCACCCATGACGGCGATGTACTGGGAGAAGACCGCCATGTTGTCGGCGGCGGCCGCGCGGGTGAGATACGCGGCGTGCTCCGCCGGCAACCGGTATCTCCCGGTGGACGGTTCGACCTCGATCACCCCCCCTGTGACCATCGCACCCAGCCATTCGCGCACGTATCGCTCGTTCAGGCCGGCTTTCTCCGCGATCGCATCCGCGGTCGAGGGGGGGAGCGCGCTCATGGCATCGAACAGCCCGGTGCGATGGCCTATGGAGGTCATCAGGCAGAGCGCGCCATGATTCAGGGACGAGAGCAATTCTCCTGCGAACGCTTCGGCTTTCACGGAATCGAATACGGCATATTTCCTGGCTTCCTGCATGGCCAGTTCCTCCCGGAGTTGTGACAGGCGGGCCATTTCCTAACCGGGTGCCGATTCCTCGTGGAACCGCCTATCCCCGATAAATGATTTTGGTTCCTGTCAACGGTAGATGGCATCCGGATCGCAGATGTTTCGGGATGGGAAACGATTTTCCTGCCGTCCGCCTCGGCATCGGGGTACATGAAGTGGTTGAGCGGCTCCCCTGACGTCGGCGGGTCGACTTCGCGGTAGGTGGGATCTATACGAAAGAGACTGACGGGCGCGTTCGCGCATGTCTGGCTCTTTTTTGCATCGAAAGGAACCAGACCGCTTGCCTGCGGAATCTTACGTGAAAATACCTGTCCGCAGGAGGTGACCCCCCATGGCGGTCGTGACCGTGCGACGCATCGATGGGAGCTCCGTGACGCTGGACGGATCGGCAGTCGAGAGCCTGAAAGCCGGTCTGCGCGGGCCGTTGCTTCTCCCGGGAGAGGACGGCTACGAAAAGGCACGCACCGTGTGGAACGCCATGATCGACCGTCGACCCGCCTTTTCCGTCCACTGTGCGGGAGTGAACGACATCCGGCAGGCGGTCGACTTCGCCCGCACCCATGGTCTGCTGACCTCCATCAAGGGAGGAGGGCATAATATCGCCGGCAGCGCCGTATGCGACGGGGGACTTCTGATCGACCTTTCCGGCTTGCGCTCGGTGCGCATCGATCCGGGGGCACGTGTGGCCCATGTCGAGCCCGGAGCGACCCTCGGGGACTTCGACGCCGAGGCGCAGGCCTTTGGACTTGCCACCCCGCTCGGCATCAACTCCACGACCGGCGTTGCAGGCCTTGCTCTCGGCGGGGGTTTCGGATGGTTCTCGCGCAAACACGGCATGACGATCGATAATCTTCTGGCGGCGGACGTCATCACCGCCGACGGCCGTTTTGTGCGGGCGAACGGGCGAGAAAACGCCGATCTGTTCTGGGCCCTGCGGGGAGGCGGCGGGAATTACGGCATCGTCACGCGATTCGAATTCCAGCTTCACCCGCTTGGCCCCGGCGTCCTGACCGGCCTGGTCGTGTATCCCCTGAACGAGGCGGCCTCGGCGCTCAGGCAATACCGCCAGTTCGCCAAGGAACAAGGCGATGAGACCACGGTCTGGACGGTACTGCGCAAGGCTCCGCCGCTTCCGTTCCTTCCGCCGGAGGTGCACGGCACCGAGATCATCGCGTTTGCGCTCTTCCATGCGGGCGACCCGGAAGCCGGGCGAAAGGCGATCGAGCCGGTGCGGCATTTCGGAAAGGCGCTCGGGGAATTCATCGGCGTCCAGCCGTACCGGTCGTGGCAACAGACGTTCGATCCGTTGCTGGCGCCGGGCGCGCGCAATTATTGGAAGTCGCACAATTTCGCGGATCTGAGCGACGAAGCCATCGAGGTGGTCGTCAGGTACATCCGCAACCTCCCGTCGCCGCACTGCGAGATCTTTTTCGGGCAGATCGGCAGGGCGACCATGCGTCCTTCCCCCGACTCCGCGGCGTACCCTCATCGCGACACCATGTACGTGTGCAACGTCCACGGTCGCTGGGATACCCCGGCGGAAGACCGGAAAGGCATGGAGTGGGCGCGGGGGTTTTTCCGCGACACGGCGCCGCACGCCACGGGCGGGGTGTACGTAAATTTCCTGACCGACGACGAGTCGGACCGGGTAAAGGCGGCCTACGGTCCGAACTACAACCGGCTGGCGGCGATCAAGAAAAAATACGACCCGCAGAACCTGTTTCGAACCAACCAGAACATCCGGCCGGATCAGTAGGTAGGCCGGGTACCGGCATTACTCCCGGAAGCGGATCACAACCAACCGGTCGGCGCCCGATTCGGCTCCCCAGACTTCCCCTTTCCGGCCGAGGAGCTGGCGGACACGAGCTCCCGGGGACGGGAGCGGAAAAGAGCGAAACGTCTCCCGTTCCGGATCGAACCGGACGAGGGCGTTCGCGCCGAAGTCGCTCACCCAGACCCGGTCGGCCTCGTCCACGTAGACGGCGTAGGCCTGGGGCGAATCCCCCGGGAGGCGCCACTCCCGCCACTTCCCGGAGACGGGGTCGAACGCCCCGAGTTTCCCGACGTTCCACTCGCTCACCCAGATCGTTCCTCCCGAATCGGGCCACACCCGCCGGGCCCCTTGCCCTGGAGTGGGAGGTTCGATCACCGTGGCGGCCCCCGTCGTGGTGTCGATCCGCGCAACGTGGTTTCCAGCGAGCGAGGCGTAATAGACGCTCCCATCGGGCGCCGCTGCGATGCCGTAGGGTCCCCGGCCCCGGGGCGCGTCGAAGACATCTACCCGACCGGTGTGCGGGTCGAGGCGCCCGTAGACACCGCTTTGGCCGGTGAACCAGAGGATCCCGCGCCGGTCGAACGCGGCCGTGTTGAGGTTGACGTTGCCGCGCCCCTTCGGGAGGGGATGGGCCGAGACGTTCCCGGATACGGGATCCACGCGGAGGATCGCGTTCCGTCCGCTGTCCGTTACCCACGGCGCCCCGTCCGGGCCGACGATCACGCCGTGGGGGCTCGACCCGGGGCCCAGGGGAATGTGGCGCGTCGTCCCCGTGGCCGGATCGAGCCGGCCCAGTGCGGCAGCGTGCTGGGCCGTGTACCAGACGCTTCCATCCGGAGCGGGCGCGACGTCGTGGGGATGGGAGCCCGGCGGAACCGGATACTCCCGGATTCCGGTTTCCTCCGCCGGGGATCGCCCGGTACCGGCCGTTAGGATCAGGACCAGCAGGACAGGCGATAGCCGTCGATGTCTCATGCCGCACCTTTCCTGAAGCGGGATTCTGACCGTGGGATTCCGCCTCTCCTGCCCGGGATTCGCTCCATCCGCCCCGCACGGGGAATCGGAAGGAAGGCCCGTTTCATCTCAATGATCGGTCGGGTGCGCCCGGCGATAAATGGAAGCGACCGGAAGAGGCCGGAAGTTCCTTCGGAGGGGCCCATGACGGACCGCCCGTTGAAGCACCGCAGCAACCTGCTCACCGGCACGCCGGGAGGGGCGGACTGGGCCAGGAGGGCGGCCGCCCGGGCCATGCTCCGGGCCGTCGATTTTTCGGAGGACGACTTCTCCAGGCCGATCGTCACGCTGGCGTGCCCCTTCACGAACGCGACCCCCTGCAACGACCACATACGGAAACTGGGGGACATCCTGTTCCGGGAGATCGTCGCGCGCGGCGGCAAGCCGTTCCTGTTCGGCACGCCCGTCATCAGCGACGGGGAGACGATGGGGATGGAAGGGATGAAATACTCCCTGATGTCGCGGGACCTCATCGCGGACTGCATCGAAACCATGCACGAAGGGTACGCGGCGGACGGGATCGTCACGCTTTCCGGCTGCGACAAGAGCATCCCGGGGGCGCTCATGCCCATCCTGCGGAACAATGGTATCGGGTTGACGCTGTACGGGGGGACGATCCTGCCGGGGCGGTACAAGGGGGAAGACCTCACGATCGTGAGCGCGTTCGAGGCGATCGGGGCCCACGCGGCGGGAAAGATGACGGACGAGGAACTGCGCCAGGTGGAGTGCCACTCCTGCCCCGGCGCGGGCGCGTGCGGGGGGATGTACACGGCCAACACGATGGCGTCGGTGATCGAGGCGATGGGGCTCTGCGTTCCGGGTTCCGCCTCCCACGCGGCGGTGGACCGGGGGAACCGGATTTCGAGGGAGAAGCGGAGAGATTGCGTCGACTCCGTCCAGGCGCTGCTCCTGCTTCTCCGGCGAGGGATCCGGTCGCGCGACATCGCGACACGGGGGGCGTTCGAGAACGGCATCACCGCGATGATGGCCCTCGGGGGCTCGACGAACGGCGTCCTGCACATCCTCGCGCTCGCCCACGAGGCGAAGGTTCCCCTGGAACTGGACGATTTCCACGAGATCGGCAGGAAAGTCCCGATGCTGGGAAACTTCAAGCCGTTCGGGAGGTACGTCATGGCGGACCTGGACCGGATCGGCGGCATCCCGATGGTGATGAGGACGTTGCTCGACGCCGGGCTTCTCCACGGGGATTGCACGACCGTCACGGGGAAGACGGTGGCGGAAAACCTCGCGAACGTATCGCCCTGCCCCGGCGGACAGGACGTCTTCGCATCGCCGGACCGCCCGTATGCGCCGCCCGGTCGGCATATCTCAGTTCTTCGCGGGAACCTCGCCCCGGGAGGGGCGGTCCTGAAACTGAGCGGGAAGGAGCTTGCCCTCCATGCCGGGCCGGCCCGGGTTTTCGACCGGGAAGAGGACGCGCTGACCGCCATTCTGGGCGGAAAGATACAAAAGGGCGACGTGATCGTGATCCGGTACGAGGGGCCGAAAGGCGGTCCGGGGATGCGGGAGATGCTTTCCCCTTCGGCCGCGCTGATGGGCGCCGGGCTGGGGAAAGACGTCGCGCTGGTCACCGACGGGAGGTTTTCGGGCGGTACGCACGGGATCATGGTCGGGCACGTCGCCCCGGAGGCACAGGCGGGGGGAGCGATCGCCGTCGTCCGTGAAGGCGACCGGGTCACCATCAACCCGAAAGACCGGTCGATTTCCATCGACGCGGGC
>Ga0316600_10000986_pt1 | contig 13090 bp, 14 predicted proteins | sample OWC_soil_day5_CT_FD_207652 | JGI IMG/M metagenome (GOLD analysis project Ga0316600, IMG submission 207652) | Wetland soil microbial communities from Old Woman Creek delta, Ohio, United States - OWC_soil_day5_CT | ecosystem: Environmental > Terrestrial > Soil > Wetlands | place: USA: Ohio... | reverse complement strand
GAAATATACCATATTTTAGGCTATTATTCCATAACGTTTTGTGTAATCACAAAAAAATATCACAGTTACTACTGTTATGACATTTTTCCGTTAATCTGTAACATGCTATAAAATTTTCATTATATTTATTTTTCATATTGACAGTTGAACATATATTCAATTATAATGCAATTGAAGGATCATTCAACAGTTTTTATATAAAACATTTCTACTACCGAAATTTACTTAATTAACAAAAGGAAGGAAGGTTATTAATATGGCACACAATCATGAGCATTCCCACAGCCATTCCCATGATCATGCACACCAGCATGAAAGCGGAGACTTGAACAAGAGAAAAATAATACAGCTGATATCAGGTATCATTCTGTTTGCAGCAGGTCTGGTACTAAAAAAAGTTTTCCCAGATGAAGTCACATATTACTTTGCTATATTTGGACTTAGCTATTTAATCCTTGGCGGAGAGGTTGTCTGGCAGGCACTTAAAAATATTAGCAAAGGTCAGATTTTTGATGAGAACTTTCTGATGAGTGTTGCTACAATCGGAGCCTTTGCAATTGGAGATTTCCCAGAGGGCGTTGCAGTAATGCTTTTTTATCAGATAGGTGAATATTTTCAGGATGCCGCAGTACAAAAGTCAAAAAAATCCATTACTTCTCTAATGGATATCCGTCCCGATTACGCTAATTTGAAACGGGGCAATGAAATAGAAAAGGTTGCACCTGACACGGTTAAAATTGGCGAAATCATCCTTATACGCCCCGGTGAAAAGGTTCCGTTAGACGGCTTGGTAACAGATGGGGATTCCATGCTTGACACCAGTGCACTAACTGGAGAATCAGTTCCCCGTTCTGTAAAACCAGGGGAATCGGTGCTGGCAGGCTGCATTAACCAAAGTGGGGTACTGACGGTAGAGGTAACCCGGGAATTTGGCGAATCAACCGTTTCTAAGATTATTGATCTGGTGGAGAATGCCAGCAGCAAAAAAGCGCCCTCTGAAAACTTTATCACAACTTTTTCACGCTACTATACGCCGGTTGTGGTGGGGCTTGCACTCCTGCTGGCCGCCATTCCTCCGCTGTTCTTTGGCGGCGTCTGGACGGAATGGATTAACCGGGGACTCATTTTCCTTGTAATCTCCTGCCCCTGCGCATTGGTTATTTCAATTCCTCTTGGTTTTTTTGGTGGGATCGGCGCTGCTTCCAAACGGGGCATCCTGATAAAGGGCAGCAACTATTTAGAGGCACTCAACAGTCTGGATACTGTTGTGTTTGATAAAACTGGTACACTTACAAAAGGCGTATTCGAAGTCAGAGGCTTGTACCCAGCCGGTGAAACGACTAAAGAGCATCTGTTAGAATACGCAGCAAAAGCCGAAAGCTTTTCCAACCACCCCATTGCACGTTCCATTATGAAAGCATATGGCGGTGAAATAGAAAAGGAGGCTCTGCGTGATTATGAGGAGATTTCCGGTCATGGCATCCGAGTCACATCAGATGAATCGGTGATTCTTGCGGGAAATGATAAACTGATGAAGCGTGAGAACATTGATTTCCAGCAAAATGATGATATTGGTACGAAGGTCTATGTGGCGGTAAATGGAATATTTACCGGAGCAATTGTTATTGCAGACGAAATTAAGGCCGACAGCCGTTCGGCAATTGCACGCCTTAAGGAAGCCGGAGTACGAAAGACTGTCATGCTGACCGGAGATAATGTACAGATTGCCGAGGCAATTGCAAATGAGCTGGGTCTTAGTGAGGTTCATGCCCAGCTGCTCCCCGATCAAAAAGTGGAACAGGTTGAAATATTAGATAAAAGCAAACCTGCAAAGGGCAAACTGGCTTTTGTAGGAGACGGTATTAACGATGCACCCGTACTGGCACGTGCGGATATCGGCATTGCCATGGGAGGTCTGGGCTCAGATGCAGCTATTGAAGCAGCAGACGTAGTGCTGATGACGGATGAACCCACAAAGCTTGTGGAGGCCATTGCCATTGCACGTAAAACCAAACGGATCGTCTGGCAGAATATTGCTTTTGCACTTGGAGTAAAAGGCATTATCCTTTTGTTTGGCGTCTTCGGTATTGCTACTATGTGGGAAGCTGTTTTCGCAGATGTGGGCGTATCACTGATTGCAATTCTCAACGCAATGCGGGTGCTGCGGACAAAAGACTGATTTCACGGGAGGTGCTATAAATAGCACCTCCTCAATAAATCTGCTGAAAAATTTGAAGGTCTGATAGAAAGGGGTAGCAATATGGATCAATTAAATATGTCAGGTTTCATTGTATTAGTCTTGTTTTATGGCAGTTACTTATGTAAACAAGTTTTACTAAAGAGAAAGGGTATTAGTACAAACCGCCTTAGCCGCGGCAATAAACCAGCACGTACACTCAAAATTGAAACGGCTCTTAAGCTTGCAACTTTTTCCATGGCAGCAGTACAGATACTCAGTCTGTTTGTGATAAAAGAAGGAGGTTCTCTTCTGACACAGCCAGCCATTCGTTTCACCGGAATCTGTATTGCCTTTCTTGGAATGGGGGTATTTATTACAGCTATGGCATGCATGAAGTCCAGCTGGCGGGCGGGTGTCGATACAACACAGAACACAGTTCTTATTAAAAGCGGAATTTATCGCATCAGCCGCAATCCCGCCTTTCTGGGTTTTGATCTGTTTTACATTGGCTTTGTGCTGGCTTTTTCCACCCCTCTTCAGATCATGTTTACGCTGTTGTGCATAGTAATTCTTCATTTGCAGATTCTGGAGGAAGAACGATTTCTTCCTGCTGTTTTCGGTATGGCTTATGAGGATTACAAGCAGGCTACCCCGCGGTATTTCTTATTCTTTTAGGAAGGCATTCTGAAGAAGCTGTTTGGAAAATCATTGATCATGGTTATTGATATTTGGATTCCGATTGGGTATAAAAATAGCAGCATATTTTAGCTGCTATTTTGTTTCTTATAATTTGTTTCTGTACAATTCCATATTATGAAAATATCCCATAATATATATTGAATTCACCACCTCATCAATTTGAAAAATAATGACATAATCGTAGTGTGGTATTATTGCTTTTCTATATTTTCTTGATTTCATAATAAAATCTTCCGAATAAGCATACATCTTAGGATTACATTCTAAATTAGTGTATACGTGCTCTATCTCTGCTAATAGATTCCCGGCTGCTTGTGGATTTTCCAATTTATTGATAATATAGTGAATTATATTTTCAAGTAACTCCTCAGCTCTCTCGGTTATTATAATTTTATATTGCATATTTCTTTTTTAAATTATCCAGAGACTCTCTTGCATCCTTAGTTTTTCCTGCTTCAATCTGTTTTTCAGAAAGCTCTAATTCACGATACATGTTTAATCTCTTGATTATACTTTCATACATGTCGATACTCATAATAACCATATCTCCATAACCATTCTTCGTTATAAAAATGGGTTCTTCCGCTACATGGCACATTTCTGAAATCTCTGATGTATTCTTTAAATCTTTAATAGGTATAATCTGTGGCATAATATCAACCTCCTTAAATTATGTACTAATTATACCATAATTATCCCATATTTACAACATTAAATTCTGGTGACGTCGTTTAAATGTAGGATTCAGGCAGTAGGCGAGTTTTTAATCTGTACTAAATTGTGAAGTTAATATTCAGGAGTCGGAATTATTCTTCTGAAAACGTTCCCTTATTTTCATCAGTCTCTCATAAGTACCCTCTTCATCAATTGCCATGTCGTACATTTGGTGTGCAAGCTGGAATCCCTGATCACTGACAACAGCTTTTTTCCATGGACGCGACAAGATGGAATGAGTCAGATGTCTTGTAGACCGGGGAGCCTTAATTATCATCTCTGCAAGCTCCCATGCACGGGGAAGAAGCATTTCAGGAGGCAGTACCTCACTTACAATCCCCAGGTCTAATGCAATCTGCGCATTTATGTTCATGCCCGTATATGCGCAAAATGCCGCTCTCTTAATGCCTGCTAAATTTTGAAGTGCTAAAACAATTCCATCACCAGGAGACACACCGCCCAGGTAATGGGCATCGAAAAAATTGGTGTCTTCGGCACAAATTGTAATATCACATAACGTTCCCATTTGCCAGTGTGATCCTGTACCATTGATCACCCCAATTGTTGGAATATCCATGCAAAAGATCATATTTTCAATCATTCTCAAAGATTCATGATACATTTCCAGCTTATGGTTCTTGGACCAGTCCATAAATTTTGTTTTCCAGATTTCAGGGTTTGCTACTTGCCATTTATCTCCCGTTCCGGTGAGAATCATTACTTCATTTTCAGGATCACGGCCAATATCTGACCATGCATTCCCATATGCAGTCAGAACTGGCCAGTCAAATTGAAGCGATTCCCCCCGCGTGTGCATACGTACTTCCAATATGCCATTACGGCGGTTCATTAGAAGCAAGTCTTTGTACTTTTCCGAGTAATCTTCCAATCTGGTCGGTCCTACTATACATCGTTCTGACATGTTAATTACTCCTTTCTTATAATGGAACTATCTTGATTAAAATTAGCAAAAGGGCTATATGTGATAGCCCCTCTGCCATTCTTTCATTACTTTGAGTATTGGTTAACTGCCAGTGACTTTATTTGCCCATTAAGCGCCCTTTCATTTTCATCAGTCGTTCAAGAGCGCCTTCTTCGTCTATCGCCATGTCATACATCTGATGAGTAAGGTGGAAACCCTGATCACTGACTAAGGCTTGTTTCCATGGACGGGATAAAATGGAATGGGTAAGATGTCTGGTGGAACGAGGTGCCTGCATTATCATCTCTGCAAGTTCCCAGGCGCGGGGAAGAAGATTTTCACGAGGCAGTACTTCACTGACGATTCCAAGCTCCAATGCAGTCTTACCATCGATATTCTTACCAGTATATGCATAGTATGCTGCTTTCTTAAAACCTAACATATTCTGAAGTGTAAGTATCATTCCGTCACCAGGAGGTGTGCCTCCCAGAAAATGAGGATCAAAAAAGTCCGCGTCTTCTGTGCATATGGTAATATCGCAGAGCGATGCAATTTCACAGTGTGTTCCCGGGCCATTGACCGCCCCTATTGTAGGAATATCAATGCAGAATATCATATTTTCCAGCAGTCTCAGAGATTCATGATACTGTTCCAGTTTCTTTTGCTTCGGCCAATCCATAAATTTCGTATTCCAGACATCAGGGTTTCCAACAACCCATTTATCGCCTGTTCCTGATATAATCAAGACCTCATTTTCAGGATCGCGTCCAATATCTGACCATGCATGCGACCATGCAGTATGGGCTTCCCAATTATGCTGATACGGCCCTCCGTTGGTGTGCAACCGCACTTCAATTATTCCGTCACGACGGGTCATTAATAGAAATTCTTTGTACTTCTGTGAGTACTCTTCAAATTTTGTTGGTCCTATCATACGTCTTTCAGTCATTTTAAATCCTCCTTGTTTTGTTTGAAATTATCTATTACTTTCAAGCCAGTCTCTGGCGAAAGCAGCATAAGCCGCAGCTCCTTTATAAAGCACCTCATCCGAAAACATTACCTTTGGATTGTGCATTGGGTAACTAAAGCCATCTTCGGCATTTCCAGCAGTAATAAACACCGAGGTACCAGGCACCGCTTGTGTTACAAATGCAAAGTCTTCCGATCCCACTAATTTGCCGCCAGGTATTAATTGTGTAAGATTTATGGTAGAACTGTCGCCAAAGGTATTTGCAATCGTAGTTCTCATCTGTTGGTTCAGTTCCCTGTCAATTTTTACCTCAGGGCAGCCCCTGTTATAAATCACCTCTACCTTTGCATGAAACATTTCCCCCATACCTGCAGAAATTTCGTGGATCCGGGTTTCGATTAAATTACGCATTGCCGCATTAAATGTGCGTACGCTGCCTTTCATTCTGGCAATATCGGGTATCACGTTGTTTGTAGTTCCGCCTTCCATCACTCCGATAGTAAGGACTGCGCTCTCAATTGGCGAGATTTCATGGCTTATAATCCCTTGCAGAGCCAGATGAAGATGAGCAGCTACATTTAATGGATCCACCGCAGCATTGGGCATGGCTCCATGTGCACCCCTTCCGCGGATAATTATTTCGAACCAATCCGAAGAAGCTGAAACTGCTTCTCCAGCCTCAGGTATTACAAATTTCCCGGCTGGAACTGGCATTCCAGACAAAACATGAAGCATCATTGCTCCATTCACTTTGGGATTTTCAAGTATCCCATTTTCAATCATCATCTTTGCCCCGTGCAGTGTTTCTTCACCCGGCTGAAACATCAGCTTGACCGTCCCGTGAAGCTGCCCTTCGTTTGCCTTTAGTATCTCCGCAGCTCCTAACAGCATTGAAGTATGCAGGTCGTGACCGCAGGCATGCATATTACCGTTTAATGACGCAAAAGAAATATCTGTTTCTTCCTTAATTGGCAGCCCGTCCATATCCGCACGGATAAGAATTACCTTTCCAGGAAGTTGGCCTCCGATGGTAACCAATAAGCCGGACTCTCCAACGAAAGCGGGTTTAAGCCCCATCGACTCCAATACCTTTTTTACATAAGCAGTTGTCCTTGGCAAACTTAAATCAAGCTCAGGAATTTCATGAAGATGATGCCTGTACATCACTAATTTTTCCTGAATCTGATTTGCCATACTCAAAAAGTTTTCTGTTTTTTCTATCACAATTATTACCTCCTAAAGCACAAATCCAATTAGCATAACAAATGAGTAAAATTGTCTGCTTGAATATTTTAAGACATTTTAAGAACAGATTCATTATACTGTCTGCTCTATGGGATGTCAAGAACATTTTAAGACATTTTAAGAACACTGTTTCCATACTGCCGTCAAGATTGAATTATTACGTTTATTATGGTATAATTTTTTTCATTGAATTTATTATGAAAGGAATCTACAATGAAAATCAAGCTTGGTATCATCACGCCTGAGACCCATATGGACTATTTCCACGCCATAGAAGAAGAATTGCGGTCGGTATGTCAGTTTCGATTTCTCACAATCCGAAACTTCCGGGAAACAACAGACGTATATTTGGAAAACTCAGGTTCCGTGGATGGGTTTGTTATCAGTGGAAGGTTTCTTTACGAGTCAATTGATAAAGAATGTTTAGATGTAAAAATACCCATTCACATTCTGCATGATGATGAAAACCTGCTTTATAGAGAACTTTTCCGATTATTGGTTACAGAACCTGGACTTGACATATCCAGAATTTATGTGGACTATGCATATATTATCGATTCTTTCAGGGAATTCCAAAAATACCTCACTCATGAGGGTAAGCCCATTGACAGTAACGATCTGATGGAGCGAGTGGAAACAATGCTGGAAAACCATATAACCTTATGGGAAGAGAATAAGACAGACTTATCCATCACGGCGTTCGGTCACTTTGTTCCTGAACTTAAAAAGCACGGCGTAAGATATATCTTAATACGCCCCACTTTGGAAAATGTAAAAGAGACCATAAGCGATATCGTCAATGAAATAACCATACTCAAGCTCAAGAGCCAGAGAGCAGTAGTAGCCTGTCTGTCAGTGGAAACGGCGCAGCCCCTGACCACAGAGCAGCTTCATGAGCTGAAAGCACTTGTCAGCAGGTTTCTGCACAGTGTAAATCTTACTGACACAGCCCAGATTTTGGATGGCTATGTCAGACTTTATACCACCTACGGAAATTTTATGAGAATTACCTCTGACGCAAATAACTGTACCCTGCTGGAATATCTGGGTGAGTCTGTAAGCGAAACAGTGAAAATAGGGTGGGGTTCCGGACATGAATATTATCAAGCCAACGAAAACGCCACGAAAGCTCATAGACAGGCGAAAGCCTTTACCGGCAGCTGCAGCTTTTATATAAACGAGGATCAGAAGGTTATCGGCCCCATGAGAAGTATGAATGTCATACAGTTCTCCGAACAGGGAGACCCTGAAATTGTCGCATTAGCAAAAAGCATGGGAATAAATAACATTAATTTACAGAAAATCATATCCTATGCGGAAATCATGAGAACAAACAAATTATCTTCTGAGGATGTTGCTCAATGCCTGTCCATGACCGTCAGAGGTGCAAATCGCATTCTTAATAAAATCGAAGAAAAAAATTACGTACAAACAGTATTTGAAAAGCGGGATAACAGTAAAGGACGGCCAAAAAAATACTACGAGCTGTTATTTCTTGACGAAGATGGGAACAAATTAAGAGAGTAAATGCCAGACAGAAAGCCACCTTATCTGCTTTTGTACCAAGCGGAAAAGATGGCTTCTAAGAATTAAGCTGGTTATATCAAATCAGAATAACTGGTTAAGCTTGCTTTCAGGCTCTTCACCATTTTCAACACCTCTTATATTTTTTACAAAAAAATCATATCTCTTTTTATGGAGTTTAAGACCATCAGGCATGCCTGCCGTATGAGGTGTGAGTATCACATTACTCAGATTACGAAGCTCACTGTCAATCGGAAGTGGCTCCGTTTCAAATACATCAAGGCATGCACCTGAAATTTCTCTGTTTTTTAACGCATCTATTAAGTCTTCTTCATTTACAATCCGGCCACGGGCTGTGTTGATAAATAGTGCTGTGTTCTTCATTTTCCTGAATACTTCTTTATCTATCAGCATCTTGGTTTGCTGATTTAAAGCAGAATGTACCGTTACAATATCTGATGTTCGTACAAGATTATCAAAATCAGTTATCTGAACACCCCCATAAGACTGTATCGCAGTATTTCTTGTGTAAACCAGCACATTCATATCAAACGCCTTGCAAAACTCTGCTACTTTCTTGCCAATTGCCCCAAATCCAACAATTCCAATGGTTTTGCCTTCTAACTCACTTCCTGTATACTCCAATTGATTTTGATCTGTCTTATTTTTCATGAAACCATCAAGAAGCGGTATATTTTTATAGTAAGACAATATAAATGCCATTACATGCTCGGCCACTGCCCTGGCATTCACTCCAGCCGCATTGGCCGCCCAAATGCCCAGTTGTGTACAGGCATCGATATCTACATTATCGTATCCGGCACCTGTTTGTACCAATTTTAATTGTTTTGCTTTTGAAAGCAGATTTCTGTCAATCTTAACATGCTCTGGTATCATCACCTGGCAATCTTCAATATGATGCAGCATTTCTTCCCCAGGCGGTACAATTACGATGTTCCATTCTTTTGGAAAACAATTTTTAATATTTAATTTTGATGTTTCAGTGAAATAGCCGACTATGAGAATTTTCATTTAAAACCCCTTTCATGATTTCTATATAAAAGAAATTCATTACCAATTTACAATATTCTATTTTCTTAATTTAGTATAGTTACTCCCATTTATACAGTCAAGTTCTATTCTTAATCCTGCCGTTTGGTTTTTGACCGTCAGGGGAAGGATCATGGACTTGCTCTAACCTAAATATTTTTTCAGAGCAAAAACAGAATCATTACTGATAATGTGCTCCATTTTGCAGGCATCTGCACTTGCTGTCAGTTCATTGACATTACAACATGCAATAAGAAACTTTTTAATTATCTGAAATTTAGTTGTAATAATCTCACCTTGTTTACGTCCTTCCTCAGTGAGCTGAACTTCCCCACCTAAAGGTTTGATAACCAGCCCTTCATCCTGCAATGCATTTACTGCACAATGGACACTAGGCTTGGAAACCCCAAGATATACAGCAATATCAATTGAGCGTACTAATTGAGATCTCTGAGAAAGCATATATACAGCCTTTAAATATTCTTCCCTTGATGAACTAAGTTTCTTTCTCAATAAATCATTCTTATCCTGTTTCACAGCTGATCCTCCACCTTTAAACTGTAATGTAAAGTGTATAGCTACCATACCCTTTGACATAATTACTTTTTTAACTTTGAACTCTTATTCTTCTCAATATCCACCGGTTGGGTAATAGACAAATCAGTTTCTGCAAATACAGAACGGTCATATGGATAAAAAGGTGCACTGAAGCATTGAGAAAATGAATTAAAAAGTGCTTCAAGTAATTTTTGATTAACTTTGAGTTTTTGCTGATACTCCTGTTCGCTAACCTCACTATGATCATGAGTATGATGTTTTGTTATTTTCCTTTTCATGTTAGTACCTCCTAACTCGTTAATGTGGAAAATGCGTATAGTTGCCATACGCTTATGCAAAAATTTATTTTATTATATTTTCATCAAAATTTTGGATCTTGCTGATTAAGCCTGACAAGAAGTCTGACAAAAATTTTATATCTGAATCTGTAGCATGTTGCAGTTCATTTTCTACCATGCCGTCTATGATCGCATGATAATACATGTGATTTTTATGAGCGTTTTCTCCTTTTTCTGTCAGGCTCAGTAAATATCTAGATAAATTTAGTTCATCAACTTCTTTTTTAACCAGAGCCTTTCTCTCCAGCTTTCTGAGAATTTCGGAAACAGCTCCCTTTGTTACACCCAGAATATCCGCAAGACCCCCCACGTGAATGCAAGGGTGTTCTGCTATCGCCTTTATTACATGAATTTCAGAGTGGTAAATTGGTACATCCGTTCCGTAGTATCGTGTTTTTTTATCTAGTTCCATTAATGCAAAAGCCAGATCTAAGGACTCATATGCAACTTCATGTTTAATATTTTTTATTTTTTCCATACCAACAGTATATGGTTGCTATACACTTTTGTCAAGAATATTTTCTTTATACAGAGAAAAGACACATAACCCACTTTATTTCTCATTCGAAAATAAGAGCAGGGTACATATTTCTATATACCTTGCTCTTTAAAGAAGAACAGATTTAAGTCTTACCCAACTGACTTTGATTTGGAAGCATACCAATAAGGTACTGCAAGCAGAAGAGATCCCCCAATCATATTACCTACGGTAACAATTAAAATATTTTTTATTACAGCCAAAACAGTCAACCCCGCCTCATGAGGTAATAAAAGAGCAATTGAGAAAATTCCCATGTTGGCAATGGAATGTTCGAACCCGGAAGCTGAAAATGCCAATACACAAAATAGCATCATAATCAGCTTTGCACTTTCCTCTTTCATCTTGTAACACAACCAGATTGCGAGACAAACAACAAAATTACACAGTACAGCGCGGAAAAATAGCTGTCCCCAAGGTATACCAAGTTTGGAAAGTGCTGTTTTTTCAATCAATACATCAGATATTCCAACCATCGCTTTACTTTTCACATAAATGAAAGATAATACCACACAGCCCAGGAGATTTCCAATATAATTTATCAGCAACAGCTTTGCTGCTTTTTTTAGACTAACCGTTCTTTTCAGGCAGCCGACTGTGAATACAAAACAATTCCCGGTAAAAAGTTCACCTCCAGCGAATGCCAATAGCCCAAGGGCTACCCAAAAAGTAAGTCCGATTGCTATCTTTCCATAAAATTTCCCTTCCACCTGAGTAATTGCAGCTACGGAAAAGGAAAGGGCAACTCCTATGATAATAAAAAATCCGGACATCATTGCCAATACAATATATTTTGAAAGGTTTCCGCTTAAAAAATCACTTTTGTTCTGTGCAGAGTCTGCAACTTTTTTAATTTCATCTGGATACATAACTGCACCTGCCTTTATTAAATTTCCTCCATGTTACAGTCGAATACTTCATCCATCCAATCAAACATGACCTGATGGAAAAGTGCATGATTTCCCTCCTGGCAATGCTCTTCCGCTCCCTCCTCAATGGTAAACACACGGACGGTCTTAGGAGCTTTTATTTCTTCCAGCAAAGTATCCAACTGGTCTTTGGACACAAAGTGGTCTGTTTCTCCCATTGTAAGCAAAACAGGACATTTAATATTTCCGGCGATTCCTTTTAATGAAGCTTTTTTCATCTCTTCAAATACTTCATAACGATGTTGTAAGCCAAACACCCATTTTCCATTGTTAAGCATCCATTTTAAATTAGAATTGTGTTCCTCTGCCATAGCAAGCATCTGCTCTCTTTTTTCCTCTGGAAGCTGCAGTACTTGTGCCAGCTGGGGATTTTGATTCAGGGTAGAATCAAAGGTATCGTAAAATACATTAAATGCGATACAAGCCTTAACCCGCTCATCAAATGCCGCTGCTCTCGGTGCAAAATAGCCACCAAGACTCATACCAAGCAGTGCCAGCTTCTCCATATCAACCTCTGGTCTTGTCTCTAAATAATCAAGAGCAGCGCTTACCGGAATTTCTGCATCATGGCGCATGAAGAGATTCTGCTTCCGTAACGCTTCTCCCTGCCCTGGCATTTCAAATACAAGACAATGGTATCCTCTTTTGATAGCTGCAGCGGCACCGCAGAAATACAGTTCCTGTAAAGTGGAATCATATCCGCCTATAAATACAAGGACCGGACGTTTTTTAAGCTCTCCTTTTTTGTCCTCTGAAGCACCGTAGAAATATCCTTTCAGATGAGTTCCTTCGTAAGGGATTTTTACAAGTTCAAAATGACTGTCTAAAAGTTCCATTGCTTTTTCAAATGACATTACGCTCTTATTAAAATTTTCCATTCTTCTTTCATCCGTTCCATCTAAAAAGAATTCTCCGGTACGGTAGTAATTATGGGCTCGTAAAAATGCCTCTCTGGCACTTACCTTATGCTTCTTATTAAAGCAATCCATTGCTGTCTGGTAGGTTCTGTCTGCTGTCTTTTTCCACTCCAGAAACCAGCTTTCAAAATTGCCTTCTTCCATTTTTGCTGCTGTTGCAAGGCACTCCCCTATTTCTGCTCCCTGATAACCTGCGTAGGCTGCTGCCCTTAATAATTCAAATGAAAATGCCTGATCGTTAAAATAAAATTTCATGTTGGTTTCCTCCTTGAAAATGTAATGTTTATTTGTTTATAATTTCATTGAACATTCAGTGAATATACTTTTATAAAGTTACCTGGAAAATAATTCACTCTATTTTCCAGGTTAAAAATTGTAATCAAAATTTTAATTCACCATTTGTTCAATCAATATTATATATCAATGATTTTTAAAATGCAATAGTTTTTTATTGATAATTGGATTCTACTATTTAATATAAATAACCTTTGCGCCCGTTAAATTAAG
>Ga0316600_10000984_pt1 | contig 13098 bp, 14 predicted proteins | sample OWC_soil_day5_CT_FD_207652 | JGI IMG/M metagenome (GOLD analysis project Ga0316600, IMG submission 207652) | Wetland soil microbial communities from Old Woman Creek delta, Ohio, United States - OWC_soil_day5_CT | ecosystem: Environmental > Terrestrial > Soil > Wetlands | place: USA: Ohio... | reverse complement strand
GGCGCTGAAGAACAACCTGCGCGGCTTGGGGCTGCTGGCGAAATAGGTCGTGACGAACACGGGCGGCTGACCGTGGCGACCGCGCTTGGGCCACGCCAGTTAACCCCGCGACGGGCTTTCCGCCGTCTACACGGATGCACACCCTGCAAACGGAGCCCGAGTCATGAGCAAGCCCATCTCCCGCCGCGCGCTGCTGGCCGCCGCAACCGCGACGGTGCTCGCGATGGCCATCGCCCCGCACGCTGTCTCGCGCGCCGACTCTCTGGCACGCGTGGACATCTACGACCGCAGCGCCGACGTGGCGCTGCCCGCGTACCGCCACCGCGGACGCCGTTACGTCGCCGGCCAGCCCGGCAACGAGTACGCAATCCGCATCCGGAACTGCACGGACCGCCGGCTGCTGGCGGTCGTGAGCGTGGACGGAGTCAATGCCGTGACCGGTGAGTCCGCCTCGCCCGACCAGTCGGGCTACGTCCTCGAGCCGGGCGGCTACGTGAACATCCAGGGCTGGCGCAAGGACCTCGACCGCACCGCGGCCTTCTACTTCTCGGACCCGAGTGATTCGTACGCCGCCCGCACCGGGCGGCCCAGGGATCTTGGCGTCATCGGCGTGGCGCTGTTCCGCGAACGCGATTTCGAGCGACCCGCGTTGCTCAGCCGCGAGCGACGGTCGGATGTGCCCAGTCCCCAGGCACCGGCCGAGGCCGACGCGGCCGGCGACTCCAAGGCCCGGAGCGAGGCCAGTTCGCCGGAATACTCCGCGTCGGCACGGCTGCCGTCGCTCGGCACCGGCCACGGTCGAGGCGAGTACTCGCCGGTCGAGCAGGTCGCATTCCAGCGTGCGAGCACGCAACCTGACGAGTTGATCGCCATTCGCTACGAGCGTCGCGAGACGCTGGTCGCGATGGGCGTGCTGCCGGAGCCGCGACACCCCCGCTGGCCGCGCCAGCCCGATCCGTTCCCCGGTGCACTCGGGTTCGTCCCGGACCCGTGATCCCGGCAATTGATGCAGGCGACCTGCGCGTCGATACTGCCCGGCGGATGCATTCACCGCCCGCCGAGCAGGAATCGCGCGCCGACGAGGTCCTGATGCGGGCCTATGGCGACGGTGACGCGCGCGCGTTCGAAGCGCTGTATGCGCGGCACAAGGGCGCGACGTACCGCTACTTCCTGCGTCACGCGGGCGGCCAGGCCGCCACGGCCGACGAACTCCACCAGGATCTCTGGCTGAAGGTGATCGGTGCGCGCGAGCGCTACGCGGCGCAGGCGAAGTTCTCGGCCTGGCTGTACACGCTCGCGCGCCGCCGGATGATCGATCACTGGCGCACCCGGGACGGGGTGTCGCTCGAATCGCTCGAGGATGCCGAGATCCTTGCCCAGGCCGAGGCTTCGTTCGCGGAGCTGCAAGGGGCCAGCGACGACCCACTCGGCGCATCCATCGATTTCCAGGCCCGGCAGCGTCTCGTCGCCGCGCTCACCGAGGTGCCGACGCTGCAGCGGGATGCGTTCCTGCTGCACGTCGAGGGCGGCCTGTCACTCGAGGAGATCGCCGGCCTCACGGCTGCGTCCGGCGAGACGGTGAAGAGCCGGCTGCGTTATGCGTACCGCCGACTGCGGGCGGCGCTGGAGGACCTGCAATGAGCAGCAAGCACGACCGCGAGCAGTCTGGATCGGCGGACGGGGACGACGCCGTGACGCGCGCGTGGCGACAGGCCTCGGACGAACAGCCGCCGGCACGACTCGATGCCGAGATTCTCGCGGCCGCGCGACAGTCCATCCAGGAGGAGGACGCTGGCGCGAAGACCCTGTCCGTTCGACCGAGGGCACGGAGTCGCTGGATGCAATGGCAACCGCTGGCCGCGGCCGCCACGGTGGCGGGACTGGCGTTCGTGCTCCTTCAGACGTTGCCGCGTGAGCGCGAGGTGGCGCCGCCCATTCGCATCGAAGCGCCCGCATCCGGACCAGCTACTGAGCGTGCGGTCACACCGCCCATCGCCGTAGATGCACCAGCAAGTCCGCCGGCTCCGGCTGTCACGTTGGAGTCGCGAAGCAGTGCTCCCGCACGCACGGTCACCGAGGCGCCGACGTCACGTGATGCCGGGCAAGCCGTGCGTAACCGAGGCGCTGAGAGCGCGGTCCGGTCACCCGCGGCCGAGGTGACCGCCGATGTCGCGGACACGATGCGGGACGCGCAGATCGATCAGCGCAAGAGCGTTATGTCGGAGGCGTCCGGCGACGCCTACTCCGGGCAGGCGTCCGCACCGGCCGCGGCTCGTGGCGTAGGAGCCTTGGCAACACCGAGCACTTCAGAATGGGTCGCCCACATTGAAGCGCTGCACGCATCGGGCGATCTCGCCGGCGCCGCGGCATCACTGCGTGAATTCCGTGCGGCCGATCCGGACGCGGATGCTCGCCTGCCCGAGTCGCTGCGGGAGTGGGCCCGTACGGTGGATTGAGCGCTCCGGATCAGGCACGAAGCCTCAATTCGTCGGACAGGTATCAGCCGGCGCGATCGCACGGCGCCGCGGCCGTTCCCGCCGCCGACATCGTTGCCTGCGGAACCCGCAGCGGTGACGCCGACTTACTGGTCATCGGCGACCTCACGCTATCGCAGGGGTACGGCTTCGGTGGCTTCGCGGGGCCGGTGGTGCCGCTGCCTGGAGTCCGCGTTCGCCCAGGGCGCCTCCAGCGCCTTCGCGGATTTGAGCTTCCGCTGACTGCGTTCGTGCCCCGCGCAGCGTCACGTGCCCGGGGCACCTCGTTCCTCAGCCATCCCGGTGCGACTCAGCAGCGAGAGCGCTCACGGGGCGGCGTAGACCACCTCGCCATCGACCCACGTGGACAGCACCTTGATCGTGGGCAGGCGTGCGGCATCCACGGCCAGCGGGTCGGCGTCGAGCAGCACGAAATCCGCCCGCAGGCCGGGCGCGAGATGGCCAACCTCTGCTTCCGTGAAAGCCGCCCACGCCGCATCGGCCGTGAATCCGCGCAGCGCCTCGGCGGGGGTCAGCTTCTGGTCGGGCAGCCAGCCGCCGGGCGGCTGCCCCGCGAGATCCTGGCGCGTGACCGCGGCATGGAGGCCGAGCCGCGGATCCGCCGACTCGACGGGGAAGTCCGAGCCGAGCGCGAGGCGCACGTTCGACTGCAGGAAGCGGCGCCACGCGTAGGCACCCGCGAGGCGCTGGCGACCGACGCGGGACTCGGCCCAGGGCATGTCGGAGGTCGCGTGCGTGGGCTGCATCGAGGCGATCACGTTCAGTTGCTGAAACCGCGGGATGTCGGCCAGCGTGGCAACCTGCGCGTGCTCGATGCGCCAGCGGTGATCGCTGCGCGCGGACTGACCGAGCACCTCGGCGTAGTCGTCGAGCACCAGGCGGTTGCCGCGATCGCCAATGGCGTGCGTGGCCACCTGCACGCCGCAGCGGCGGGCCTTGCGCATGCCTTCGAGCAGCTTCTCGGGCGGCGTGACGAGCAAGCCGCGATTGCCGTGATCGTCGTTGTAGGGTTCGAGCAGCGCGGCGCCGCGCGAGCCGAGCGCACCGTCGGCGTAGAACTTCACGCCTGCCATGCTGACGCGACCCGACGGGTGGCGGTACGATCCCCCACTGCAGAGCAGTTCGAGTGCAGCCGCGTCGCCGTCCGCGTAGGCGACGACCCGCAGCGTCAGCTGGCCGTCGTCGGCAAAGCTGCGGTAGAGATCGAGGTCGGCGACGGAGGTGCCCATGTCGTGCACACTCGTGAGGCCGAAGCGGGCCGTCGCCGCGAGCGCACGCTTCAGAGCTTCGGCGCGGAGCGCCTCGTCCGGGGGCGGCACGACGTCGTCCACGAGGCGCGCGGCCGCGTCGATGAACACGCCGGTGGGCCGCCCGTCCGCGCGCAGGATCTGGCCGCCGTCCGGCTGCCAGTCTCCCGCGAGGTCGCGCGCGACGCGACGCAGCGCCGCCGAGTTGGCCCAGCCGGCGTGGCCATCCACGCGCTCGAGCCAGACGGGCCGGTCAGGGAAGGCGGCGTCGAGGTCGGCCGCGGTCGGGAAGGATTTCTCGGGCCAGTCGTTCTGATCCCAGCCGCGGCCGAGCAGCCATGCGCCCTCCGGCAGCTCAGCGGCGAAGGCCTGCAGGCGCGCGACGACTTCCGGCCTGCTGCGGGCGCCCACGAGATCGGCGCGCATGAGCGCGTAGCCGAGTCCCATCAGGTGTGCGTGCGCGTCGATCAGGCCTGGCACGACGGTGGCACCGCGTGCGTCGTGCACCGACGCGCCCGCGGCTTTGGCCATGACTTCGTCCCGGCCGCCTACGGCGACGAGGCGACCGTTAGAGTCCCAGGCGAGGGCCTCGGCCGTCGCCTGGCCGTCTGCCAGCGTGTGGATGCGGGCATTGACGAGGACGCCGCCGCCGGCTGCATCAGTGGCGGATGCAGTCGCGCCGGTGACGAGCAGGTTGGCGAACACGGCGATCAGAGCGGGTTTGGAGCTTCGCATGGTCGCCGGATTGTAGGCGCTCGCGCAGCCTTGCTGCGCGCAGCTTCGACCATGAGATTTTTTCAAGGCCCGGGCGCAGACTGCGGCATCCCGTCGGAGGACCCCCATGACCCGATTGCTCGAACTCGTTGTCGACATGACCCTGCTGACCTGGCTCTCGATCATGCTCGGCGCGTTGCTGCGTAACCGCGAGTGGACGCTCGAGGGCATGAAAGTCGGCTTGAGCAATCGCGACCACCTGCCCGAGGCCACCGCGCTGGGCGGCCGCGCGGAACGGGCCGCAGCGAACACCAAGGAGAATTTCATCCTGTTCGCTGCGCTGGCGCTGACGGCCCAGCTGGCCGGTCTCGGCGAGCAGGCGACGGCCGGCGCCACCGTGTTCTTCTGGGCGCGGGTTGTCTATCTGCCCGTTTACCTGATCGGAATCACCTACGTGCGCAGTGCCGTCTGGGGCGTGGGCATCGTCGGGCTGGCGATGATGCTGCTGGCGCTGCTCTGACCTCGACTGCGCGGACGCTCAGGTACGGGGCCGGGGCGTGCGCCGGACCGTCTTGCGCGGCGTGCTCCGCTTGGCCCGACGGGCCGGGACTCGGGTGTTGACCTTCGCCTTCGCCTTCGCCTTCGCCTTGACCTTGGCCGGAGCCTTTGCGCGGGGTCGCACCGTCTTCCTACGCTTGGCCGGCTTGGCAGGCTTGGCCGGTTTCGCTGCCTCGCGCCGGACGACCGCCTTGCGAACCTCACCGGCGGCACCCTTCAGCGCCGCCACCGCCCGGGCAAGGTCGTCGACGATGCGTTGACGCGCGGCATGCAACACTTCGCCCTGCATGCGCGCGAAATCCCGCGCGGTCTCCGTGTACGACAGCCGTTCGATCTGTACTGCGGCGTCGGTGAGCGCCGAGGTGACGATATCGGCCTGCAGCTCGATCAGGTCCTGCGCGGCACCGTGCGAGACCTCGTTGAGCCGCAGGCCGGACTGCGCCAGCGTACGCACGCGCTGGTTCAGTGACTTGACCCGTGCCGCCGAAGACCGGGCGGCTTCGCGTGCCGCCTTCACCTGCGATTGGCGCAGGTTCTTCATGAGATCGACCAGACCCTTGCTCTGCTCGGCGATGAAATCGCTCAGATGGACAGTCATCCGCCTTTCCTCCGCTCGTGGTTCCCGGGGCCCCGTTTGAAGCGCAAACATACGCCGCTGCCGGCTGCGGTCAATCGCTCGCCGCCTGGTCCGCCGACGTTGCGGGGGCCACGGGGATTGGTGCGGTGCAAAAGGAAGTCCGGCGATGCAGCGGTCGCATGAGCTCGTGTGTCCGTCGAGCGCACGAGATTACAATCGAGCCGGTTCGACCCCGCCCTCGTTCCGAGGCCAGGGGAGGCGGCGAGCGCGCACAACGATGGCCACATCAGAAGGAGAAGCGCATGGATCATCCAGAAAACCGCAGCGTGAGGTCGCAACGGGTCGCGAGTGCAAATCGTGGCTGGGCCACGGCCTTGATCGCGTTCGTTGCGTGCGTGATCGGCGCGCTCGCCATTCCTGTGAGCCGCGCCGCAGCGCAGTCGCTTGCCCCGATCGTGTTCGTACACGGGCAGTCGGGCTCGGCGCAACAGTTCGAAACCCATGCCATGCGCTTCACGAGCAACGGCTACCCGCAGGGCCTGCTGTTTGCTTTTGAGTACGACACGAGTCTCCTGACGACGCAACCCCTGGCAGCGCTCGACGCCTTCATCGATGGTGTGCTCGCGCAGACGGGTGCGGATAAGGTGTACGCCATCGGCCATTCCCGAGGCACGACCGTCTGGACGTCGTACCTCGACAGCCCGGCCTTCGACGGACCGTCCAAGGTCGCGAAGTACGTCAACATCGATGGACGCACGCAGCCCACGCTGCCGGGCGGCGTGCCGACCATCGGCATCTGGGGCGAATGGAACACCGCCGACAGCGGCTACAACCGTCGCGGCAATACCAACGCGGTGATCGGTCCCGATCCGGCCGACAACTACTACTTCGGCACCAAGTCGCACACGGAGGTGGCCACCTCCGCCGAGGCCTTCGCGCTCGCCTACGAGTTCTTCACCGGTCGCGCGCCCGCGACGACGGATGTCGTTCCGGAGCCGCCCGGCCAGGTGCAGGTGGGCGGCCGTGCCGTGATCTTCCCGGAGAACGTGGGCTACGACGGCGCCCGGGTCGAGGCATGGCGCGTCGAGCCGGCGACCGGCCGGCGCGTCGGTTCGCGACCGCTCGCGACGTTCGACATCGACGGCAGCGGGAATTTCGGGCCGTTCAAGGTCAACGGCACCCGGCACTACGAACTGGCCGTGGTCCGACCGCCGGCGAACGGTGCCCCGCAGACGGTGCATCACTTCTATTTCGAGCCGTTCAGCCGCACCGACCTGTTCGTGCGCCTGAACACCAGCCGGCCGAACACGTCGCTCGAGGTCTACCTGCCGCGCGATCCGAACTTCACCAACCTCGTCCTCACGCGGCAGCGGGATTTCTGGGGCGACCAGGGCGCGAACAGCGACCAGCTGCTGATCGACGGGCTGAACGTGCTGCAGCCCAACACCAGCCCGCGTTCCGCGGTGAATCTTGCGGTGTTCGCCTACGACTCAGGCCCCACGGGCCCGGACGGCGCGACCGACCTCGACAAGGGCGAGCTGTTTCCCTTCAACCTGCTCACCTTCCTGACGGCCGTGGACGTCTCCATTCCCGCCTCGCCCGACGCGTCGGGGACCGTGGCCGTCACGGACGTGACGCGCGGTTCCGGGAACGCCTCGACGATCAACGTGCCGAACTGGCCCGCGGACGTGCACCGCATCAGCCTCCAGTTCCGCGACGATGATCAACAGGTCGAGCGCTTCACGGACCCGGAGCTGGGACCGCGCGGCAAGCTGCCTGGACGATAGGGCGCGCATGAGTCAGCCGTTGCGGTGACGCGTGTCACTGCAACGGCGATGCACTGCGTCTTACAGTCGCTTACCGGTGACGGTCTCGGCGGACGTGGATCATGTAGTGCACCGACGCCACGATCAGCAGGCCCATCACGATCCGAACACAGGGATGGCAACGACGTTCGGCGGGAGACCTTGCTCGCCGAACTGACTCTCGAGCCGGGCCATGAACATCGCGGCCCGCGCGAACTCCACGAGCGTAATGAACAGGCCGCCCGTCGCGCCCACCAGGAGCAGCACCGTGACCAGCACGGCCTGGGACCGAGTCAGGCGGCGCCCCACGGAGTACGCCGTGGTTAGGAAGCCGAAGATGATCGTCAACACTCCCTCGAGCCCGGCCGAGGTGTTTGCAGCCGCCGGCACCGCTCGCAAGACCCATGCGCTCGAGCAGCGCGAGGTAGCGTGGATCCTTGCCGATGACCGGGTGACTGCGGTTGCGTACCGTCATGAACGAGAGCGACCAGGGTTCGTGCCGCTCGACCGAGCGCGACCACCATTCGATCGCCCGGCCGTACTCTCCAGGGGACTTGTAGCCCTCGCCGATGACGTAGCAGGCGTTGGCCTGGCCGTCGACGCCTTTAGCCAGCAATTCATCCAGCAGCGCCTGCGCATCGGTGCGATCGCCCGCCGCGCTGAGCATCACCATCGGTGCCTGGGATGACAGCAACTGGGCCGCCTCGGCACCCGCAACAGCGTCTGTGAGACGGCCCGCTGCGAGGTTGATCTCGATCTGCGCGAGCCGAACGTTCGGCGCAAGCGGATCCGTCGACTCCGCCTCCTTCAGCTCCGAGAGCACCGACTCGCAGTCGCCCAGCGGCCCGGCGTGCAGCAGGGCGTTGTTGTAGGCCCAGACGGATGGATCGCCGCCGGCCCGCCGGGCCTCCTCCATGTACCGCACGGAAGCGGCCGCGTCGTTGTGCACCAGCATGCTGATGAAGGATTCAACCAGCAACGCAGGGACGTTGGCGGGATCTCGGGCCAGCAGGCGATGATTCAGCGAGGATCGAGCTCGACGGCCTGTCGGAGATGCTCGAGGGCCGCATCGACCGCGATGGGGTTGGGATTGCGCAGCCACTCGTGGGCCTTGAGCCACAGGTTGAAGGCCTCGAGATTGGTCGTGCCCTGCTTGACGAGGTTGGCGTCCCTGCCGATGCCGAGCTTCGGCATCAGGGCGGCGACGAACTCGCGGTCGCAGGACTGCGAGAAGAGGTGGAACCCGGTGTCCACGTCGATGAGCTGCGTCGTCACCCGCAACTTCTGCCCGGAGCGGCGCGCGCTGCCCTCGAGCAGGTGGCGCGCGTGCAGCATGTCGCCGATCTCCTTCACGGCCACGTCCTTGCCGTGGAAGCTGAAGAAGGAAGTGCGGACCGCGACGTTGAGGCCGTCGATCGAGGCGAGCGCGTTGAGCAGCCACTCGGCAATGCCGTCGCCGAGGTACTGCTGGTCGTGCCCGGCGCTCATGTCGACGAAAGGCAGCACGGCGATCGACAGCGTTGCGCTCTCATCCGTGGTCGACACTGGCCCACGTGCGAAAGGTTGGGGCGGCGGAGTCGTGTCCCTCGGCATCGGCGGCACCGGCCGCACGCCTTCCGCCGTGATGTCGAAGCCCCAGGCCATCAGGCACACGACGGGGAAACCGAGGATCGCGAGAGTGGTGACGACCTTCAGCACCCAGCACGGGGCACCGAAATTCTGCCAGGAACGACCCCAGGCCGATGGCCACGCTGCCCCCTGTGCGTCGGATCCTGCTCGTCGTCCCTAGAGGATTCTTCCTGCAGGATCCGTTCTCAGACTCCGTTCGTTTGCCGCGACGGCGGTAGTCCAAGCCGCGGTGGCTACGCCGTGCCTAAGACCACCCTGCTCAGGCAGCCTTCGGCACCACGTGAGCTTTGAGCTTCTCGATGAACTCACTCTCGCCGGTGCTGACACGCACGCCGTCGATGCCGAGGAAGTCGCCTTCACGTGCTGCACGCGCTACACGCATGGCCGTGGACAGGACGAATTCCTGGTACAGGGAGACATCGTCCGACTTCCCCTTTGCCGCGAGCGCAACTAGCGCCTCGCGCATCGACTCCAGCGCCCGCTCCTGTATGCGGGCCGGGGTGCGTTCCTCATCCGGCAGTGTGCAGATCCACGAACGGATCGACTCCTGCGCCTCGAGGATCTGCGGCGCGTCGGCAATCTGTCGCAGCAGCGGATGCGTGCTGTGCATGGCTTCGACGATGCCTTTCAGCCCCGCATGACGCTCGAGCATCGAGTCGAGGGCGCTTCCGCCCGCGCCCGACACCGCAAGCATCACGAGGTGAGGCGTGTTCCGGATGGCAGTCCATTCCTCGCTGCCGAGTGTGTCGCGTGTGAGCATGATGAATCTCCTGATATCGACGGTAGTGCAGCCCGTCTTGTCCGACTCTCCGGTTCAATTCTGCGCCCAAGACGAAACGTGGTGAACAGGGGCAGCGCATTGCGAATGCTTCTCGTGTGCTGGGACCTCGCTAATCGAGCGCACGACGGGAAGCTGGCACCAGAATGAATTTCATGATCGCCGCGTAGGGCTGGCCGGCGAGCCGGTCACTCTCGTATTTGACGAACAGCTGCTGTAGGAAGTAGTCAGTGCACTGACGCGCATCCATGCCGCAGTGCAGTTCGTCGCAGGAGGCCCAGAGGGACGAGTAAAGTCCGCACTTCTCAACCTCCACGTGTAGGCCCATCCTTTCGCAGTGGGAAGCGCGAAATCTGCAGTAGGGTCTCGGCGCTACTGGCTCAGGTCAACAGGAGCCTTGCTTAGCAGAGCACGTATATGTCCGTTCCGATGGCACCAGCCTAACGCGGCGAGTTTCCCGGTTCGCGGACGTAGTCCGACTCCCCTGGTGAATCCCAGCCGACGTTCCGGACGAACGGTTTCGGTGGCCAAACGCAGTACTGTGACTCGACCAGCGAGATCAGGGCGGTTCGTCCACCTGATTGCACCACAGCCCGCGCTTCGACGCGTCCCGGGAGACCGCCTCAAATGAACAGCCTGTTTGAGCCGACCATCCTTGCCGACCTCGCGTTGCAGAACCGCATCGTCATGGCGCCGCTCACCCGGAACCGGGCTGACGCGATGGGCGTGCCGAAGCCCTTCGTGCGTGACTACTACGCCCAGCGCGCCAGCGCCGGGCTCATCATCTCGGAGGGCACCCAGACGAGCTTCGCCGGCCAGGGCTATTGCCGCACGCCCGGCATCCACACGCCGGAGCAGATCGCCGCCTGGAAGGGCGTGACGGACGCGGTGCACGCGCGGGGCGCAAAGATGTTCATGCAGTTCATGCACTGCGGCCGCATCGCACACCCGCTCAATCGCCAGGTTTCGGACGCGCCCGTCGCGCCGTCTGCCGTTAAGCCCGCCGGCCAGATGTGGACCGACCACCAGCAACTGCAGGACTTCCCCACCCCCCGTGCGCTCGAGACCAGGGAGCTGCCGGCGCTGATCGACGAGTTCGTTACCGCGGCGCGTAACGCGATCGCGGCAGGCTTCGACGGTGTCGAGCTGCACGCCGCCAACGGCTACCTGCTGAACCAGTTCCTCGCCTCGAACACCAACCTGCGCACGGACGGTTACGGCAGCTCGCTGCACGGCCGCATCCGCTTCGTGGTCGAAGTCGCAGAGGCGGTCACCTCGGCAATTGGTGCGGCACGGACTGCCATCCGCGTCTCACCCGGTCACATGTTCAACGACCTGGTGGACGCCAATCCGATCGAGACGCACCGCGCGCTGCTCGATGCCCTGCCCACCGCCGACATGGCTTACGTGCACGTGATGTTGCCGGACGCCTTCAGCCCGAAGCTCAACAATGCCGGCGACCCGCAGGCCGTGCTGCCCACGCTTCGCCCACACGTGAAGGGCGCCTTGATCGCCGCCGGCAATCTCACCGCGGCGAGCGCCACGGCGATGCTGGACTCCGGGCTGATTCAGCTCGCCGTGTTCGGTCGGCCGTTTGTCGCGAACCCGGATCTCGTCGAGCGACTGAAGACCGGCGCGCCGCTCGCAGCCCTGCGCGAGGACTTGCTCTACACGGCGGAAGCGGAAGGCTACAGCGACTACCCGGCGTTGGCGTCGTAACGAGAAGCGCCGCTTCATTCACGCGGGCGGCGCTGGCGCAGGCCTGTTAATGCGCCGTTAATCTCCCGTTCATCAGTCGTATAGTTTTCGTTCAGGAGACTTCGTTAGAGTTGATGTGCACGTGCCGTGGCCGTCCGTTCTCGTCGGTCAACGACGGCCTCCCAGCCCACGGCCTCAAATTCAGCGAATCTACGCAACGAGAACTGTCGTGAAGACTCAGTTCGTTTCCAGGTCGATCGGCGGTGCCGTTGCGCTGGCCTGCCTCGGCTTCTCGACCGCGGCCCTCGCGGACCGCAATTGCAGCGGCACGATCGGTCCGATCACCATCGAGGACAATGTCGTGGTGCAGAATGCCCGCTGCACGCTCAGCGGCACGATCGTCAAGGGCAATGTGCTCGTGTACTCGGGTGGCAGGCTGACGTTGCTGGGTGCCCAGATCGAGGGCAACATCCAGGCGAAGGACGCCATCTCGGTCACCGTCGAACCGAACACTTGCGTCGATGGCGACATCCAGTTCGAGGAACTCAAGGCTGGTGCGTATGCGGCGAACGTCCGCTACAACACGGTCGGCGGCAATATCCAGATGACCAAGAACACGCTGACGAAGCTCAGCTTGCTCTCCAACCGGGTCGACGGTGACCTGCAGGCCTTCGAGAACCGGTCCAGCTCGGCGCTGATCATTCGCGCCAACAACATCCGGCAGAACCTGCAGTGCAAGAGCAACTATCGAGCCCCGACGGGCGGTGCCAACATCGTCGGCGGCAGCAAGGAAGACCAGTGCAGGAATCTCTGAGCCTCGTCGCAACGCTGCCGACCGACTGAGTCGGCGAGACGGAGTGCCGGCGAACCGGCGTTCCGATGACGGAGGTCCCCCGGCGCGCCGGGGGCCTCCGTCGATTGCATGTCTGCCCCGTTCCGAAGTCGATTCGATGGCGACTCCGGATGCCGGGAGGATTCCCGGTTGAGTTCCGTCGCGGTAGGCTGACGCGGACTGACTGGTTTCCCGGACATGCGTTTCACGACCAAGATCGTCGTCCTGTTTTCCGGCGTGCTGGCCCTGGCGGCCGTCAGCGCGGCGCTGGTGCTGCTCGGTGGGCAGCAAAGGCCCGAAACAGTCTGGATCGGATGGATCTCGTCCATCGCTCCTACGAAGCACATCTCACGCTCTCCAATCACACCTACCAGCTCTTCAAGCAGTTCGGCGACGCGATGACGATCGGCGACCTCGATCGTGGTGCAATGGAAGCCGACCTGCTGAAATTGATTCGAAGCGACATCAGCCGTATTCGCGAGACGCTCGTCGCGGAGATCCGGTTCTTCGGCAAGGACCGCCAGGAGGACCTCGAGCATCTTGCGAAGTTCGAGAACAAGATCAACAAGCTCCTGAGCGAATACCAGGTCGTCATCGACGCCGGTATTCCCAAGTCGGCCGAGGACTGGGCGCGGTTGTCCCGCATCCTGGACGAACGCGTTGACCAGGATTTCGCCCGCCTGATCCAGACGGGCCTCGATCGACAATAAAGCGCGCTGCTGTACCAGCGGTCGCTGAACCAGGAGAGGCTGAAGTTCAGCCGGT
>Ga0316600_10000981_pt1 | contig 13111 bp, 11 predicted proteins | sample OWC_soil_day5_CT_FD_207652 | JGI IMG/M metagenome (GOLD analysis project Ga0316600, IMG submission 207652) | Wetland soil microbial communities from Old Woman Creek delta, Ohio, United States - OWC_soil_day5_CT | ecosystem: Environmental > Terrestrial > Soil > Wetlands | place: USA: Ohio... | reverse complement strand
GCCCCAGCGCGTCGATGTCGGGCAGGGCTTCGTAGCCGGAGATGTCCAATGCCCCGAGCCAGCCGCCGCGCGGATCGGGCAGCGGTACGGCGGTGCAGTAGAAGGCTTCCATCGGGTGCCAGAAGTGAGCATCACGGATCACGGTCTGCGGTCGGTGCTCGATGGCGGCCAGCGTTGGTGCGGTAGTTCCGAGCACAGGCTCGGCCATCGACGTGCCGGCTTCGAGCAAGCCCCTCCAGCGCGCCGGCAGGCCCTCGGCGCGGCCGGCCGAGTGCACCACGGTGCCGGCGATGTCCGTGGCGATGGCTACTGCCCCGACCGCATCGATGCTCGTGCCCAGCAACTCGACGGCCCGTGCGACCACGGCCTGCTCGCGTGGCCTGAGAAGGGCGCCGCGTTCGGCCTTCGGCAGGTGCACGGCACGCAGGCGATCGACTCCGGCGTCCGCGCAGCGGACCCACGAGCGCAGCAGCGCTGCCTCGTCCAGCACCGCCACCTTGTCGTCGAGCACGGCAATCTGGGCGCGCAAGGCCGCAAGCCGATTGCTCCAGTGACTGGGCAGGGTTTGCTTCGGAATCATGCGCTCGCATTGGACCTCGCCTTAAGCCGCCATGCAATGGTGGTGCGCAAGGGCCCTCTGGGTTGTCTCTACGGATCCAGCATTGGCGGGGCGCCGTGGCCGCCAACGAATCAACTGATTTCAGGGCACTGCGGGTGACTTCAGGGCGCTTGCGCATAGCGTGCCGCCAGCGCCACAAACGGATGCGCATCCACCGCGTGCCCGAGTTCTTGCGCAAGCGGCTTGACCACCCACGGCGCCTGGCGCGCGGCCTCGACCGCATCCGACGGCGCCACGCACCTGGTGGTTTCGCCGCTGGAAGTTCACGCAGCAGCTGGCCGTTTGGCGGCGCCTTGGTTTGCGCGCCAGTCCACCGAGATCGCGCCTTTGAACTACAGTTTTGTGGCGTCGAATCGGGCGGCCTGAAGCTCAGCCGCGGCCCGGGTGCCGGTGCTCCTATGGCGCGGCCGGTCGGCAGCTGTGAGCTGTGGACCTGACCTTTGCGGCCCGATGACGGCTTCTTCTTGGAAGTCGTCATCGACAATTATGGTGATACCCTCTAAGTTGATAGATTGCTCTCGCGCACGGCGGCCCGTCTACAGCAGCCTGACGGCCCTGCGGTCGGGCTGCTTCCTGAAGTCAGCCAAGGACAACAGTTGCGGCAGGGCCAGCTGACGCCAGCTTTGCCACAGCCGGCCGGCCGTGGCCGGCAATGAGGTCAACAGGCCGCGTGGCGCCATCCGCGACATGAACACCTGATAGACCCCCTCCTTCGCGCCCGCCAATACCTTGCTGGCCAGCACGGTGCGGCCCGCGACCAGATAGGTCTGCAGGTCGCCAAACGCGATCAGCACCGGCTTCGGCACCGGCCTGAACGGCTTGAGCGCTCGCCCGCCGAGGAATCGCGCGACATTGGCAGCGGCGAGCGCACCCATGTCGATGGCGTTGTAGGCCTGCTTGCCGACCTTTTGCGGCAGCTGTGCCGCGTCACCGATGACGAAGACGTTGTCGGCATGGCGGCTCTGCAGCGCCTGGTGCACGTCTGCCCACAGCTGAGGCGGCCGAGCCAGCCCCGACTCGCGCAGCAGCGCCGGCGGTGCCAGCCCGGCCGTCCACAGTGTGAGCTCGGAGCGCAGGCGCGTGCCATCGGCCAGGCGAACGCCCTTGGCCGTCACGGCGGCAATCGTGGAGGCGGTATGGAACTTCACTGCAAACGGCTCGCAAAGGCGGCGCAGATCGGCATCCAGCGCCGCCGCCAGGCCCGGTAGCAGCCGGGCACCGGCTTCGACCACCTCGATGGACAGGCTGGCATCGTCACGGTGGCGACGCAGTATCTCGCCCAACGCCTCAATACCCGCGATGCCGCCGCCGGCGATCACGATGCGCAGCGGCTTGCCCTGCTGCACGAGCGTATGCAGTCTGTGCTCGATCGCCTGGGCGTCGGTGACGTTGCGGAAGGGCATGGCGTAACGGGTGACGCCCGGGACCTGATGTGTGTTCCACGTCGCGCCCACCGCCACGATGCAGGCATCGAATTCCAGTTCGCGGCCGCCGGCCGTGGCCAGCCGGCGCTGCGCCGAATGCAGTGCAGTCACTCGATCGCGCAGGAAGCGGTGTCCCGCCTGCTTGACGATGGCGGCGCGGTCCAGGCGCAGCCCCTGGGGCGTCTTCACGCTCGAGACGATCTCGTGGATGTTGGGCACCCACTCGAAGTGTCGGGTCGGGTCGATGACTGTTACCGCATAGCGTCGCGACAACTTGATCGCGGCCGTCAGGCCGGCGAAATTGCCGCCGACGATGGCGATGCGCTTGCGCTTGTCGGTCATTGGGCTCACTCTTGCGGCGTGCGGGTCGAGCGGAGTATGGTCGACTATGACGCCGAATGCGATTGAGGATCGATGTTGTTGCCTTAGCAGCGGCAACGCACCGGAACGGCTCGCTGACTCAGGCCACACCACCGTCGGTCCAGCGCCGGCGATTGATCGCGTAGCTGTCGACCTCGCCGCGGAAGGGCAGCATCAGCATGCCGGGCAAGCGCGCGACCTCGTCGGGGTCGCGGTGGCCATGGATGCCGGTGACGATGGCGTCGTGCCCGGCGCGCGGCTGGGCACGGTAGGTGCCGAACAGCCGGTCCCACCAAGGCAGATTGAAGCCGAAGTTGGAGTTGGTCTCGTCGTCCTCCACCGAGTGGTGCACGCGGTGCATGTCGGGCGTGACGACGAACCCTCTCAGCACCCGGTCCAGTCCTCGAGGCAGGCGGATGTTGCCGTGGTTGAACATCGCCGTGGCGTTGAGCAGTACCTCGAAGATCACCACGGCCAGCACTGGCGGGCCGAGCACCGTGATGGTGGCGAACTTGATCAACATCGACAGCGCAATCTCGATCGGGTGGAAGCGTGCGCCGGTGGTCAGGTCATAGTCCAGGTCGGCGTGATGCACCTGGTGCAGCCGCCACAGCGCCGGCACCGCATGCACCATCACGTGCTGAAGCCAGATGACGAAGTCCATCGCGATCACTGCCACCGGCACGGCCAGCCAGAACGGTACCTCGAAGTGGTTGAGCAGACCCCAACCATGGGCGGCACCGAACGCGGCCACGCCGACCGCCGCCAGCGGAAACACGAGCCGCAGCATGAGCGTGTTGAGTGCCATCAGGCCGAGGTTGCTGCCCCAGCGCAGGGCCTTGGATACTGTCGGCGCGCGGCGCGGCGCAGCCAATTCCCACAGTGCCACGATCGCGAAGACAACCTCGAAGAACCCCAGCCGGATGGCCGGTTCGTGGGCAAGGACGAATTGTTCGATATCCATGACGATCTCAAAGAGGACCGACGCCAAAGGGATGGGTCGGCCATCTTTCTTTTATACTAACGAACGTTGGAATGTACCCTATGAACAACCGATCGCTCAAGGACCTACTCTACGAACAGGTCGCCCGCGTGGGCAAGGCACTGGCCAACCCGAAGCGGCTGGAGATGCTGGAAATGCTGGCCCAGGGCGAGAAGGCGGTCGAGACCGTGGCCGCCGAGGTTGGCATCGACGTCAAGCTCGCCAGCGCGCACCTGAAGGCGCTGAAGGAAGCACGGCTGGTGCAGAGCCGGCGCGAAGGCAAGCGTATGGTCTACCGGCTGAGTGGCCGGGACGTGGCGCAGTTGGGGGTCACATTGCGCCAAGTGGCCGAAGAGCACCTGGTCGAGTTGCGGCTGGCTTTGCAGCAGATCATGGCGGAGCCCGAGCGGCTGGCGCAGGTGGGCCGCAAGGTACTGATGGCCCAGGCCAAGCGCGGCGAGGTCGTGGTGCTCGACGTGCGTCCGCCCGAAGAGTTCGACACGGCGCATCTGCCGTACGCGCGATCCATGCCGCTGGCCGAGCTCGAACACCGGCTGGCCGAGCTACCGCGCGACATGCAGATCGTGGCCTACTGCCGCGGGCCCTTCTGTCTGATGTCAGACGAGGCGGTCAAGCTGCTGACGCAGCGTGGATTCCGTGCCCGCAAGACCTTCGACGGCGTCAGCGAATGGCTGGCCGCGGGCCTGCCGCTGGCCAGGATCTGAATTCCGAAAGGAGATGCCATGTCCAAGACGCTCTTCATCCTGAACGATGCGCCTTACGGCAACGAGCGCGCGTACAACGGCCTGCGGCTTGCCGGGGCGCTGGCCGCCAAGGACGGCCAGTCGGTGCGCCTGTTCCTGATGGCCGATGCCGTGGGCTGCGCGAAGAATGGGCAGAAGGTGCCCGAGGGCTACTACAACGTGCAGATCATGCTGGGCAAGGTGGCGCGCAAGGGCGAGGTCGGCCTGTGCGGCACCTGCATGGATGCGCGCGGATTGCGCGACGAAGAGCTGATCGACGGCGCCCGGCGCAGCACGCTCGCCCAGCTGGCCGACTGGACGGCCGAGGCCGACAAGGTCCTGGTGTTCTGAAACGCGGGCGTCGCAGGCATGATCCCCGAGCTGGGTGTGATCGAAGGCTATTTCGGCAGGCCCTGGTCTCACGAGGACCGCAAGCAGGTGCTGTCCCGGCTGCGCGAGCTGGGGTACTCGTTCTTCCACTTTGCGCCCAAGGCCGACTCCTTTCTGCGGCGCCGGTGGCGTGAGCCCCACCCAAACGCTGGCTGGGCCGAACTGGCCGAGTTGTCAGCGCATTGCCGAGGGCTTGGCCTGCGCTTCGGCCTGGGCTTGAGTCCCTACGAGTTGTACCGAGACTTCAGCGGGCCTGCCAGGGCCGACTTCGTGGCAAAGGTCCGATCGTTCGACGAACTCGGTATCGATGACCTGGCGATCCTGTTCGACGACACGCGGGGCGATGTGCCGGATCTCGCGGCCCGCGAGGCTGAAATCGTGCACGCAGCGTTGGCCCACACGCACGCCAGCCGGGTGCTGATGTGCCCGACCTACTACTCCGACGACCGCATGCTCGACATCGTCTTCGGCCACAGGCCCGATGGCTACCTGCACGACCTGGGGCGCCGGCTCGATGCCCGTGTCGGCGTGTACTGGACGGGCGAGGAGATCTGCTCGCGTGAGTACGGCCCCGGCCACCTGAGCCATGTGGCCGAGGCGCTGCGTCGCAAGCCAACGCTGTGGGACAACTACCCGGTCAATGACGGGCCGCGCATGTCGCGCCACCTTCACCTGCGCGGGTTCACCGGGCGGCCGAGCACCATCGCTTCCGAATTGGCGGGCCATGCCATCAATCCGGCCCTGCAAGCGCACCTGAGCCTGATCCCCGCCGCCACGCTGGTCGCCAGCTATCGCGAAGCTTCGGCCTACTGCTACATGCGTGCCTTCAAAGATGCGGCGCTCGCGCTGGCCGGCGCCGAGCTTGCGGCCATGCTCGAAGACGACCTGCATGCATTGCAGGACCGGGGCATCGACCAACTGGGCGACGACCGTCAGCGCCTGCAACAGCGCTACGCGGCGGTTGATCACCCGATGGCCGCCGAGGTGCTGCGCTGGCTGTCCGGCGCCGACACCGTCGACGGCTGGGTCGAATAGGCCACCGAAACCAACGACATTCAACCCCCTGGAGACCCTCGTGACCCCACGTCGACTTGCGCTGTGCTTCGCTCTGGCCGTCTCCGCCAGCACCCCCTTCGTGGCGCAGGCCCAGGCCGACAAGGCCACCGTCAACGCGCTGGAGGGCTACTTCGACTTCGTCGACGCCAACGCCGGCACCCTCCTGCCCGAGCAGATTCCGGCCGAGGACTACAAGAAGTTCCTCGTGCTCGACGTGCGCGACGCCGGGCAGTTCGCCAAGGAGCACATCCCGGGCGCGCTGAACATCGAGTGGCGCCAGGTCTTCGCCCAACGCGCCAAGTTGCCCAAGGACAAGACCCTCCTCGTCTACTGCAACACCAGTTCCTTTGCTGCGCAGGTGGCGATGGCGCTGCGCATGGACGGATTCGAGAATGTCCGGCTGATGTATGGCGGCTTCAACGAATGGAAAGCACGCGGCGGCCTGGATGCCCACGCACGCGCCACCAAGAAGAGCTGAGCCGGGTCAGGGCGTCGTCCGCCAGCGCTGCAGCCGGCGCGAGAGCCGCTCGAACCCCAGGTCGACCACGACCGCCAGCGCGGCCAACACCAGCGCCCCCTGCAGCACATAAGCGGTGTTGAAGCCGGAAAGACCGATGATGATCGGCGAGCCCAGCGTGCGTGCGCCCACGGTGGAGGCGATCGCCGCAGTGCCGATGTTGATCATCACCGAGGTGCGCACGCCCGCCAGCAGCACCGGCAGCGCCAGCGGCAGTTCGACCTGCCAGCGCCGCTGCCAGCGGCTCAGTCCGAGGCCCGTGGCCGCATCGAGCACGGCCGGTGGCACCGACTCGATGCCTGCGATCGTGCCGCGCAGGATGGGCAGCAAGCCGTACAGCGCCAGCGCGATCAGCGCCGGCCACTCGCCAAAGCCGATCAGCGGCGCGGCCACCGCCAGCACCGCCACCGGCGGCACGGTCTGGCCGATTGCCACCGCCGTTTCGACCAAGGCGCGGAACTCGGCGCCGGCCGGATGCGTGACGAACAGACCCGCCGCGAAGCCCAGCGCCAGCGCCACCGCGCTGGACGCCGCCACCAGCGCCACATGCGCGCCCAGCAGCGCGAGGAACGTGTCCTGCCGGTACATCGGCCGGTCCAGCGACGGGAAGAGCGCGGCAAAAGCCGGCTCCAGCCGCGGCAGGCCCGCGGCCAGCAGCAGCAGGCCGGCGATGGCCCAGGGCAGCGGGTCGCGCGCCCAAGCCGTCGCCCGCCCGGCCATGGCGCGCAGCGGCGCGGTCGTCGTCATGGGGGGTCGCGCAACAGGTCGATGAAGCGGATCGCGCCCAGCGGAGCGGCCTGCGCGTCGACGACGGGCAGGCGCTCGACACGTCGCGTCAGGAAGGCCGCCAGGGCCTCCTGCAGCGTCTGGTCTGGCCGCAGCGCCTCACCGTCGGCCGCTTCGCCACGGCGCAGGATCTCGGCCACGTTGCGCTGGCCCAGCAGGCGTGCGCCCAGCGTGGCGCGGCCAAGGAAATCGCCGACCTGCGCGCTCACCGGCCGCGCCAACAGATCGGCCGGTGTGCCGGCCTGAACGATGCGGCCGTGGTCCAGCAGCACCAGGCGCTGGCCCAGGCGAAGCGCCTCGTCGATGTCGTGCGTGACCAGCACGATGGTGCTGCCCAGCGCCTGCTGGATGCGCGCCAGCTCCTGCTGCAGCGTCTGGCGCGTAAGCGGGTCGAGCGCGCCGAAGGGTTCGTCCATCAGCAGCAGCGTCGGCCGCGCCGCCAGCGCCCGGGCCACACCCACGCGCTGCTGCTGGCCGCCCGACAGTTGGTGCGGATAGCGGTCGCGGTAGCTCGCGGGGTCCAGCCCCAGCAGCGTCAGCAGTTCGTCCACCCGCGCGGCCACCTGCGCGGCAGGCCAGCCCAGCAACACTGGCACGGTGGCGATGTTGCGTGCCACCGTCCAGTGCGGGAACAGCCCGATCGACTGGATGACATAGCCGATGCGCCGGCGCAGCGCCTCGGGCGGGCCGGCGCGGATGTCCTGGCCGTCCAGCAGGATCTGGCCGCTGTCACATTCGACCAGCCGGTTGATCAGCCGTAGCAGCGTCGACTTGCCCGAACCCGATGCGCCGATCAGCGCGGTGATGCGGCCCGGCTCGATGCGCAGCGACACGCCGTCCACGGCGCGCGTGGCACCGAAGGACTTGCACACCTCGCGCAAGTCGATCACGGCGGTCGGCCCGCCGGCGTCAGCAGCCTGAACGCGGCATCCGCAGCCAAGGCCAGCGCCACCACCGGCAGCACGCCGAGCAACACCAGGTCGAGCGCGCTGCTGAGCAGGCCCTGGAAGATGATCGCGCCGAGGCCGCCGGCGCCGATCAGCGCGGCCACCACAGCCAGGCCCACCAGCTGCACCGTGGTCAGCCGCAGCGCCGACAGCAGCACCGGCAGCGCCAGCGGCAACTCCACCTGCCGGAAACGCTGGCGCGGGCTCATGCCCATGCCGGTGGCGGCCTCGATCACCGTAGCCGGCACCTGCTGCAGGCCGGAGACCACGCCATGCACGATCGGCAGCAGCGCATACAGCGTCAGCGCGATCACCGCCGGCAGCAGGCCGATCCCTTGCAGGCCCCAGCCCGGCCACGCCTGCCCAAGCCGGGCCAGCGGCGCGATGAGCAGGCCGAACAGCGCGATCGACGGCACCGTCTGGATCAGGTTGAGCACGGCGAACAAGGGCTGCGCCAGGCGCGGACGGCGCGCCGCGGCCAGGCCGAGCGGCACACCGATCAGCAGCGCCGGGACCAGCGTGGTGCCGACGATCTGCAGGTGGCGCCACAGCGCGGCCTGGAACACGTCTTGTCGTTGCGCGTACTCCTTCAGCAGCGACAGCGCGTCGAGCGCACCACCCGCCAGCAGCAGCGCCAGCGCCCCCAGCAGCAAGGCATGGGTGGCCATCTGCCACCATCGGCCCCATCCGACGCGCGGCAACGCATCCGCGACCACCGCCCAGGCCAGCAGCAGCGCCAGCCAGAACCCACCGCCGAGCGAGACCCGCGCCAGGGCCGGCCCCTGTGCCGAACTCTGCCCCGCCGCGGCACCCGCCAGCGCTACGAGGCCCACCAGCAGCGCCACAGCGGCCACGGTGGTGGTGACATGCAGCGCACGCTGGGGTGGCACCCAGGCCGCCGCGGCCAGCAGAACCACAGGTGCCAGCAACCCCCACCAGGCGCCTTCCAGAACCGCAGCGAGCGGCACGCCTTGGCCCGTCACCAGACGGTTCGGTGCCACGCTGAGGAAGGGCAGACCCAGCAGGACCGCGATCAGGGCGGTGACCAGCAGCGCCAGCACCGGCTGCCGCACGAAGCGTCGATGGGGCAGGGCCGCGTGCGACGCCATCGCCGGCGTCACGGGATCAGGCCCTTGGCCTTCAGGTGTGCCTCGGCCACCTTGCGCGCGTCCTGGCCTTCGAGCGCGATCTGCGCGTTCAACCGCTGCAGCGTCGGGCCGTCGAGCGATGCGAACAGCGGTGCCAGCAGCGTTGCGATCCTGGGCTGGCGCGCGAGCACGTCGGCGCGGATCACCGGTGCCGGGGCATACACCGGCTGCACGCCCTTCGGGTCCTCCAGGATCACCAGCCCGAGCGTGGCCACCGGGCCGTCGGTGCCGTAGGCCATCGCGGCATTGACGCCGGAGGTCTGCTCGGCCGCCGCGCGCACGGTGACCGCGGTGTCACCGCCGGCCAGCATCAGCAGCTGGTCCTGGCGCAGCTTGAAGCCGTAGGCCGCCTGGAATGCCGGCAGGGCATCGGGCCGCTCGACGAACTCGGCCGACGCCGCGAGCTTGAGCTTGCCCCCGCCGGCGACATAGCGTCCCAGGTCGGCCAACGTGCTCAGCTTCTGGCTGCGCGCCAGGTCCTGGCGCACGGCGATGGCCCAGGTGTTGTTGGCCGGCGCGGGCTGCAGCCACACCAGCTTGTTGCGCTCCAAGTCCAGGGCCTTGGCGCGCGCATGCCCGGCCGCGTGGTTCTTCCAGGCCGGGTTCTTCTCGTCGGCGAAGAAGAACGCGCCGTTGCCGGTGTATTCGGGATAGAGATCGATCTCGCCGGCGACGAGCGCGGCACGCACGATCTGCGTGCTGCCCAGCTGCAGGCGGTTTTCGGTCTTGATGCCATGTGCCTGCAGCGTGCGGATGATCAGTTCGCCGAGCAACAGACCCTCGGTGTCGATCTTCGAGGCCACGCGCACGGCGGGTTGTGGCTGGGCCGGCGCGGCGTCGGGCAGGCCCAGGAGGGTCAGTGCCGCCAGCCACACCAAGGTTGACTGCAGGCCCAGCCTGCGCTTGAGAAGCCATCGCATCAGTGGGTCTCCCGGCCGCGTTGCAACCGGATGGTAGCGCTGGGGCCGCTCGCGCCGGGCGCGCAGAATGCATGGGTGCCGGATCGGCGACGAGCGAAGGGGTGGAGATGACAAGACGACTGGTGATCATCGGCGGCGACGCCGCAGGCATGTCCGCGGCGGCGCAGGCCCGGCGCATGAGTTCGCCCGATCAACTCGAGATCGTGGCCTTCGAGCGTTCGTCGCGAACCTCGTATGCCGCCTGCGGCCTGCCCTACCTGGTGGGTGGTTTCGTGGCAGCGCCGGACAGCCTGGTCGCGCGCACGCCCGAAGAGCACCGAGCCAACGGCATCGACGTGCGCACACGTCACGAGGTCATCGCCATCGATACCCTCGCAAGTACGGTGACCGCGCGCAATCTCGACACCGCGGGCGAATCTGTCCTGGGCTATGACGAATTGCTGATCGGCACCGGCGCGTCGGGCATCGCCCCGCCCTGGCCGGGCATCGATGCGCAAGGCGTGCTGCAGCTTCGCACCCTGGACGACGCGGCGCAGGTGGAACGCCTGCTCGCCGCCGGCGCGCGTCGCGCGGCGGTGGTCGGCGCCGGCTATATCGGACTCGAAGTCGCCGAAGGCCTGCTTGAACGCGGCTTGGCGGTGACGGTGATCGAACAGCTCGACGCACCGATGGGCGCCGTGCTGGACGCCGACATGGCGGCCGGCATCGCGCAGGCGATGCGCGACGCCGGCATCGACCTGCGGCTGGGCACCGCGGTGACGGGCTTCACCACCAGCGACGGCCGCGTCACCGCCGTGGATACCGCGTCGGGGCCGGTGCCGGCCGACCTGGTGCTGATCGGGCTGGGGGTGCGTCCCAATGTGGAACTGGCGCGTGCCGCGGGCATCGACATCGGTGCAGCCGGCGGCATCGTCGTCGACGACCACCTGCGCACGGGTTCGCCGCATGTCTGGGCCGCCGGTGACTGCGTGGAATCGCGCCATCGCATCACCGGGCGCCCGGTCGTGGTGGCGCTGGGCACGCACGCCAACAAGCAAGGCCGCATCGCCGGCACCAACATCGCCGGCGGCGACGCCGCCTTCGGTGGCGTGCTGGGCACGGCCATCACGCGGTTCAAGGCGCTCGAGATCGCGAGAACCGGTCTGACCGAGCGCGAGGCCGCAGCGGCAGGTCTCGATGCCTTCGCAGTGACCACCGAGGCGTTGAACAGGGCGCACTACTACCCGGGCGCGCAGCCGATGCAGATCAAGCTCGTCGCCGAGCGCGGCACCGGTCGATTGCTCGGCGCCCAGATCGTTGGCGGTGAGGGCGCGGGCAAACGCATCGATGTATTCGCCACCGCGCTTTGGAATGACATGAGAGTGGCGGAGCTGGGGGGCATGGATCTGTCCTACGCACCGCCGTTCTCGCCTGTCTGGGACCCGGTGCTGCTGGCCGCGGGCAAGGCCGCGTCGAAGCTCTGAGCCTGGGTTGAAGTGCTCAGCGGCTTGGCCGGTCCTCTGAACCGGTGCACTGATGTCGCAAGCTTTTGAAGCCGAACCTCGGCGAGGGGTCGACGTGAGCATTGGCGTCACGTACTGCCTGACCACAATTCAGCCCGACAGACTGGGCGTCGTCGTCACCGACCTTGGTGGCCATGGTCTCGGCGATTGGCTGACGAATTCAGCGGGCAGCTGTGCAGCGTCCGACCTGGCCGTCGTCGCCTAGTTGGCGTAAAGCGTCGTAGCGCCAGTTGCACCGGGCCGTGAACTGCGGCGGTGTACTGCGTCCAGTAGGCTTACTCAATCGCCGTGCCTCGCCACGCACGCAGGACGCAACGCCCCGTCCACCCCATGAGGAGGGTACGCGCGGCACGGTAGGCGTTGCGACAGGCCAATGTCGCGCCCCCCGCAGTTCGAGACTCCACGGAGCGTTCTCAAGGTGAGCGACGCGTGCTTGCAGAACGCGCAGCCCATCCTGTCCGTAGTGCACAGCGGCGCGTTGCCGCGGTCCGCCGCTTGGCGGTCACGGTGCGGACGCGGGCCCCGCCAGCCACTGCCCGGCGAGCGCGACCGCCGCATCGGCGTCGGCCGCGGTGCCGTCAGCGCCGAGCGTTCGCCACAACGTCGGGTCGACGGTGAAAGGGTGGCCGCCGACCATGACGCGCAGCCTGGCGCAGCGCGGATCGGCGCGGACCAACTCGATCAGGTCCTGCACTGCATGCAGGTGATAGCCCATCGTCGCCGAAACGGCCAGTACGTCTGCCGCACGTTCGACCACCGATTGCACGACGGCGGCGTGCGGCGTGTTCGCGCCGCAGAAATACGCATCCCAGCCCGCCATCTCGAAGAAGTCTCCGACCATGCGGGCACCGAGCTCATGCAGATCGCCGCTGACGCAGGCGACAACGACGCCGCGCCCGCAGCGCTGGGCGGCGGGCACCCGCAGAAGCAGCTGCGACATCACGATCTGGGTGGCGGCGCTGCAGAAATGCTCCTGCGCGACGCTGATCTTCCTTGTCTGCCACAGGCGGCCGATCTCTCGCAGTGCGGGCTGGAAGACCTGCAGGTACAGCTGGCGGACGGGCTCACCGCGGTCGGCAGCGTCGAACACCAACTGGCGTGCCGCCTGCCGGTAGCCGCCCAGCATCGTGCGCACATACTCGCGTGCGAGTGGCGACAACCGCTGCCCGGGGTCGAGGACGCTGGCCGTCGTGCTCGGCATCGCCGGCAGCGCGGTACGCGCACCGTCAATCATCGCGACCGCGCTGGCGGCCACCGGTGGAGGCATCTGCTTGCGCGCCACGTCGGCCATGCACTCGAGGTGGCGATCGAGATCCTCGCTGCTGACGCCGAAATGCTGCAGCAGCACCTTGGCCCAGCCGATGTAGTCGTTGAAGAGTGCCGGGCTGTTGGCATCGAGCGCGTCGGCCAGGTGCAAGAGATGGTAGACGGCGTCCTGGCGCGACTTGGTGCGGCCCGCGGCGCCGTAGCGCGTGCGCAGCATTGGGTGGCGGGCGAACTCGCACGCCACCACTGCGTCTGCCAGTGCACCGGCCTGATCGCGCAGCTGGTGGCCCGCGGACAGGACGAGCGTTTCGGTCATCGCCACCTCCCTCACAGACGACTTCAAATTCGCGGATGCAGATCTCACGACCAGTTTCAAGCCTTTCGGGATGCCGCGGTGCGACTCCCGGTAGCCGTGCCCAAGGTGCCTGACGCGGTCGTCGTCGTCGGCGTG
>Ga0316600_10000980_pt1 | contig 13114 bp, 11 predicted proteins | sample OWC_soil_day5_CT_FD_207652 | JGI IMG/M metagenome (GOLD analysis project Ga0316600, IMG submission 207652) | Wetland soil microbial communities from Old Woman Creek delta, Ohio, United States - OWC_soil_day5_CT | ecosystem: Environmental > Terrestrial > Soil > Wetlands | place: USA: Ohio... | reverse complement strand
CGTAAAAAAACAGGTGATCGAACAGCTTATTGACGATTTAAGAGAAGATCCTTCTTTAAAAAGGAAGAAATAACCAACAGGGGACAAGAACCGGTATTGGCTTGTCCCCTGTTTTCTATATCTCTTTTTTCTCTTCCAGACGCTTAAATACCATATCATAACCGTCATTTCCGTAATTTAAGGAACGGTTCACACGGCTGATGGTAGCTGTGGATGCACCGGTCTTCTCCGCAATCTCCAGATAGGTTCTGCCCTCCCGCAGCATCTTTGCCACCTCGTATCTCTGGGATAAGCTTAACAGCTCATTCACCGTACATACATCTTCAAAAAATGTATAGCACTCCTCCGGTGTTTTTAAGGTTAGAATTGCTTCAAACAGATGATCAACTGCATCTGTCTTAATTTTTTTATTCATATGAGATCTATCCCCTTTTTATTCCTTATGGTCTATCAGTATTTTAACATATTAACGTTATAAAATCCACCCCCTGGTCATCAGGAAAGCATAAATTTTTCTACTACCAGAGCAATTCCGTCATCATTGTTGGAAGCAGTCACATAATCAGCTGCCTTTCTCACTGGAAGAACTGCATTTTCCATGGCAACTCCAAGCCCGGCGAACTCAATCATAGACAAATCATTGTAACCGTCACCGCAGGCAATCATCTCCTCCCGGCTCATGTTAAGATGAGTAAGAAGCCGTTCAAGGCTTGCCGCTTTATCAATTCCCTTAGGAAGTATCTCTAAAAAATAAGGTTCTGAGCGATACACGCTGTAATCACGTCCCAGTGCAGCCTTGACCTTAGGCTCTACCATGGCAAGATAGTCCCCCTCTTCCAGCATCAGATATTTGACTACCGGAAACTGTACATAGCCTTCCATATCTTCCACTTCTCTGACTTCCAGTTTATTAACGGCAGATTCCTTGCCTACATATTCATCTTTGGCATTCCCGGTTATGATTAAGTCATCTTCATAAGTTAAGATATTAACCCCGTGTTCCTTCGCCATTCGGATAATCTTCTGGTTTGAAGATACCGGCAGCTCCTTTGCAAAGATGGTTTCTCCTGATTTACAGTCTATAATACGTCCTCCGTTAAAGGATAAAATATAACCGCCTGTTTCATGAAGCTTTAATTCTTTTGCAACTGGCATAATTCCATAAGTCGGGCGGCCGGAAGCCAGCACAATCACTCCGCCCTGACGCTGCAACTCAAAAAGTGCTTCTTTTGTTCTGGGCGTGATTTCTTTATTCCGATTCGTCAGCGTCCCATCCAAATCAAGCACTATCATACGATATTTCATTGTACTTCACCTGCTTTTGTAAATTTTACTATAGCAGTATAGCACAGTTTTAACCTATATACCATCTTTAAATAAGAAAATATGGAATAGTTCGTAAACTCTGCCTGTCAGACTACATAGAATTTTAACAGGAGGATGAATGGAGGAGAACCAAATGAAGAAAGCAATTGCAATCTTTCTGGCTGTATTTATAGTCGCCGGCTTATTAACCAGCTGCAGAACAACATCCAGAAAACAGATCAAACCCCTTTTTTCCCACGTATCCGCCCAGATCTTTATTATTTAAAATTTTTTAAGACAAGGTACTTTCCCGTATTACAACAATACAATGTAGTATTAAGATATGAAAAAGGAGGATTTTATGAGAAAAGCCTATCGTACATTTATAGTGGCCGTTCTCACCGGAGCGTCTTTATTAAGCTTAACCGCCTGTAATTCAAAGACAAAGTCATCGGACTTAACCCCGGTCAAATTAAATGAAGTTGCCCATTCCATCTTTTATGCCCCTCAGTATGCAGCCATAGAGCTGGGATACTTTGAGGATGAGGGCATTGATTTAACCTTAGTAAACGGAGCCGGCGCTGACAAGGTTATGACCGCCCTTATATCCGGTGATGCAGATATTGGTTTTATGGGCTCTGAGGCCTCAATCTATACTTATGCAAACGGCTCTAAGGATTACGCAGTCAATTTTGCACAGCTGACTCAGCGTGCAGGCAATTTCCTTGTTGGAAGAAGTGAGCAGCCCGACTTCAAATGGACCGACTTAAAAGGGAAGAAAGTATTGGGGGGCAGAGCCGGCGGTATGCCGGAAATGGTATTTGAATATATCCTGAAAAAGAACGGAATTAATCCTGCCACAGATCTGACAATCGATCAGAGCATTAATTTTGGACTGACGGCAGCCGCCTTTACCAGCAATGATGCAGATTATACCGTTGAATTTGAACCGTTTGCAACCGGACTGGAAAAGGAAGGCAATGGCTTCGTAGTCGCTTCTTTGGGCGTAGACTCAGGCTATATTCCATATACCGCCTACAGTGCTAAAAAAAGTTACCTGGAAAAGAATCCGGCAACAATTCAGAAATTTACCAATGCCATTCAAAAAGGCCTGGAATATGTAAATTCTCATTCCTCGGAAGAAATTGCAAAAGTAATCCAGCCCCAGTTCAAGGAAACCGATGTAAAAACCATTGCTGCCATTGTAGACCGTTATAAAGCTCAGGATACCTGGAAAAAGGATACTGTATTTAACAAAGACAGCTTTGAGCTTTTAGAGAATATTCTGGAGGAGGCTGGTCAGTTAAAAGACCGGGTTCCTTATGAAACTCTTGTGACGACTGAGTATTCTGAGAAGGCTGCTAAATAATTATCTCAACAACAAAGGGGACATTGCACAGGCAATTGTCCCCTTATAATAGTGACTTTATGAGGTGAAATCAATGAATGCTCCATTCACTCAGATACTGAATCCCACCAATGAGCAGCGGCAGGAAATGATCAGGAATTCATTGGAGATGGCTGGCAGGCCGGAAGATTACGAAAATATCGTCCGTTTGCTGAGCCCGCCTCCGGACATTACAAATTATGCACAGCCAGGAGCACTAAAGGGTGTTAAAATCGGCGTGATCGGAGGAGGACTTGCCGGTCTGTCCGCTGCATTTGAGCTTCGAAAGCTGGGGGCTGATATTACCATTCTTGATGCCAATGACAGCAGAATCGGAGGAAGGGTTTATACCTACTATTTTAGCACAGAATATTATAACGAATTCGGTGCCCACAGGATCCCGGTCACCCATGAAACCACCTGGCACTATATTAATTTGTTTGGTCTCAATACCCATCCTCTCTCTGTAAGGCAGCGCAACAATTTTTTGTATGTACATAACACTCGCTTAAGAACAACAGAATCCATCGAGCAGAAACTTTATCCTCTGTATGATTTAACTCCGCAGGAACGAAACACTCCCTGGTCAGAGTTAAATGATTACGCCTTTACGTATCCAATGATGCAGCTTCCGCCTGATATCCGTTCAGAGCTGATACAGATCTTACCCGGGTATTCCCCGGAAATTCTGCCTTTTATGAACTATTCTGTCCGGCAGATGCTTGAAAATCTGGGCCTTAGCCAGGGGGCGATCAGCCTGATTTCAGGGGTCGATCCTGGGACCGGGTCTTTGATTGATACCAGTTACGCCGAAACTGTACAGGAGGAGTATACCATTGACTACCGTAATACCTATACCATTGAAGACGGGATCGTAAACCTGCCCTACGCCTTTATCCAATCTTTCTACACAGACAATTTACACCAATATCAAAATATTCCACCCTCTCAGCTGGGCACCGTCACTTACCTGCCCGGTCAGACAGTCACAGGGATATACCAACAGGAAAACAGCGATCAGATTGTTCTTGCTCATCGCAATGTACGGGATTTAAGCAGAACTTCCCATACTTTCGATTACGTTATATGTGCAATCCCCTACTCCACTCTTCGGGAAGTGGAAATTAAACCAAGTTTCAGCAATCCGAAGATGCAGGCCATCTTAGAATATAATTATACCAATTCTCAAAAAACCTTCTTCTTATGCAAAGAACGTTTTTGGGAACAGGATGCGGATTATGGTCGTATGGTAGGAGGATTTTCCCAGACAGATCTGCCGATTCAATACATTTTTTATCCCGGTGATCATCTTCTTTGTCCGGATCCTTCTTTCTGCTCACCAAATGAACCAGGTGTACTGATTGCTTCCTATAATTATCATTTAAACTCAACAAGAGTTGGGAATATGTCAGAACCTCTACGGTTTGAGTATATTAAACAAAGCGTAGAGGAAGTTCACGGACTGCCAAGAGGATTCTTAGATCCCATAGTGGCAGACCATAAGACCGTGGTCTGGGATAATGAGCCTTACAACCGGGGGGCCTTTGCTGAGTCACTCCCTGGTCAGAAGCCATTGTTCGCTTATGAGATGTTAAAGCCTGAATATAATCAAAGGGTTTTCTTTGCCGGCGAGCACGTATCCACAAAGCACGGCTGGATGCAGGGGGCGCTGTATACAGGAAAGGAAGCTGCCAATCAGCTGGCCTATTCTATTTACAGTCAGCCAATGTAGTATCATTAAAAGCAAGGGGCTGCCCAAATAGAATCTTCTATTTAATGCAGCCCCCTTTTTTATTGAAAAAAAGTTTATTCATTTTTCACTCTGATATCTAAAATATCCAATAAGAACATAAACATGGGAATACCTAAAAGCAGTCCCCACACTCCGATATAATGCTCGCTGACTAAAAGAATAAGGAAAACCAGAAATACCGGCAATTTGGTTTTAGCCGACATCAATTTAGGATTGAGCACATAAGTCTCCAACGAATGAAGCACAAATATCATGATCATAACCTCTATAATTTTAAACGCACCTCCGATGTTAAACGCTATAATGCAAAGAGGTATAAGAGATATAATCACTCCTGCGACCGGAACCAGTCCAAGTATGAAAATCATGGCTCCAAGTCCCAGTGTCTGGGGAAATCCCATAATTGTTAATGCTATTACGGACAAGAACGAATTAATAAATGCAATGACGATTTGCAATTCAATGACTTTTCCAAAGGAATTTAAAAACTTCTTTCCGTAAAATGTAAAATATTGATAGAGAAATGACACTTTACTGTGCTCCATATGTTTAAAAAATGCTATAATCTCTTCCTTTTCCAGAAGAAAGAGAAAGCTTATCAACAGAGACAGCAGAATGTTGATGCTGAACGTTCCTGCAGTCGTTACAAAGTCCAGCAAATGGCTTTCCGCCATACGAATGTAGTCGCTGATCTGATCCTCTGGAATGCTGCTTAACAGATTAAACCGGTCATAATTCTGTAACTGATTTAAGTCAAAGGTAGAAATCAGATTGATCACATCAATCAGCTGCTGGGTAACTTTAGGAATATAAGCAATCATGGTAAAGATAAAAATAAGCAAAAATATAAGATACATTAAAATGGTTATAAGCTTCCGGCTGATCTTTATATATTTATTTACCTTATCATATATAAATTTCTGAAGCTGACCAAAGATGAAAGTAACCATAAATATCAGCAAAAACTGATTGAGCATTCCTCTTAAAAAATAAAATAAAACTGCCAAAAGAATGATACTGATTATTTTTTTCGCCAGTTCTCCGTTTATAAAATGATCCAATTTATCCATTGCCTGTGCCTTTCTGTTGTCAAATATAATTTTTGTCTTGATTCGTCATCTGACACACTGACTATGAGATTATAATATAGAAACAGGACAATGGAAATACTTATTCGAAAAAAATCCGGAAACTCCCATACATTTTAACAAATTCATAACTATCCCTTTTCATTCTGACATATGGTGTTATAATTGTTTTTACAGGGCTGTGGTTTTCAGTCCCTGTAATTTTATGATTGATCGGAGTGATACATATGAATATCGTATTATTAGAATCTCTTGGAATTCCTGACAGCCTGTTAAATGAATGTGCAAAACCATTGATCGATGCAGGTCACAGTTTTACAGCTTTCGAAAAAAACACAGATACCAAAGTTCAGATTGAACAAGCTCAAAATGCCGATGTCATTATGATTGCCAACATGCCACTAAACGGTGAAGTCATCGACGCCTGTAAGAACTTAAAATTTATAGATGTTGCTTTTACAGGTGTGGACCATGTAGATCTGGCAGCAGCAAGAAAAAACAATATTTCCATCAGCAATGCTGCGGGTTACTCAACCGAAGCGGTTGCCGAGCTGTCTCTATGTCTTATGCTATCCCTACTACGCAACGTAATGCAGACAGATGCCCGCTGCCGGGAAGGAAAGACAAAGGATGGTCTGGTAGGCTGCGAGCTGAGAGGAAAGACTATCGGTATTATCGGCGCTGGTGCAATTGGAACAAGAACAGCAGAACTTTGTAAAGCCTTTGGCTGCCGCGTTCTTGGGTATAAGCGTACCATCACTGGAAACGAACCGGATTTCATGGAATTTGTATCTTTGGATGAACTTCTTTCCAGCTCTGATATTGTAAGTCTCCACTGCCCGTTAAACGAAGATTCCCGCCATTTGATAAATAGGGATACAATCGCCAAAATGAAACAGGGAGCTTATCTTATTAATGCTGCAAGAGGTCCGGTAGTGGATTCTGAAGCCCTTGCGGAAGCTTTAAATAACGGATATCTGGCAGGTGCCGGAATTGATGTGTTTGAGAATGAACCGCCGATTGACACTTCCCATCCACTTTTAAACTGTAAAAATACCATTGTTACTCCACACATTGCTTTTGCCTCTGCTGAATCAATGGAGTTAAGAGCCCAGATTGTATTTGAAAATCTGAAAAAATGGATGGAAGGCGACCAGATTAATAAAATTTTATAATGGAAGCTATTGTTGGAAGTTTTTTACAACAAAATCTTCAGAAAAGAACGAAGAATATTTTTCTATTTGTGCAAATAATACTTGTAATTCAGAATCTTCATGCTATAATTTAGACAAGGGGATATAGCTCAGCTGGGAGAGCGATGCGTTCGCAACGCATAGGCCACGAGTTCGAGTCTCGCTATCTCCACGAAATGGAAGTATAGCTCAGCCGGGATGAGCGTTCGCCTCACACGCGAAAGGTCATGGGTTCGAGCCCCATTACTTCCATTTTTCTATAAACAGCCAAAACACCGGAATCACTTGTGAATGCAGGGGATTCCGGTGTTTTTGTTTCGTAACAATTTGCTTAATAAAGCATGGATATACCCATAAATACAACACATTCGCATATAATAGAATTAATAAGATCATTTGAGGGAATTCATGATCATACACGTTGTCAAACCAGGTGAAACCATCGTTTCCATATCAGAGTATTATAAAATCCCCGTTGTCCGATTGATATTAGAAAATGGAATTACAAACCCCGATAATTTAGCAGTCGGCCAAACCATCGTAATTGTACAACCGGAAACACTCTATGTTGTTCAGGCAGGCGACACTTTGGAGAGTATCGCAAAGCAGCAAGGTACTACTCCAATGGAATTATTAAGAAATAATCCCTATCTTTCCGATAGAGAAATTTTGTACATCGGTGAATCCATAGTAATAAGCTATCAATCAAATAAAACAAGAACAATTGCCACTAGTGGTTATACTTTTTCATATATAGATAAATCTATTTTAATAAAAACGCTCCCTTTTTTAACATATTTGACTATATTCAATTATAGGGCTACAAGTGAAGGAGAAATTATTACTATTGCTGACGATGCTGATGTAATTCAGTTGTCTAAAAATTATGATGTTGCACCCATGATGTTTGTTTCTACGATTACAGAAGAAGGAACTATTACTCGTGAAGTAACTCAGAATATATTAAATAACTCTACTGTGCAAGATCGTCTTATTGACAATATTCTTCAAATGATAAAAACAAAGAATTATTATGGAGTGAATATGTATATCGAAGATATTACACCGGATAACATAAATAGTATTGTAGAATACATAAAAAAGGCTTCAGCTATATTTCGTTCTGAAGGTTATAGAGTACTAATCACTACTACGCCAATTATCAATATTCAAGGGCCTATTGTCAGCTTTGAAAAGTTGGATTATTCACGATTATCTGCATATGTAGATGGAATTCTATTTGCTTCTTATGATTGGGCTAGATTTTATAGTTATCCAAGCTCAATTTATCCAGTTAATGTTTTAAGAGAACTATTGGACTACGTAACCAGTATTATTCCACTGGAATTATTATTCTTAGGAATCACAACACTCGGTTATGATTGGACACTACCCTATGTTCCGGGTGCAACAGAAGCAACTGCTATAGCAAACAATAATGCAATACAGATTGCAGCAGATAACAATATACCAATACAATTTAACGAAGCAGCACAGTCACCTTTTTTCTATTATATGGATAGTGACGGGATTCTTCACTTAGTATGGTTTAATGATGCTAGAAGTTTTGAGGCAAGAGCCGGGCTGGTAGCAGAATATGATCTTCAAGGTTTATCTCTCTGGACTATTATGAGATTTGATGCCCAAATGTGGTTTATTATTAATACTCAATATTACCTCCAGAAGTTGTCCTTTTAATGCTTAGAGGATTAAAACACCTGTGTTATTGGCAGATTGCAAAGTATTTTTTATAGGCGGGCTGGATACCTGTAGCCCGCCTACCTTTTAAATTTCTCTTGGTCCTTGGCCCTACGACTTACTCTCTACCCATCGTTTACATATTTCCGGAAAATTACTTATTACGCCATCACAGCCCCAATCATAAAGCTGCTCTAAATCTGCCATATCATTAACCGTCCAGACATTCAATTTAATTCCATAATTTTTGCAGTTCTTTACCTGTTCCTCTGTGACTCCTTTCACTCCGGGGTGATAGCATTCAAAGTGATAGCGATTGCAATAATAGCCAGCATTTCCAAGACCTGAATGTTCAAGCAGCGCACCGCATTGAATATCAGGTGCCAGTTCCTTTAAACGAATTAAAGAGACATGATTGAAAGATGAGAAGAAAACCTTTTTTTCAAGTCCGTACCTGCGTACCAATTCCAAAGTCTTTTCTTCCAATTCCTCGTAATAATAGACTCCACTCTTGATTTCAATATTGGTAATCAGATCCTGCTCCTTTGCCCACTGACAGTATTCTTCGAAGGTAGGAATGGACTCGAATCCATGCTTTCCTCCGAAGACCATATCCGCATTATATTTTTTTAGTTCGTCATAAGTAAAGTCTTTCACTTCCCCCGTTCCATCCGTAGTCCGATCAATTGTTTCATCATGAATGATTACAACGATCCCATCCCTCGTCAGCTGTACATCAAGTTCAATCCCATCACAACCAGTTTCAGCCGCTTTTTTAAACGAAAGCATGGTATTCTCCGGATACTTTCCACTATAACCTCTGTGTGCGAAAACTTTCATAAACTTCTCCTCGTTTCTTTTATTCTTCTTTCCCGTTATATTATTATTTAAGTATAGCATTTTCTGTTTCATTATGCCAGAGTTCAGAGCTATTATATTCTGAACTCATTTGTGCATTTTTCAATTTTATAGCTATTTTATTTCATTATATATGTGATATTAATATATTATTTTTTTAACATCGTCAACAAATTATCAAATATAACCAAATAATGCACACTATTTCATTGTATTTATATTGCACTTTTACATTTTTCATGCTAAACTTACTTCAATGAGATATTTGCCGGCGAAAAAGGGAAGCAGACATTACATTTTGCGATTATTTCTGTGCGCATAATGTAATACTGCTTTCCTTTTTCTAATTAGGAAAAGGAGGGTTATTATTTGATGAGAAAAAAGAGTTTATTCCGGGTAATTGAACCTTATCTGTATTTGTTGCCCGCAATGTTTTTCTTCGTAGCTTTTTTATTCTGGCCTTTTATCAAAACCATTTGGCTGAGTTTTGCTATGACCACACCGTTGGGGGCGGTTTCTTCATTTGTAGGTCTTTCCAACTACATATCCATTTTCACTTCCCATGAATTTCGAAACAGCCTTATTGTATCTTTCGAATATGCGGTTATGACGGTGGTATGCTCTATTGTCATTGGATTCATCTTAGCAATTATCAGTAATGAAGATATCAAGGGTAAAAATATCTTCCGCACAATTTACGCTCTGCCCATGGCCATCTCAGCTGCGGCAGCCTCCGTGGTATTCATGTTCATTTTTCACAGCAGTCTTGGGATTCTTAATAAGGTTTTGGGAACACATATTGGCTGGCTCACTGATCCGAAATATGCTTTGGGCGCAGTGACCATAGTTACTGTGTGGATGAACATAGGTTTGAACTTCATTTTCCTGATTGCGGCACTGCAGAGTGTTCCAATGGATCTATATGAATCTGCCGCCATAGAAGGAGCTGGTTTTTTTGCAAAGCACAGACATATCACAATTCCCTGTATCTCTCCTACCCTGTTCTTTCTTCTTATCATTAATGTTATTAATGCCCTTCAGGCTTACGCCCAGGTAAAAATGATGACTCAGGGCGGACCTTCCGGCAGCACCAATGTAATTGTGTATCAGATTTATCAGGAAGCTTTTATGAACAGCCGGTTCGGCATGGCATGTGCAGAATCAATCGTTCTCTTTTTAATCCTGATGATTCTCACAATGTTCCAGTTTAAATTAGAGAAGAAGGTGACTTATTGATGAATAACAAAGTAGTTAAATATTTACTGTACATTTTAAATATCATTTTTGCTATCGTCATTATTTCTCCAGTAATCTATTGCTTCAACGTAAGTATGATGACAATGAAAGAAGTATTTGCCGGAGGCTTCTGGTCCAGGCAGGTTATGCTTGATAACTATAAAAAAGCGCTGCAGCTGGCACCTTTTTTTACCTTTATTAAAAATTCCCTGATTGTATCCTGCACAGTGACCTTTGGACAGATCGTCACCGGAGCTCTGGCTGCCTATGCATTTTCTATGATGAAATTCCGGGGAAGAAATGCTCTCTTTTTACTCATGCTGGCTACCATGATGATTCCCAGCCAGGCAATTATAATCGCCAATTACTTAATCATCTGTGATCTGGGCTTGAAAAACACTTATACAGCCCTGATAATTCCAAACGCAGCCTCTGCTTTTGCGGTGTTTAATATGAGACAGGCATTTTTACAGCTTCCCATTGAAATAAAAGAAGCAGCAGATATTGATGGCTGCGGTAATTTCCGTTTTTTTTATTCTATCGCCCTTCCACTTGTAAAGCCTGCTATGGGCGCTTTAGGTATTTACATTTTCCTTCAAAGCTGGAACCACTACTTGTGGCCACTTCTGGTAACCGATTCCGTGAATATGAGAACAGTTCAAATCGGGCTTGGTATGCTCCAGGGTGCAGAATCTACTGATTTCAGACCGGTTATGGCAGGCTCTATGATTATTCTGATTCCCTCCATACTGGCATTTGTTCTGGGGCAGAAGCAGTTGATTTCGGGTCTGACTTCCGGTTCTGTTAAAGGATAAGCATTTTACACAGGAAGAACTTTAACTGTGTGAAAGATAAAAACTATATAATTTGAAGGAGGATTACTATGAAAAAAGGTAAAAAATGGTTGGCAGCTATTATGGCAGCTGCAATGGCTATGTCTCTGACAGCATGTGGCGGAAGTTCTGCGTCCAATCAATCAGCAGCTGGTACAGCAGCGGCTGCTGACACAAAAGCTACGGCTGCCGGCGGCAAAACAGTTATTACTCTCTGGCACGCCATGGGGGGTGTGAATGGAGAAGCGACCGAAGCTCTGGTAAAGGCTTTTAACGAGTCGCAAAATGAAATCGAAGTAAAAAGTGAATATCAGGGGAATTACGATGACTTAATTACCAAGCTGAAAGCGGCAATGCAAAGCGGAAACATGCCGGACGTATGCCAAATGTATGACATCGGAACCAAATTCATGACTGACAGCGGCTACGCAATCCCTGTCCAGGATATGTTCAAAACCACTAATTTCGATCCTTCCTCTGTTATGAATATCATTACCAGTTACTATACCGTTGATGGAAAACAGATGTCTATGCCATTTAACGTTTCAACTCCAATGCTTTACTATAATAAGGATGTATTTAAGGCTGCTGGTCTCGATCCTGATACACCGCCAAAAACCTTTGATGAAGTTCTGGAATATTCTAAAAAGATTGTAGAAAGCAAGGCAGCTCCTGTTGGTTATGCACAGGCCATTTACGGATGGTTCTTTGAACAACAGATCGCCGGACAGGGCAAGTATTATGCAAACAATGAGAACGGCCGAAAGGCACCAGCCACTGAAGTTGATTTTGTGAACAACGGATCCGGACTGAAGATTTTTGAGACATGGAAAAAGCTTATGGACTCCGGATACGCAGCCAACTACGGAAGCACCACTGCTGATACACAAACTGCTTTCTTCTCAGGACAGACTGCTATGATTATCGAATCTACGGCAATCCTTAAGAATGCTACGGCAAGCAGCAATTTTGAAATCGGAACCGGATATCTCCCAAAAATCGAAGAGAATGCCGATGGGGGCGTTATTATCGGCGGTGCTTCTTTGTGGATGATGGATAACAAAGATGATGCACGAAAGAACGCAGCCTGGAAATTCATTGAATACAGCACAACTCCGGATTCCCAAGCCAACTGGAGTATGTCAACGGGTTATTTTGCCATCAATCCTGCAGCTTATGAAACTACTGCCATGAAAGATTTCATTGCCAAGAATCCAAACTTTGTAACTGCCATCAACCAGTTAAAGAGCTCCCCTGTGAATGGATACACTGCAGGCGTATTATCCGGTGTGGCGACTGAGTCAAGAAAAATCTTCAACGAAGCTATGGAAAAAACTTATGATGGGACCTATACTCCCCAAGAGGCAGTAAACTACCTTGCTGAAAAAGTTAACGCAGCCATTACTAACTATAATTCTTCTACCAAATAATCAGTGCCGCCGGTTATAACCGGCGGCATTATACTATTTCATGATATCTTCTGCATAATCTATTGTTGGTTTCAATAATCTGATTTCATCCATTCATTTTATCTCCTATTTTTATTTTCATATGCTGATTATTGGCATTTAGATATTCATTGCTACAGGAAGACCCCTTCCTCCTCTTAAAGCTATTTCCTCTTATATTAATCTATCAGTTCGAAATAATCAATATTTAATCCTCAGACTGCATCAAAATAACCTTGATAAATGATTTCTCTTCATAACCCCAAAAAACTCCTCCTGCCATATAACCTACTCTCTCATAATCACTTTTTTTCA
>Ga0316600_10000978_pt1 | contig 13132 bp, 13 predicted proteins | sample OWC_soil_day5_CT_FD_207652 | JGI IMG/M metagenome (GOLD analysis project Ga0316600, IMG submission 207652) | Wetland soil microbial communities from Old Woman Creek delta, Ohio, United States - OWC_soil_day5_CT | ecosystem: Environmental > Terrestrial > Soil > Wetlands | place: USA: Ohio... | reverse complement strand
GAATGTATTTATCTGCATTATTAGCAGCTTGTTGTAATTCGATTTGCTGAAAACCATAATCTAAGAGTTTAGTGGCATCTTGCCAACGAGTTTCACTATGTAATACTACAGCGATCAATTGCACTCCATTTCGTTTAGCAGCCGCAACCAGACATTCTCCAGCCTCTCGAGTAAAGCCTGTTTTTACTCCGTTACTTCCGGGATACTCACCTAGCAGTTCATTAATATTTTCTTCTTTTTCGTCAGTGCCCCGATTAATAAAATGAATGGTCTGATATTTATGGCTCACATAATCGATAAAGCCTGGTTGATGATAAGCATAAGCAGTAATAATTCCTAGATCATGTGCTGTTGTATAATTGTAAGGAGCAGGTAGACCATGAGGGTTGGAAAAATGAGTATTATTAGCTCCCAATGTAGTAGCTTCATCATTCATCCAGTTCATAAAAACTTGCGGTGATCCTCCGCCCACATGTTCGGCTACTGCCTGTGCAGCATCATTGCCAGATACAGCCATCATGCCACGCAATAAGTCTTGTAAAGTCAGCTGATCACCCAATTTCAAATCAAGACTCGAACCTTCTATTCCGACCGCATTGGCATTCACAGTAACAATCGAATTCAAATCTCCGTGCTTCAACGCCACCAGAGTTGTCATTATTTTGGTCGTACTGGCTGGATACATAATTTTATTGCCGTTTTTCTCATAAAGAACTTGGTTATTATCGGCATTAATCAAATAAGCCGCTTCCGAATTAATTTGCGGCGCAGCCAGCACAGCTGCAGCCTGAATAAACAAAAAAAAGAGAATTAGTAACACCTTGCTATGCAAACGCATATATCTCACTCCTTGGTAATATGATAAAGATTACAGGAATCCTGTGTTCTAGCCAGGCTCGATTTATAATTTATCTCATCAAGTTTTAACCACTCCTTCGGGGGCGGATTTTTTTGTTTGTCATAGATTTGTAATATTTTTCCTGTATTATATACATAGGAGGATCAAAAATGTTGTCCAGCGATTAAGAGGGATTGAGCAAACAGTTACTAGTCAAGATCTATTATATAGTGGCGTAGCCTTTGCATAGAAAGTAAAAGAAACTTAATTAATTTTTAGTTCTAAATGTAAAGATCCTAACATATATTATTATGATATATAACATTTAGAAATCTTGAATATTAATAAGGAGTGATTTGATGCAACGTAAATACTTATTAAAAAAGGATACCCCTGACCTTCGAGACCATATATTCTATTCGGCCAGTTATAAAAAGGCTGAACAATTGCCGACTAAAGTTGACTTGCAAGATAAGTGCAGCCCAATTGTCGACCAAGGCGAACTTGGAAGTTGCACAGCTAATGCGATCGCGTCTGGCCTAAGGGAATACCTTCTCAAAAATAAAGCTACTTGGATAGCCTTATCCAGGCTGTTTTTATATTGGGAAGAACGCAATCTCGAAGGAACAGTGAATGAGGACAGCGGGGCTGAAATTCGTGATGGAATGAAAGTGCTGAATAAAATCGGTGTATGTCCGGAAATTGACTGGCCATATGATATTTCAACTTTTACCAATACGCCCACCGACAAAATGGTTGCCGATGCCATCCCTTATAAAATTGTTGAGTATCACCGTATTACATCACTTGAAAAGCTTAAAGCGGCACTGGCAGAAGGTTTGCCAGTAGTGATCGGAATTGAGGTCTACGAATCGTTTGAAAGCAATGCTGTTTCCAAAACTGGAATTGTTCCTCTGCCAAATACAAGCACAGAGAAATATCTTGGCGGTCATGCTGTTCTAGTCGTTGGTTATGATGACGATAAAAAGCAGATGATCGTTCGAAATTCTTGGGGAACTGATTGGGGAGATAAGGGATATTTTTATCTTCCTTATGATTACTACAGCAAAGGTTATGTAAGTGATTGTTGGACTAGTGCTAATTAAGTGTCGTTAGCATCTGGCCATCTTTAATTAGCTGGACAGCTCTTTGTTGCTTTCGAAGCGGCATAAGACATGAAGATAGGATTAACTCGATAGAAACTTCCCCGCGTCTTATGAAGAAGAAACGAGCGTAATGGGCGGGAGTAAAATGAAATGTCGCTAGTATATGTCTTCTTAGCAGAAGTGCAAACTAGTGACATTTCATTTTTGTAGAGTACAGGGGGAAGTTGATATTACTTTATTAATAAGCCTTTAAAATCAATCGTGTTAGAGGCTACTGTTGGATACTTTGGCGTAGCTTTAGTTGTATCTGCCTTATGCGCTTTTTGAAAATTAGTGTAATATTGGTTATTCATGCTTGCATTTACTGCCGATATTGACATAAAAAAACTCCTTTCTTTATGCTTTTGATAACATTATTAGGGGCACACCATTTATATCGGATTCATTCATTTGAAATTCATTTACAATACATAAAAGTCTCCTTCTTTTTTTACAAAGTAACAGGAAATTTTTAAAGAAGCAGTGGGACGGTAGACCAATGTCAAAAGCTTCTGGCTTAATCTTTTGTCTTAGCTGCGAAAAGGCTTGTTTTGTCTTCGTATTTTCCCCACCTAAATATTCAAACCAATCATCAATCTCAATTTGTAGTGTTTTTCTTAATCCTTTTAAAATGAAATAGATTGTATCCTTAAAACTCATTTTGGCGGTATTTTTTGTAAAATAGGTGCTTTTTGTACGGTTGGCAAACATAAAAAGAGAATCATTAATTTGTTCTCTGGCTATTTCAAGGGCAGTCATAAAGTTTTTTAACATCTTTATCACCCAACAATTGAGAAGATATACCCTTAAAGGGGTATCCATCTCGATTGTTAGGGTGTTTCTAAAATGTCAAGTGTTTTTACGCTTTTCTAAACTTTTTTTGATTAATCCTTCATATTACCTTATTCCCTTTTTTTTACACTATAGCTTTATGACATTGGACGGTAGACGGTGTGAAAACTCCTTCACTTTTAGAATGACAAACTCCTGCAGAAGTACTTACTTGCAGGAGTTTGTCATTCTAATGGTAAATAGAGTAAAGAAATTCAAAAAAGAAACTGGGGGTAGTGAAATGAGTAGCACAATTAAAATAGGAGTAATTGGAGATCTTGATTTGAAACGTCCATCACACAAGGCGACGAATGAAGCATTAAGTCACTGTGCAGATTATTTAGGAATTAATTTAGAAATACAATGGCTACCTACCGAATTATTAGAACGAGATGCAGATAAAAGCATTAGCAATTTTGATGGGCTTTGGTGTGCACCAGGAAGTCCTTATCTAAGCATGAAGGGGGCATTAAAGGCAATTCGATTTGCAAGAGAAAACGATTATCCTTTTATTGGAACATGCGGAGGATTTCAGCACGCAGTTATTGAATATGCTCAAAATAAATTAGGATTAAATGATGTACAACATGCAGAATATGATCCCGGTGCTTCCAATTTTTTTATTACTGCTCTATCATGTTCTCTAGTGGGAGAAACACGTAAAATTTTTATAAATAAGAACTCAATGATTTACAACTTCTATAACAAAACAGAAGTTGAAGAACGCTATAATTGTAATTTTGGACTTAATCCTAATTTCCAAAAATTAATAGATGAAAACGGTTTTAAAGTGGTCGGTACAGATGAAAACGGTGAGGCAAGAATACTGGAGTTACCTCAAAATAAATTTTTTATTGCTACATTATTTCAACCGCAACTAAGTTCATTATCTACAAATCCGCATAAAGTTATTGTAGCATATTTGGCTTGTACAAAAGAATTTCATATTTCTAAACATCTATCGTAATATTCTTAAATTGCGATTTAAGGAATTTACAAATTTATCACAAGGAGGTTTGGAAAGAGCGATGAGTAGTGGTAATAACAGCTTGAACCGATGCGATACAGTCGAATTGAGGGCTATTACTCCTGACAGACTGCAGGATTTTTGTGCAATGCAGGAATTGGAGCACCTGGTTTGGCGTATGCCGCATACTTTGCCTTTGCACCAGATGGAAACGGTAGCTAAAAATGGCGGTATTTTGGTGGGAGCTTTCTCTGGCAGCCTCATGGTGGGGCTCTTGTATAGTTTTCCCGGGTATCTTAACCGGCAGGCTTATCTATGCTCCCATATGCTGGGGATACGGGAGGGCTGGCGCCACCGTGGCCTAGGGGAAAAATTAAAGCTGGTTCAGGCCGATGCGGCGAGAACTGCAGGCTATTCTCTGGTTACCTGGACTTTTGATCCGTTGGAATCAGTTAATGCCAAACTAAATATTAGTAAGCTGGGAGCCGTTTGTTCGACATATATTGTTAACTGTTACGGGGAGATGAACGATAATCTTAATCAAGGGTTACCGTCAGACCGTTTTCAAGTAGCCTGGTGGTTAGAACAGCCGAAAGAATTATTATTACTTCCAGGTAGAGAATGCCAGGCTATTACGTGGCAACTTTGTGGAAAAAATCTGATGGAACCGATAGGAGAGGCCGATCTGGCGGCTGAGTTTCTTGATAAAGCGGTTCGAGTAACGGTGGCGGTGCCGGCGGATATCCAGGAGATTAAGGTGCAGGATATAGCTTTGGCCAAGACATGGCGATTGGTAACTAGGCATGCGTTTGTCTCCCTGTTTGATGCCGGATGGACCGTGGTCGGCTTCCGGCGTTTACCAGGAGTTCCGGCTAATGAATATATTTTAGCACGGCAGGAGCAGTTGCGGTTGCCTCAGCCTCCCTGGAAAAAGGATTAAAAAGAATGGGAAGAAAGTTAGCAAGGCACGTGGGGGAAGGTAAGGGATGGATGTCTCCTTTTAGGTAACGATCGATCCGCCATTTACGAAAAGGATTTGACCTGATAGATAAGAAGAGTCATCTGAAGCCAGCAATACATAGGCAGGTGCCAATTCAAATGGTTGCCCCTGTCGTTCCATAGGTATATCTATCTGTTCCAAAGGTTTTTACCTCTTCTGCTGTAAATGCAGATGGGATAAGCGGTGTCCAAGTCGGCCCGGGCGCTACGGCATTTACCCGAATTTTCTGCTCGGCTAGCGAAAGGGATTATGGAGGCAGTAGAGGCCTTGGCTATGGAATGGCAGAAGGGCTGCTAGAAGCTGGTTGTGGAGATTTGGCAGACATTTGCCTCGCGAACAGCGGTCTGGTAAATCTGGTATCTTCAGTAATCAAAGGCCAGAAACAGATTCTGAGGATTGGCAGTACAGAAGCTAAGTTGACACTTATTAAGAATAAGGAGCTGCTGCAAAGTAGGTAGTTTAACCCTATTTGCAGCAGCTCCTTTATATTTTATAATCAACATTTTTTGAAGAGAATGAGTATAAAGGGTTTACATTTCTTCATCACTAAATTAATTGATAAAATAGCCCGTGGTTGGAACAATGGAAATATAATTTGCCGTGCCCTTGCTTATGAAAGCGAAACTGCATATTCCATTCAGGATATTGCTTCACAATAATCATTCTATCACCCGTGACATAAGCAACAAAAGTAATAGAATGTTCTTTTTTCATCTCATGGGCTGATGTGACATACAGTTCGTCTTCTACAGGCTCTATATTTAGCAAATGGTTCTCGGATGCTTTTTCTGCAACTAAAGCTTCCATTCTTTTGCCGCAACATGAAACATTGGCATCTCCTGTCGCTGTCATGAGATTATTACAATGCGGGCAGACATAAAATTTAAGCTTTTTCATATTTCCTCCAATCGTTTCGTTTAATTCAATTTTACCTGATAGGATTTCTTCAATATTGACGCCAAGTATTTGTGATAGTTCTGGAAGTAATGATACATCGGGACATCCAAGGCCACGTTCCCATTTACTTATTGTTTTGTCGCTGATGTTCATTAAATCAGCTAATTGCTTTTGCGTCATATCTTTTTCTTTTCGCAGGTTATATATTAACTTACCAATTTTATCGCAATTCATTAGTATCACCTCCGAACTCTAGCTTAGAGCATATTTAAAATACTATCAATAAACGAACCGTAGAGTAAGATTGGAATGAAAGGGGGAAAAATAATGAACATTATTTATAGTATAATCAAATCACGCACCAATGATTATTTGAAGCGCCAAGAAAGATATGTAAACAATCAAATAACGAAGGGCCTGCCACATTACGTTTTTTCAAAAAACATTTTGCGACAGCCCCTTTCCTTATAAAGAAGGAGTGAAAGAATGTTCAGTTACACACTTAAACGTACTTTTAATTCATTAATCGTAGTGTTAGTGATCATTACCGTTACCTTTGCCTTAATGCATTCCATTCCTGGGGGGCCTTTTACCAATGAAAAGAAAATTCCCGATGCCATTATGAAAAATATTGAGGCACGGTATAAATTAAATGATCCTTTATGGAAACAGTATACGGACTATTTAGTGAACCTTGCTCACTTAGATTTAGGCCCTTCTTTTAAATATCCTGGCCGTACGGTGAATGATATTATTGGTGAAAGCTTTCCTGTATCTTTACAGTTGGGTGCGGCAAGTATTGCCATCGCTATCTTTATCGGTATACCGGCAGGGGTCATATCTGCTTTGCGGCAAAATAAATGGCAGGATTATCTGACCATGTTTTTTACTACAATTGGTATATCCGTACCTAGTTTTGTTATTACTACTGCTCTTGTTTATGTATTTGCAATAAAGTTGCAATTATTACCGGCGGCTATGTGGGGTGGAGTGGAGTATATGATTTTGCCAGCGATTGCTTTGGCTGGTATGCCTATGGCTTTTATCGCTCGCCTGACCCGCTCCTCTATGCTGGAAGTGCTGGGGCAGGATTATATTAAGACTGCGAAAGCCAAAGGCTTGCCTCAGCATATCATTCTCTATCGTCATGCGCTAAAAAATGCTTTGATTCCCGTTGTTACTTATATTGGGCCTATGGCGGCCGGAATATTGACAGGTAGTTTTATAATAGAAACCATCTTTGCCATTCCAGGTCTCGGGCGTCATTTTGTGACAAGTATCTATAATCGTGATTACACGGTTATTTTAGGCGTAACTGTCTTTTACAGCATTTTGGTTGTTGGATTAAATATGCTGGTAGATCTTATCTACCCTTTGTTGGATCCACGAATAAAATTGAGCACAAAGCGGGAGGAGTAGCAGGCAGGTGAAGTTAGAATTATTTAAGCCAGCTATTTATAATCAGGCTGCTGACATTACTAGACCAAGTATTACGTATTGGCAGGATGCCTGGATGCGTTTACAAAAAAATAAAATGGCTATGGCAGGGCTATACATTGTTGTTTTTGTCATTCTAATAGCAGCAATCGGACCTGTATTGTCTCATGCTTCTTATTCAGACCAAGATTTATCACAAGCAAATCAATCTCCGAGTATTGAACACTGGTTTGGTACGGATAACTTGGGACGAGATCTCTTTATTCGCGTATTGTATGGTGCCCGCATTTCCATGTCTATTGGAATTGTTGCCAGTTTCCTTAACTTTACTGTTGGTGTGTTGTATGGCGGCATAGCGGGTTTCTCAGGCGGCAAAGTTGACAGATATATGATGAACATCGTGGACGTTCTATATAGCATTCCTGTTTTACTGTATGTAATATTGCTGATGGTAGTGTTAAAGCCAGGACTAACAAATATTTTTATTGCTTTAGGGATTTCCTACTGGCTACAGATGGCTCGGATTGTACGTGGTCAAATACTAGGTCTCAAAGAACAGGAATATGTGTTGGCGGTCAGGACAATTGGTGCGAGCAATTGGCGTATACTGCTTCGGCATTTGATCCCCAATACTATGGGACCCATTATTATTACTATGACCTTGGCAATACCAACGGCCATTTTTACGGAAGCATTTTTAAGCTTTATTGGACTTGGCGTTTCGGCACCAATGGCTAGCTGGGGCGTACTGGCTTCTGAGGGAATTACCAGTTTGCGGTCCTACCCCTTTCAACTGTTTTTCCCGGCAATGGCGATCAGCGTTACGATGCTTGCCTTTAACTTTCTCGGGGATGGTCTGCGTGATGCCTTAGATCCTCGTATGCGGCGTTAGGAGGTCAATGATGAAATCATTATTAAAAGTACAAAATTTAGCAGTATCCTTTGATACTTATGCTGGTGAAGTGAAGGCAGTTCAGAAGGTTAGTTTTTCAGTTAGGACTGGGGAAGCGATTGGTATTGTTGGAGAGTCAGGTTGCGGTAAGAGTGTGACGGCTCATGCTATCATGGGGTTAATCCCTAGTCCCCCGGGAAGAATTGTGGAAGGCAGCATCCTATTTGATGGTGTGGATTTATTGGGAAAATCAAATAAGGAAATGGAAAAAATCCGAGGTAATGAAATCGGTATGATCTTTCAGGATCCTATGAGTTCTTTAAATCCTGTTTTAACCATTGGAAGACAGATTGCTGAATCCCTAGAGGTTCATCAAAAAATGTCAAAGAAGGAAGCTTTGGTGAAGGCTGTAGAGATGCTAAGAGTGGTAGGCATTCCTTGTCCAGAAGAACGAGTTAAAAATTATCCTCATCAGTTCAGTGGTGGCATGAGGCAAAGGGCGATGATTGCCATGGCATTGGCATGTAATCCGAAGCTATTGATTGCCGATGAGCCAACGACTGCCTTGGATGTTACCATTCAAGCACAAATCCTGGATTTGATAAAAAATCTCAATCAGAAATTTAATACGTCTGTTATTATGATTTCCCACGATTTGGGAGTTATCGCCAGTCTATGCAGTCGGGTGATTGTCATGTATGCCGGCAGAATTACGGAGAGTGGTTCTGTATATGATGTGTTTCACAACCCTCAGCATCCCTATACATGGGGATTGCTAAAATCTCTACCAAGGACGGATGTCAGCACCAAGGAACCTTTGGCGGTTATTCATGGACAGCCACCTGACTTATTGGACTTGCCAAAGGGGTGCCCATTTTCTCCCCGTTGCCCTCACGTTATGCAGGTGTGTATGGAAATGTATCCAGAGGATAGTATGTTCAATGAACACCATATGACTCGTTGCTGGTTACAACATGCTAACGCACCTAAAAATAGGCGGGAGGTGACGGTATAATGGCAACAGATCCATTATTGGAGGTTCGCAATTTAAAAAAATATTTCACGGTAGCAACTGATTTTTGGGGAAAACCTACAAGCTGTTTAAAAGCAGTTGATGATGTAAGTTTTAGTATTAGAGCAGGGGAAACGTTAGGTCTAGTCGGGGAAAGTGGCTGCGGTAAGTCTACTACAGGTCGCACGATTATTGGTCTGTATCAGCCAACAGAAGGAGATGTCTTATATAAAGGTAAATCTGTTGCTGCTGGTAGTAAAAATCAGCCCCTATACCGTGATATACAAATGATATTTCAAGATCCCTACGCTTCACTGAATCCGCGGATGATGGTAGGAGATATTGTCGGCGAGCCACTGGATATTCATAAGCTCGCTGTTGGCACAGAACGAAATACTCGTATTATGGAATTATTAAGCCTAGTAGGGCTTAATAAAGAACACGCCAACCGTTTTCCCCATGAGTTCAGTGGTGGACAACGGCAGAGGGAGACAGTAAGGGACGCTCCCTAATTGTCAACTTGATAAGTCAATAGATGCTCAGAATAGTGCCAAATAAGGAACGTCCGGGAGTACTTCATCACGAGCTTTTAGTTGCTTATCGATAAATACACTTAAAAAGTGTGGTTTTTTGATACAGTATAAAAGAGCAAAATTAACAGCTTTAGTTCGAACTTCTATCGAATTGAGGCTGTTTAATTTTTGCATGTGCAAAATTTTTCAGTATACATTATTATATTGCAAAAAAACAATTAGAAGTATTTACCAATTTTATAAATTGCGGTAAAATGATTGTAATTCTCTTGTGATTAATTTTTGAAAGAAAGTAACTTGTATAAAGCAGATTTCAACCATCTAAATTCTTAAATGGATAATCCAATTGTTTTGCGATTAGCCAGTAAGATGATGTGAAATATAAAAAGCATGTTGAATGGATCATCAAAAATATGGGAGAGTGACTGTGAGTATGATTTCAAGTAAAATTAATGACAAAAAAATTATTATTAAACTAAAGAATAGGGTATGCGATACATCGGAAGAGCTATTGTGTAGTGATTTATTTGCTACCATACTTACCATGGCTGTCAAAGAACTATCGAAACGAAAATCTATTTTACTAGACATTTTTGCGAATAAGGACGATATTAAAGAGGAAGATATCAAGCTTTTAATCGATACGTTTCATTATATATGTAAAATGCCTGTCAGCCTTGTTGAGCAGGTTGTAAAAGGGTCTGAACAATTTTCGAAGAATCCGGAACTGCTGAATGATTTTGTTCAATATTTATATAATTATTGGCGGAATTTTAATCGATTTATCGTTTGTCATTCTGAAGATGACGGCTTGGAAACTCGGCCTTATCGAACCTTCCATTCTACGATAGAACAATTGAATCATCTAGTAAGAAAAACGTATAGAGATTTACAAATCAATATTACACATCACCCCAAGGTGTTTAGGCAGGTTACTGCTGGTGCGGAACTGGCAGCGATTAGCATCATTGGAGAGATACCTTTTTCGGGGCAAGTCTATGATAAGCTGAATCAGATTCAGATGATTCGTCAGGTTTGTATCTATCCGCCTTTGGTTTTAGATCCTCCCATGAATAAACGGAACGGTAAATTTGAGAGAATTGCTAAAAATCCACTGGACGTAGTAGATATTAATGCAGAGGAATGGCTGTGTTATCCAGCGAAAGTGGGACCCTTAGTTATTGCTATTTATTTTCATGAGAGATTTTTTGAACTCGGTTTTTCCTTGTGTAATCTATTTGAAATAGCGGATGATGATGAACTCAAAAAACAGCCAGATGCTGTGTTCCTTTTTGGCGTGCCAGGAAACACCTTAGATGATCTGACGAACGTGTTGCCGACTGTATTTTATGAGGATAATGAGAATGAAATGTTAGTAGCAGCCATCCCGAATCGAGATGAGTTTGGGTATTTCGGCTATTTGAAAAAAATGGTTCTCACCTTGCATAATATACGCATGATGAAGAATGGCAAAATGCCTTTCCATGGTGCCATGGCTAGGATTATCTTGAAGGGTAATAAGGAAGCGAATGTACTTGTCATGGGAGATACAGGAGCAGGGAAATCCGAAACCTTGGAGGCTTTTCGTGTCCTTGGGGAAGAGTATATTCAAGATATCATTGTCATTGCAGATGATATGGGTTCTCTGTCAATTAATGACGAGGGTGATGTGATTGGTTATGGTACTGAAATAGGGGCATATGTTAGGTTAGATGATTTGAACCCAGGCTATGCTTTTGGTCAGATCGATAGAGCCATTATTATGAACCCAAGCCAGAAGAACGCTCGGACGATTTTGCCAGTTACGACATATGATAAAATAGTCAAAGGGCATAAAGTTGATTTTTTATTATACTGCAATAATTTTGATCAGATTGACGAAGACCATCCGATTATTGAAGAATTCCCCAATGCGACAGAGGCGATTAATGTCTTTAGAGCTGGAGCGGTTATGAGTAAAGGCACTACGACCTCTACAGGTTTAGTACAGACCTATTTTGCAAATGTGTTTGGTCCATCCCAATATAGACAATTGCATGAAAGAATCGCCAAGAAATATTTTAATGCATTTTTTAAACAAGGAATATTTGTTGGTCAAATGCGTACCAGGCTTAGTATTGCAGGCTGGGAACGCAGGGGTCCAGAAGAGGCAGCACGGGTACTGCTTCAAATGATTCTAAGTAAGAGCAATTAGGTATATCTTAATTTTAGAATGCACCATTATTTTGTTCGTTTTATGAGCAAAATGATGGTGTATTTGATTCTTAACGTCTTGAGGCTTGGCACGACTTTATTTTATGAACGAACCTTAGGAGCTATTTCTCGCGAAGATGGGGTTTAAGTCCTAAGGAATACTATGCTTCCATAGGTATCACCGTTCCCGCGTCCTGGTGTCAAAAGAACCTATCCCTGTAACAATAGATAAACTCAAAGGTTACCCTGAACCACAAAGACACAATGACACAATGACGCTGGCGCGTCACACTAAGGGGTACGCTCTATAGTGTACTTTGTGGTTCAATAGTTTTGTCTAGAGAATTTGAAGATTGAAAAAATTGCAGGAATTTGCTTAGTTATGGCTAAGTAATAGTTTTAAGAGATTTCTGGATGGGAGAGCGAGGACATGAAGAAAAGACCAGCCGTATTTTTTGATCGTGATGGTGTCTTAAATCTTGATCGAGGCTATCTATATAAGCAAGAAGAGTTTGAATGGATGCCTGGGTCGATAGATGCCATTAAGATGCTGAATGATCAGGGCTATTTTGTTTTTGTTGTTACCAATCAGAGCGGCATTGCCCGAGGATTTTTTGAGGAAAAAGACGTGTATGCTCTCCATAGCTATATGGGGGGAGAACTGGAAAAACACGGCGGTGTCATTCACTCTTTTTATTTCTGTCCTCATCATCCGGAAGGGATCACAGAAAAATATACGAAAGTATGCAAGTGCCGCAAGCCTTTACCTGGACTTATTGAGCAGGCTTGCCAGGAATGGTCCGTTGATCTTACTGCATCCTTTCTAATTGGCGATAGGCAGCGGGATATTGATGCCGCCAAGGGCGCTGGCATACCTGGATATCTCTTTTCCGAGGGGAATTTATATGATTTTGTTCAGGATATTTTGAAGAATAGGTAGGTATTAAAAATGATGGAAAGTTGGAAACGACTGCAAAATGGCACAGATATACGAGGTATTGCCATTGAAACAGCAGAATATCCAGTGACTCTTACGTCCACGATGGTAAGGGCGATTGGCTATGGGTTTAGACAATGGCTGATGGAGGTAAAGAATATACAGGCAGCCAGTTGTAAGATCGCGATTGGTATGGATTCAAGGTTGTCAGGTCCAGAATTAAAGAAAGCTTTGATTGAAAGGTTAGCTGAATTAGGCTGTGATGTCTATGATTGTGGTATGAGTACAACACCAGCCATGTTCATGACAACTATTTTAGAAAACTACCAATGTGATGGGGCTGTCATGATAACAGCCAGTCATCTTCCCTTTTATCATAATGGTCTAAAGTTCTTTACCAAAGAGGGCGGTTGTGAGAAGGAAGATGTCGCAGCCATTTTAGAGAATGCA
>Ga0316600_10000976_pt1 | contig 13145 bp, 3 predicted proteins | sample OWC_soil_day5_CT_FD_207652 | JGI IMG/M metagenome (GOLD analysis project Ga0316600, IMG submission 207652) | Wetland soil microbial communities from Old Woman Creek delta, Ohio, United States - OWC_soil_day5_CT | ecosystem: Environmental > Terrestrial > Soil > Wetlands | place: USA: Ohio... | reverse complement strand
AACCTATCAAATTGTAATTATTCGTCCACAGGGGTATCAACATTCCGATGGATTTCGAGAAGTTGCAACAATGTTAAGGTATGGAATAGAAAGCCTAGGGTATAACATTGTAATTACAGAAAACGAGCTTTCAACATCATCTTAGGTATCTATCTTATAACTGAAGCGTTATCATCTAGTATTCATCCTCGGAACTCAATAAAATCAAAGATTTTATTGAGTTCCGAGGCATAGTAAACCATAAACTAAAGTTTATATTTTCAATTGTAAAGAGCGGGTCATGGATTCGATCCTGATTATTAGCTCCATAGAAAAAGGCTTTCAGTATGACTGGAAGTGTAAAAGTTAGATTTCATCTTAAACATTCAACAACTCCATTAGTTAATTAGTTAACTAATGGAGTTAATATAAACGTGCCTCATGAAGCACTTGTTGAGGCACGCTTTTTCAATAAAAATTCATTCGCAATCGCCTTTAAATCAAACACCAGGGACGCCAGATTATATGAAAGCAATCGAGGTGCTAGTATCAGTAATGGTATAATTGAATTATTTGATTTCATACTTTTAATCCTTCACGAGCACCTACGTTTTTTCTTTATAAAATCTTATATAAATTATCCTTTATCCTATTAATATCTATACATATTTCAACATTTTTAGGGAATGTAATCGAGCAAATATAATCTTGCACTATAAATGACACTGCACTATATTGTGGTAAATTTGCAAAAGTGCTGACGCAATATCCCTCAAGTTCTTCAATATTTCTTACTTCCAAAATGTGCATAGGTATTGTTAACCCAGTTTTAAGAACCTTAGAAAGCGATTCCTTTACTGTCCAAATCATTAACAGAAAATTTCTATATGAACATGGAACTCTAAAAGAAAGGTCCCTTTCGCATTGTGTTAACACTGCTTCTACTTCTCGATTGATACGCTTACTAGCCTTTTCAATATCTATTCCCAAAATCAGCATATCATTAAATGCGATTGCTGCCGCAAGATCATCACAATGCGTTAAACTTACTTGTATATTTTTGCATGTCTCACAATCTACAATTGGTTGATTAAACACTCCATTTTTAATAAGAATTTTTGTAAAATTTTTCTCATTACCAGCTAATGCCGTAATGGCATTTTTAGCAGAATATCTTCCTAAGAGAAAGCTATGTATTCTTCGATTATATTTAAAAGTCTCAAAATATTTATGCTCAACGTCATGAAGAAGATTTTTTGCGTTTAAACTTGTATCAATCTTATTAAATTTAGAAAAATTCAAAGAAACCCTGTAGTTTTCTTCAGATAACTTCATGGAAAAACAATCCGTAAATGTATTGCATCCATTTAAAAATTGATCTTTTAATACCAAATTTCCGTTCATCATAAAACCGCTCATCTCCTACTTTCCCCAAAATACTAAATTTGTCATTCATTTAGCAACGATTGAAGACTTTACTCCAATATTATGAAGTCATCTCATACTACTCGTCCTCCTTTGCCTTTTACTATGATTTCAAATCTACCCCTCAAAAACGAAGAGGCTCGGTTAAATAAAAGATTCTCAAAATTTAGCGGAGTATTTTTTTTTAAATCCGTAGACATCTGGATTTAACATTTTTTTATAATCAAATATCCAGAAAGCACCCTTTATTGATTGTTCCTTACCCAAATCTTCTACACGATTTTCCAAGATACTAAATTCCCCTTAGTAATGAAATTACAAATAAAACGGGGCTGCGGACAACTTATTCTAAGTTTTTCCTCAGTCCCGTACTTTTAACTTATCATAGTTTATTTAGCCCCAGCAAATATTAGGATATATGCAGATCTATATCTTCTTTAATATGTGCCAGCAACTCATCTTGATTCTGTTCTTTATTTAGAAAGAAATGATTTCCGGATAACAAATGGATTTTGAACGCCGATGTAGTGTTCAACTTCCATGCCTGCATATCCTCTTCCGGAACACGCTCATCCGTCATGCCATGAAAAGCAGTAATCGGTATATCAAATAAAGGCTCTTCTTTAAATTTAAAACTTTCACAAATTCTCAAATCGGCCATAGCTTGTGCCACCAGTTTCCTCGCTATGTCTTCCTCTACAACGACTTTTTCCATTCCACCTATTTGGTTTACTAAAAAGTTTAGTTGTTCAACTGAGAGTTTCTCTACTTCACTGGCAGTGGGAATACTATCAAAGCCCCTTGATTTTAACATAACAATCTTTTTACCAAAATTAAAATTAGGAGTAAGACAAGGTCGGCTAAAAGCTCCAACAAATAAATGACTAGGTTTATTTTTCGCTGTTTGCCATAAACGGTAAGCTAATCTGTAGCCAAGCAATGACCCTAAACTATGTCCAAAAAAAGCATAAGGAATATCTAAATCAGCTTTGATAGCCTCTTCCAGCGCATCTATTGCGTCATCAATATGATCAATAGGAACTTCCTTTATTCTGTTTTCCTTACCAGGCATCTGGACAGGACATACTTCAATATAATCTGGCAGTTTTTCTTGCCATTCACGATACATCGAGGCTCCACCGCCACCAAACGGAATACAAAAAAGCCTGAATTTAGCGTCCTTATTGATAATTCTATGTGCGTACCACTTATTTGAGCTTTTTGATTGTTCCTGTGCTTTTTCTACTTTTTTAGGTTCAAGATCAGAATTTTGTAATTCAGTCTGTATTATCGCAGCCAAATCTTTAATACACGGTCCTTCCAGTAAGTCCTCCGCGGGGATCTTTATGCCTAAGGACTTCTCAACCATACTTCTGAAGTTCATAGCGGCAATTGAATCCATTCCCAAATCTCTCAGCGGCTCGCCAGTGTCAAGCTGTTCTGGCAACATACCCAATTGTTCGGCCATTATTTGCCGCAAGGATTCTTCCAGTTCTTCTTTCTCAACAGTTCCGGTTTTTTCCTGCCCTTTGGTTTCTTTATTCAATTGTTGGACTTGGGAATCCAAAGTAGCTGCCAATTCCTTAATACACGGTCCTTCCAGTAAGTCTTCCGCGGGTATCTTCATACCTAATGACTTCTCAACCATACTTCTAAAGTTCATAGCGGCAATTGAATCCATTCCCAAATCTCTCAACGGCTCGCCAGTGTCAAGCTGTTCTGGCAACATACCTAATTGTTCAGCCATTATTTGCCGCAAAGATTCTTCCAATCCTTCAACTTGCATACATGATTTTTCGGCTTGACTACGATTCAGATCTATAGTATTTAAGCCTTTTATATTTAGTTTTTTTGCCTTCTTTCCTCTTGCCTGTGCTAGAATAAGCCCATCCTCATCATAAAGCGTATAGTTTCCTTGTATATAATCGCCATCCTGACCAACTTTATCCAGAACAAAATGGCACCATACAGCTTTATCTCTGTTGCCTGCGCAATCAAAGCTAAACTCTTTCATTTCTACCACCATAAAAATGGTACCTAGTGGCAGATATTCTTGACCGACAAAGACAAACAGCTGTGCGCATGCATCAAGCACACCAGGATGGATTCCGATAGAGTAATTATACTTCTTCTCCTCTTCGGTGAAAGGTCTGAAACGAGCAACAATTTCGTCCTTTCTATGCCAAACTTGATCCACCCACTTTACACTATCGCCTAATCGGAAACCTTGTTCAAATATTTTTTGGTAAAACTCGTCGGCTGTGTACTGTTTCTCAAATTTGTTAATATCAGGATATTGCTCAATCGATAATTTATCAACTTGAATATCCCTAATAATCTTAAGGCTTCCTTTCACATGCAGCGTCCATTTATTCTTCCCAGTTTCCCTGCTGCTCACTTGGAACTTCATAAAACCATTTTCATCTTCAGGACTTAGGATCAGATTCACAACTCGGGCAACGCCTTCATCAAACCTCAAAGCTGTTAAGAACTCAATATTGTTTATTACATATGAGCTAGCATTGAATCCAGCTTTAACAGCATCGCATAGTATTTCCTGATAATATCCGACATGCAGGATATTATGGTTATCTCTAAGCTCAGTAAAGTTCTCAGTACTCATAATATATTCAAATTGTTTTTCTTTCAGTGGAGAAGCAATCCACCTGCCTTTTAAAGGTTTTGAAGTTTGTATACGCTCGTCCTGATACAATAATTCACTGCATTTTTTATTCCTAATTTCAGGTATCCAGAACTTTTCCCCAGCAAATGGATATGCAGGCAAGCTGATCCGATGAGGTTTGACAGCTCCATAGAGCTTATTCCAATCAAAACCTAGACCTTTGACCCAAAGATCTAAAAGTTTAGCATATTTACCTTTTTGGGCCCAAATATCAATCACTTGTTGCAAATCTTCATCTGCAGCAAAAAGATTAAGCGTATCTTTATCACGTTTGACCATTCCTTGATACAGACCTTCAATTCCGTTCTTACCTGCGATAAATTCTCTTAGTTTTTCCTCCATTTCTTTCATGGAACCTACCAATAAAGCCAGACGATCTTTCATAGCTTCACGGCCTACCTGAAGTGTATACGCAATATGTGCAAGGTCACTGTCAACTAGTTTTTGCTTCTGAATTGCAACAAGCAATTGTTGTACCCTAGCTTTAAGGCAGTCTTCATTCTTTGCTGATAACACGATAATGGCAGGGTTCTGTGCATTCACCAGAAAGTCAGACTGCTCCGTATCCCGCGGGATATATTCTTCAATAATTACATGCGCGTTTGATCCTCCGGCTCCAAAAGCTGATATACCAGCAATTCTTGGATATTCCTTACTTACGCCGTTGATCTCAACTACTGGCCGTTTCCATTCTGCAAGATCTTGTTGAACACTAAATGGCGTTTTGGAAAAATTAATATTAGGATTCAATTCTTTAGCATGCAGACTTGGAACAATTTTTTTGTGTTGCATTTGCAATACAATCTTAGTAATTCCTGCAATCCCAGCTGCAGCTTCCAAATGACCTATATTTGATTTTGCTGAACCAATAGAACAAAATTCAGTATCCTGGGTATCCTTGCGAAATGCCTGGCTTAATCCAGTTATTTCGATTGGATCGCCAAGTTCCGTTCCTGTACCATGAGCCTCTATATAACTAACTGCACGAGCATTTACCCCTGCTTTATCCAGAGCATCCCGAATAACCTCCCCTTGGGCTGTTGGATTTGGTACCGTGTACCCATTCGTCTTTCCTCCATGATTAACACTTGTTCCCCGAATGACGGCATAAATATGATCTTCATCAGCTACCGCCTGGGATAAACGTTTCAGTAGAACAACGCCTACCCCTTCGCCAGGCACAAATCCGTTTCCGCCTTTTCCAAAGCTCTTGCACTGTCCATCTATAGATAACATTTGCTGTGTGCAAAGTCCGATATAACTTGATGGATGTAGATATAAATTAACACCGCCCGCAATAGCCATTGCACATTCTCCACGATTAAGATGTTCACACGCCTCATGAATCGCCGTTAACGAAGAAGAGCACATTGTATCAATCGGCATACTAGGTCCATGTAAATTCAGCAGATAGGAAACCCTGTTAGCCACTGAACTGAACGAAGTATGAGGAAATATTTTTTCCCCCTGTTTCCATAAATCAGGCCCGTATAATTCAAATCCTGTTTTGGTAATTCCTGCAAAAACGCCGATACGGTTATTATACTTTGCAGCCAGCTGTTCTTTAGTATATCCGGCATCCTCAAACAGTTCCCAGCACGACTCAACAAATAAACGTTCCTGTGGATCCATATTTCTCGCATCCCTAAGCGAAATATTAAAAAATAAAGGATCAAAATTCGTAAAGTTGTCTATAAAGCCGCCCCATTTACTATAACTTTTACCTTGAGCCACAGCTTCCTCTTTATCAGGCTGGAAAAATCCCTCCAAAGGCCAGCGATCTTGAGGAATTTCTGTAATACAGTCCTTGCCAGATTCCAGATTTATCCAGTAATCCTGAGGCGTTCTTGCCTGTGGGTAGCGCCCACTAATACCGATAATGGCGATAGGTTCGGAGTTTTTGGAATCTATATTTGTACAAATGTAGTTTCCTCTTTGCCGTTTGCCTTTTTTCCAAGATGTCAAAATAGGAACTTTATTGTCAAGAACTTTATCCCGTAAAGGTTTCCTTGATATTTCCGGTTTCTTCCGGGCTTCAGTGACTAATCCAGCCCATTGCCTGCATGTCAGTGCATAATCGTCAATAAAATAGTCTACTAAGGCACCTAAAGTTTGATATTCATAAAATAGTGTTTTAGATATATCACCAAAGATACCAACCAGTTCATGATTGAGCTGGGTAATGATAATCGAATCAATCCCATAGTCCTCTAATGGTTCATCGTCATCAAAATCACCAATATCCATCTGGGTTACCTTGGCTAGTAGCATCTTGAGCTGATATAGCGTTTTTTCTCTTAGTAGTCCAGGATCGACTTCTGGAACTTCCAGTTTAAGCAAATGTGATTCATCTTCTGACGATATGTTTAAGAATTTCTCCCGTATCTTCCGTATATCGCCTTCTATTACCATGACTTGTTCCTTACCGGAAACTAAACTTTGATACAAAGCCTTAACCCCGCTTGAAGTCTGCAACGTAATAATCCCTTCACTATTTAATAGCTTCTCGGTTTCTTTATCAACGCGCATCCCGCCTTCCTTCCACAGCGGCCAGTTCATTGCTATGGTTTGTCCATATCGTTGTTTTAATGCAACCAGAGAATTTCGGTACCTAGCATAGGCATCCAAAAAGGCATTTGCTGCTGAATAGTCTGCCTGCCCCGGATTACCTAAAGGTCCCGCAGCCGAAGAAAAGAGAATCAAAAAGTCAAGTGGAAGTTTGCTGCATGCCTGATCTAGGTTTACCACACCACTAACTTTTGGTAATAAAACTTTTTGTACTTCTTCACTAGTCTTTTTAATAATAAAGTTATCCCGGATCAGTCCGGCAGCATGAATAATACCATTTAGCCCTTTAAAATCAGCCTTGATACTCTGGATTAAAGCAGCCACCGCTTCTTTATCTGTCACGTCAACCTGCCGGTATTCAATCCGTACTCCAAGTGATCGCAATTCCTGTAATTTTGCTTGTTTGTTTTCACTCAACACCGACCGTCCCGTAACAATCAGAGTAGCCCCCTTTGTTTTCCGGGCAATCTCTTTGGCAAATATAAGACCTAGTCCGCCAGCCCCTCCAGTAATTAAATATATGCCTTTTTCCTTCCATGGAATAGCCACTTGCTCTTGAGGTGTTTCCAGCTGACTTAAACGAGAAACATACCTTGTTCCGTTCTGATAACGAATATGGCTATCAATCGGGCTCCGACTGTTCTCCTTAAGTTTTCCTATGATCTCGTCGTCTTCTCCCGCTTCTATTTCAATCAACTGACCTATGATTTTTGGATTTTCCAGCCGGGCTGTTTTCAAAAGTCCTGAAAGACCGGAGAAAACCTGCTGCTCATTTTGGTTGGTTACTACAATTTGCAACATTACCTTGCCTTTAGGCTTTGTTGCAAGGATGTTCTTAATTTCTTCAAATACTTGAATCGTATAGGTTTGGAACCTTTTATCAATACCTTCCTCTTCGGATTGTAAAGAAATGCAGTCAACTCCTTCCATCTTCATTTCAACACTTTTTCGAAGAGTATTATCTGGTTCACAAAGCATTACCAAGTGCCGGGCATAATCCGGAGCCGCAGTCTCCCGTTCAACCGCGTTCGCCTGCCAATATGGAGAAAACAACACTGTACCAATGCTATCCAATATACTTCCAGCTTCTAACGACCTAGTTGAATATCCCCTCATGCTTACGCATACTGTTCCGTTTTCATCACATAAATCAAGATCAAGACTTTGTCCTTTCGCTTTATCTTTTTCACTATAGCGAATAAAAGCCCACATCGCGGGTCTACAATTACCAATAATTTCTATATTCTGCAGAGTAAAGGGCAGTACCGGTTTGAGATTACCACTGCCTAAAAGCCCGATTGATGCCTGTAAAGCGGAATCCATTAAACTTGGATGCAGAACATATTGTTCGCTAGTATTCGCTACAGCATCCGGCAAAGACAGTTTTGCCAATACTTGACCTGCTCCCACATACACTTTCTCAACGCCCTTGTAAGCTGCCCCATATTCAATCCCCATAGCTTTAAATGTTTCATAACATTCACTGAAACCAAGCACACCTTGGCTACACTCCGCTTGCAGACTTTTCAAATCCAATGTTGGAACTTCCTTCGCCGGATTGACTACTGCAGTTCCTTGATTATATATAACCTGCTCTGTGTTATCATCTTCTTCATAGATCTCATAAGCTATTTCGCCATTTTCATCAGGATAGAGACCGATATGCACCTTTGACTGTTCATTAACGACAATAGGATTGGACCAGACAACATCCTTCAATTGGAGACTTTTCCTACCTGCTCCCAATCCTTCTGCTTGTTCAACTGCCGCCCTAGCTATCTCCAGAAAGGCCACTCCTGGCAGAACGCATTGCCCGTTTACTAAGTGATCCGCTAGGAAAAACTCCTGCCCCGAAAAGGTAGAACTATACCGCAGACCATTAAAGTCCGATGTGTTTTGCTGCAATAATGGATGAAGCGATACTCCGCTAAATTTTGATGTTGTAATGCCTGATTTAATCGCTACCTTTGGCAGCCAATAATGCTCCCTAGCAAATGGATACGTCGGTAGGCTGATACGGTGGGGTTTAATCCCATCGTACAACTTTTCCCAATCAAAATTTAAACCTTTGACCCAGAATTCCATAAGCTGTGTGTATTTCCCACGTTCAATCCATTTTTCTGTTGCCTCCTGCAACTCCTCATCAGCTTTGAATATTGACACTGTCTCTTTATTGCGTTTAACCTGTCCCTGATATAGATCTGAAATGCCATCCTGCCCCTTGAGAAAACCCTGCAGTTTTTCCTCAAGTTCCTTCATTGATTTCACTGCAACAGCCAAACGTTCTTCCATTGCTTCACGCCCGACCTGGAGTGTGTAGACTAAATCAGCCAGAACGTTATCGGAAAGCTGTCGATCTCGAATAGTATCTAACAATTGCTGCACCTGTTTTTTTAGTTGATCCTCGTTTCTGGCTGATAATACAGCAATTGCAGGATTTCCAGCCGTAAACGTAATTGGAGTTTCTTTTTTATCCTTAGGAATATATTCTTCAATCAACACATGCGCATTTGCTCCACCAGCACCAAAGGATGAGATACCAGCGATACGAGGATATATCTTGGTTTCCCCATTGATTTCTACAGCCGGTTGCTTCCATTCTGCAAGTTCTTGCTGAACGACAAATGGAGTTTTTGTAAAATCAATATTAGGGTTCAAATTTTTAGAATGCAGACTTGGAGCAAATTTCTTATGATTCATCTGCAATACGACTTTTGTAACGCCTGCAATCCCTGCAGCAGCTTCCAAATGACCGATATTAGATTTTACAGACCCAATAGCACAAAATTGACTTTCTTGCGTATCTTTTTCAAATGCTTTCGTAAGCCCGGTAATTTCAATAGGATCGCCAAGTGCCGTGCCAGTTCCATGTGCTTCGATATAACTAATCAGCCTAGCATCCACTCCTGCTTTATCCAATGCAGCTCTGATAAGTTCCCCTTGAGCTGTTGGATTAGGTACCGTATATCCATTCGTTTTTCCACCATGATTAATACTAGTCGCTCGAATTACAGCGTAAATATGATCCTTGTCTTCAATAGCTTGAGATAAGCGTTTAAGTAAAATAGCACCCACACCTTCTCCTGGCACAAATCCATTACCATCCTGACCAAAACTTTTGCATTGTCCGTCTGCAGACAGCATGTGTAAATTACAAAGTTGAATGTAGTTAGATGGATGGAGATACAAGTTAACTCCACCGGCAATTGCCATTTCACATTCTCCATTTTGAATATGATCACAGGCTTCATGAATTGCCGTTAATGAAGATGAGCACATTGTATCAATAGGCATACTTGGTCCCTGTAGATTCAGCAAATAAGAAACTCTGTTAGCCACAGAACCGAACTGCGTGTGCGGGAAAATTTTTTCACCCTGTTTCCATAAGTCGGGTCCATATAAATTAAAACCAGTTTTATTAATTCCTGCAAAAACACCGACCCGTCGATCGTACTTTGTAGCAAGCAGTTGCTTGGTATACCCCGCATCCTCTAATACTTCCCAGCATGATTCAATAAAACACCGTTCCTGAGGATCCATATTGATTGCTTCCCGTGGCAGGATACTAAAAAATAGAGCATCAAAATCAGCAAATCCTTCCAGAAATCCTCCCCATTTACTATAGCTTTTTCCTTGTGTGATAGCTTCCTGGACATCTGGGTTAAAAAAACCTTCTAATGGCCAACGTTCTTCTGGGACTTCTGTGATACAATCTTTACCTTTCTCCAAATTTCTCCAATATTCATTTAAGTTTTTTGCTTGTGGATAGCGTCCACTCATACCAATAATAGCAATCGGTTCCCGCTTATTTTTACTGGGGCTGACATTAAAACTTTTCCCCGCATTTTTTCGAGTTTTTAATGAAGTTAACCCAGAAAATATTTCATTAGACCGCATTGTTTCTGCACCCACTTCCGACCTTTTTTGCCGCTGATCTGTAAGTCCGGTCCACTTCACACAATCTTGCAAATAATGCGTAGTAAGGTATCCAGCGAAAGCCTCCAAAGTACGGTATTCAAAGAATAATGTCTTTGAAAGTTCTCCAAAAATATTAGCAAGTCTTTTATTAAACTCAACAATCATAATTGAATCTATTCCATATGCCTCCAAGGGTTCATCGGCATCAATTCTATCAATAGGCAACTTAATGATTTCAGCAAATAGTCCTCTAAGTTTATATATCGTTTTTTCAAGAAGTAATTTTTGATCCACTTGTGGGATGGATGCCGTATTTGCATTTGAACCTGCCGCTGCAACTGTTTTATCTTCTTTAATAAAACTTAATTTTGAGGATTGCTGTGCTTCTATTTCTATTGAATCCTTTTTACTATTACCACTTATTTTTTCTGCTTGCTGTGCAAGTAAGGTATCTTGTGAATTCATTAATACCCCTCCCTCTTTTTAAATCAACCAATTAATTGCGCGATTTATATCTTTATTATCACTAACCTTATAATGAATCATTATTTTAAATGGCCCCCTCTAACTGCAGGTGATAAATTCACTTTATTTTGTGAACAGGCCAACTCAGCCTATGTTCGAATAACTATATTCTCTTCACTCTAATACTCTCAACGAAAGGCCCCTCATCCGCACACAAACATTTCCTGTTTCATCGCACAGGTCAATATCAAGTTTTTGTACTTTATCACCAGTTTTGCTCCCTCTGCTGTGACGAACCAACGCCCACATATTGGCAGTGCACCCACTAGCAACTTCAAGTTCCTGAAGTGCAAATGATTCAGATAATGTGAAGTCACCAGATCCCATCATCAATCCAATTGATGCCTGTACGGCAGAATCCATCAATACAGGATGCAAGACAAATTGTTCTTGCGTCGTAAGAGCATCGGAAGGTAAATACAGCTTTGCCAATACCTGATCTGTGCCCACGTATACCGTCTCAATCCCCTGATATCCCGAATCATAGTCAAGTCCCATTTCCCTATAGATTTCATAGCATTGATCAGATGAAAGTTTTCCACAGCTGCACTGTACTTGTAAATCGCTAATATCCAAGTTTTGTATTTCAGAGGATGTTCCACATACTGCGATACCCTGACTGTATATTGCAGACTCTTCAACATTTTCTTCAGATGTGCTATAAATTTCATAAGCAATATCTCCACTTTCATCGTTGGGGTAGAGCTCAATATCTACTTGGACAGGTCGATCCGCTATAACGACAGGCTTAACCCAAACCACGTCTTTAATCCGAAATTTAACCTCACCTGGTTGTAAATTTCCCATTGCCTGAGTTACTGCAGCTCGCGCCATTTCAAGATAAGACATTTCGGGTAAAAACCGTTTACCTTTCACTTCATAATCCGTTAAGAAAAATTCCTGCCCCGTAAATATGGAACTAAATCTGTAAGCGAAAAAATCTGATGTATTTTTTTGTAACAATGGATGAATGAATGCACCCGTTGTTACATTTGCAGCTACATTACATCCGTCAGAATTACTCTGATTTTCCGGGACCCAATAATGTTCTTTGGCAAAAGGATAGGTTGGCAGACTCAGACGATGCGGTTTAACATTGCCATATAATTTATTCCAATCGAAATTTAACCCTTTTACCCACATGTCCAGCAATTTTTTAAATTTTCCTTTGGCAATCCATGCGTCAATGATCTTTGGCATATCTTCATCTATTGCAAGAACTGCTATAGTATCTTTATTGCGTTTGACTCCTCCACTGTATAGATCTGTAATTCCCTTCTTCCCTTCTACAAAGGTCTTTAATTTTTCTTCGAGTTCTTTAATGGATTCCACAATCATAGCCAGACGTTCTTCCATTGCTTCACGTCCAACCTGAAGTGTATAGGCCATATCCACTAAATTGGTATCAGAAAATTTCTGTTTCTGTATCCCAGACAATAATTGCTGCACTTGCTCTTTGAGCTGCACTTCATTTTTAGCTGATAATACAATAATTACTGGATTACCATTAGCAGACGAACCTTGAGGCTGCTCCTCATTTTTAGGTATATATTCCTCAATTACTACATGGGCGTTGGCGCCCCCGAATCCAAACGAACTCACTCCAGCCCGTCGTGGAAGATCGTTGCCCCTCTCATCTTGTACGGTCTTCCACTCCCCAGTCTCCTGAACTATATAGAATGGACTGTCTTTAAGCTGAATGTATGGATTAATCGTATCGCAATGAAGGGTTTTAACCAGTGTTTTATGTTTAAGCTGCAATAAGACTTTAATTACGCCTGCTATTCCTGCAGCCATTTCTAAATGTCCAATGTTGGTTTTTACTGAACCCACTCCGCAATGACTATTTATGACCTGTGCATCTCCTGCAGCTTGGTAGAGGTCTTTAAAGGCTGCTTTTAACCCATTAATTTCAATCGGGTCGCCCAGCTCCGTGCCAGTTCCATGTGCCTCAATATAAGTAACGGTCCTCGGATCAATCCCTGCCTTAGTGTAAGCAGCTTTTATCACTTCTGCCTGGGCCTTTGGATTAGGCGCCGTCAGGGAG
>Ga0316600_10000973_pt1 | contig 13154 bp, 16 predicted proteins | sample OWC_soil_day5_CT_FD_207652 | JGI IMG/M metagenome (GOLD analysis project Ga0316600, IMG submission 207652) | Wetland soil microbial communities from Old Woman Creek delta, Ohio, United States - OWC_soil_day5_CT | ecosystem: Environmental > Terrestrial > Soil > Wetlands | place: USA: Ohio... | reverse complement strand
ACCAAAACCGTACTTTAATCAGTCTATCTTTAAGAAATCAGATGCACAGTAATTATTATTTCTTTGATCCAATAAAAAAATCCTCAATTTAATATTACTAATTAAAAATTTGACATTTCAGCTATCATCCGATAAAATGGATTATGTGACTTAAATGGCTCCGTAGCTCAGCTGGATAGAGCACTTGACTTCGAATCAATAGGTCGGGGGTTCGAATCCCTCCGGGGTCACCATGAAAATCAAGCCTTCGCAGGTATGCGGGGGCTTTTTTTATGTCAACTGTCCCTTATTTTGTCCCTTAAGGCTTAAAAACCAACACCAATAAAAATTTTCTCTGGCTAACTTAGTAAGTTACTTACTAAGTTAGTTTTTTTATTAAATCCATTTTGACGCTTACAAATTACCGGTATCAATAAACTTATTTAAAACCGCTACTAGTTCTTTTGCCCTTTCTTTATTTAAATGCATTCGAGTAGTTATTTCTCCCCCGCAACAAATTTGAAACAATCATTTAAGACAGTTGTACCACTTTCTTTACATTCAAAAATTCAGCTAATACGTTTTTGTGGAATATAAAACTGTTTTGGCTATAGCCCTTTATAAATGTGGCGTAACAAATATGCAACAAATTATTCCCTGAAATTTAGTCGACCTTATTCAGGTACTAAGCCGCTCCTAATGGCCAGAGGATAAAGCAAGAGCAAATAACATATGGCATGGTTATTGCATTACAAAAGATTGCCGGCAAATTTAACAATATTAAATTATTAGGAGGTTATTTTAGTTATGTCCAATTCCAACTCTTTTCCCAATCTTTTCTCGCCACGCAAAATAGGGCCTGTAGAACTTAAAAACCGTTTTGTTGTCGCCCCTATGAATGAGACTTTCTCAGGGATAAACGGTGAAGCAACTCCACAAGTTATCTCCTATTTTGCCGCTAGAGCCAAGGGCGGATATGGTCTGATAACTACTGGCGCAATCATGGGAACCAAATTGGCGTCTAGGTTTGTTTGGGGTAGAAACTTAAATTGTTTCGAACCAGTGCACATTCAGGGACTGTCCTTACTAACTGAAACCGTCCATCATTTCGGTGCTCAGATAGCGGCACAGATGACTATAGGCTTTGGTCGTCAAGGGCACTCAGCCGACCATAATGAACTAGCTCCCGCAGCAACAGGTGGTTTACCCTATGAGGAGGCGGTGGAAAAGCAACCTAACGCAATAGCTAAATCCATCCGTGAATCTGAGCAATCCCGCACCCTTCTGATAGGTCAAAACACCTATGAAATGAGCATTGATACAATTCACTGTGAGCAGAAAGAATTTGCAAGAAGCTGCCAGCTGGCAGCTAAAGCTGGTTTCGATGTAATTGACCTTCATGGACCGCATGGCTATCTGGAACATCAGTTCCTATCCCCCTTATCCAACAAGCGTACCGATATGTACGGGGGGAGCTGGAGAAACCGAAAGCGTTTTCTTATGGAAGTCGCTGAGCAGATTCGCTATGCAGCGGGTCCCGGCATAGCTGTAGGTTGTCGTATTTCAATGCATGAGCATATGGAAGGCGGGTTAACCACTGAAGAAATGATAGATGTAGCTAAAAATCTGGAAGCACTCGGACTGGACTATATCAGCCTGTCTGATGGCGGTGGGTATGAAGAAGCCGGCCATCTTGTTCCCGACCCGGACCGATGGGACCATCAGCCCGATACTGCAGCTCAATTCAAAAAGGCATTAAAGATTCCGGTAATATTAGTGGGAGCACACGACCCGGTTCTGGCCGAGAGTATTCTGACCGAAGGGAAGGCCGACCTGATCGCCCATGGCCGCCAGTCCTTCGCAGATCCCGATCTGCCAAATAAAGTAAGGGCTGGTAAGCTTAACAATATTATAGTATGCAAGCGCTGCAACTTGTGCTTGCTGCGCGCACTGGGTGATTGCGGCGGTCCTCGTTGTCCGTTAAACCCCAATCTGGGCAGGGAATATGCTATACCGGAATATCAAATCGGACCCCGCGGCAAAGATGAACCGTTTACGCCTCGCGGTGTAGCAGCTGGCCTCCCCGTACTTGATCGCCCCTGGTGGAAACCGTCAGAACTCGGATATATGGAAAAAGCATGGATTCCTTTCCGTGGACCTGGACCTAGATAGACTCCCCCTGCCGTATACGTATATAGACACACTATATCTAAAAATTATCAGGAGGCTGCAATATGTCAAATCCCCTTGAAAAAGACGATTATTTCAAAATTGATCCGGAATTCCACCTTGTCGGGGATATGAAGCCCATTTCTCATTTTCCCGGGGTCCAAATGTGGTGGAGAGCGAGTAGTGGCATAACACCAGCACTGCAAACCGGGTTAAAACCTTCTGCATCAGAAGGTTTAGAATCCTGGGAATTCGAAAAGCAAAACGACCCGGAAATGCTGATCAAAATACTAAACCGGTATGGAGTAGACATTGCTTGCCTATTACCTGAATCTATGATGGATACTACTGGTTATTCATCTCGTTGGTGTTCAAACGGAGAAATGTCCAAGGTAGTAGAAATGTACCCCGACCGTTTTATTTATAATCCTAACCTGTCCCCCGTAAAATTTAAAAGTGTTAAGAATACCCTCTGGGAGATGGAATACTGGGTTAAAGAGAAGGGCGCTAAAATATTCAAGTATTATCCCCCGGAAGATACCTATATCAACGACCCTGATCTCTGGCCATTTTACGCTAAAGCTGAAGAACTTGGGATTGTGCTATGCATTCATACTGGTTTTTGCTGGGTCCCCCCCGGAAAGAGTAAATACGCTTTACCAATACTGCTGGATGATGTTACACGAGATTTCTCCGAGCTGAAGATAGTTGCTTTTCATATGGGATATCCGCAGTGCGATGATTTAAATATGGTAGCAATGGGACATCCTAATGTTTATCTAAGCCTGAGCTTACTGATTCCTTGGGCATTAAACGCGCCGCGTAAGTTCGGCATAATATTGGGAGAAGCTCTTCGCTTCGCTGGCCCCGACCGAATAGTTTGGGGAACCGATACACCAGGATTTAGTTTTCAGGTTAAACATTCGGTGAAGGGAATGCGTGAATACCAATTTTCTCAGGAACTGCAAGAAGAATACGGATACCCAATAATCACTGATGAAATACGCCGTAAAATTTTTGGCGGCAACCTGGCTAAACTTTTAGGCATTGATCCAACGGTTAGAAGAGTGAAATAAACTCACAAACCTCCAAATCGTGTAAAAGGAACAAAAACACGATGCGGAGGTAATTTTATGCCAAAACTCAGAGAAAAAATGATGATGGATATAGCTCTTCAGAAGTTTAGAATCCAGAAGACAATGGTGAGTAAGTGGAGTGAACAAAATATTATTGTTATCAGGAATTATTTATTATAAAATATGATTAGTAAAAAATTCCATTAATTCAATATTATTTCAAAACTAGTCTAAAGACTGCAAAAATGTTTTGGCAGCAGAGAACTTCCGTAAATGCGCCAAAAACCGAGAATTCAGCTTGCTGTAAGAATTCTGAAGGCTACCATGAGTGTGTATTCGCCTTTTGAAACATTCACCAAGGTTGGCTTGGGAAAGGATGATAGATGTGCACGGACAATTAAAAAATTTTCCGAATAACGAACTATGGAAGCGATTTATCGAGAATAATCTGGTAGATACATCTGCTATCCGTCCGGAAATCCTTGCATCCTGGCAACGATGCAAAGGGAAGGTAGACCCCTATAAGAGAAAAAATAGCACTGTGCTTTGTGAAAAATCTCTTGAAGATTTAAGAAAAAAAACCTTAGCTCTCAAAGTAATTGCTCTCCCGGTAATGGAAAAAATATATTCTTTTGTCAGGGGATCAGGTTTTTTGGTAAGTATTGCTGCTGTTGAAGGTTCGAATATATATAACCTTGAATCGATTGGTGATGAAGAAATTATGCAACAGATTTCAGAAGTTAATTTTGTTCCTGGCAGCAACTGTTCTGAAGAGATCATGGGGACTATGGCAGTAAATCTGGCTGTTTATTTGAACAGACCCTTTCAAGTATTTCCCAATGAAAACTATTGCCTTAGCTTGCAAAATGGGACCACTGCGGCGGCCCCGATTCATGATCCAGATACATCTAAATTCATTGGGGTTCTTGTCATTGTGGGTAAATATAAGAATGTACATCCACATACCTTAGGGATAGCAGTTGCGGCAGTTGACTCTATTGAAAAGCAGCTAACCACCAGTCGCTTGAGGATAAAAACTGAGATTGACAACTATTATACCACTCAAATTCTAGAAAACTCCCAAAGTGGTCAAATCGCTTTGGATAAAAACATGACTGTAACTAGGATTAACCGGAGGGCTTATGAAATATTAGGTATCAAAGAAAATCTCGTAAATAAAAACATCATGTCCATTTTTTCTATTGGTCACATAAAACAGCAGCATAAATTGGTGGATAGTTTCAAAACTAATATTGATATAGTTGATGAGTCTATACATCTGAACACGCTTTCAGGAATAAAGAGAATTATGTTATCAACTCATAACTTAATTATTGCAGGCAGAGTTGAAGGTAAAATCTTCAAATTACAGGAAATGTCACATATTAACGACATTGTTATGCGCAACTTTGGCAATTATGCTAAAGTTACATTTAATGACTTAATAGGTCAGGACAACAACTTCTTAAATTGCATTAAAACAGCGAATCAGGTTTCCGACACAGTTTCCACTGTATTATTGGTGGGAGAAACCGGTACGGGGAAAGATTTATTTGCACAGGCTATCCATAACGCCAGTCGCCGGAGCCATAAACCATATATTGCCATAAATTGTGCTGCAATCCCCAGAGAGTTGCTAAGCAGCGAATTATTTGGTTATGAAGAAGGCTCATTCACTGGGGCTAGAAAAGGGGGCAATCCCGGTAAATTTGAATTAGCTGACGGCGGCACGCTTTTTCTTGACGAAATCGGAGATATGCCCTTAGATATGCAAACTGCTTTATTGCGGATTTTAGAAGAAAAAACAGTAACCCGGCTGGGTGGAAAAGTGTCCTCACCAGTGGATGTGAGAATTATTGGAGCAACAAATATGGATTTAGCTAAAGAAGTTGAAAAAGGTCATTTTAGAAAGGATCTTTACTACCGGCTTAATGTAATTAGGATAAATATTCCCCCACTAAGAGAAAGAAAGGGAGATATTCCTTTACTGTTAAATCATCTGATTCAAAAAATTAGCGGGCAACTAGGGAAAAGCATTGAAAAAGTCAGTTATGATTTTGCATTGGCCTGTTCTACGAATGACTGGCCTGGGAATGTCAGAGAATTACAAAATACCATTGAGATGTGCATAATTTTGGCTAAAGGAAGCATCTTAGTACATGACCTCTTGCCAGAACATATTAGAATCAAAACTAGAGGTATGCAGGAAAATCAGATAAATGACGAGAAAAACCTTAAAAGTTATGGCAAAAACATAGAGCAGAGTATTCTTCATACTGTAATCAGTAAGTGTGATGGAAATAAAACCTTAGCAGCTAAAGAACTCGGTATTTCGAGAACAACCTTATATCGTAAGATGAATGTACGATAAAAAAACTCCATTGCCACATTCTTTTTGGAAACAGGGTTTTGGGTAGTTATCTTCTCCAAAACAAATAACAGGCATCCTAATGTCACGGAGGTGCCAATAGGAGCACTAGCGTTAACTTAAGCCAAAAAGAAAGAAAACTACTCGAAGACCAAGAAAAATACGAAGAAGTTTGTATGCAAAAATATCAGAAGTATGCCAACCAGTATACTGATCCCAAGTTGATAGAATTATTCCAGACACATGCTCAATATGAGCAAATGCACTTAAATACAATTAATCAAATTTTGAACGACACTGTTCCAACCAGAACCAACATCTGATTTGCACTCACCCACCATTACTACTTCGCCAAATTCCGGTTCAGAACGCCATAAATGATTTTCTTCACCTATTTGCAAATAAGTTTTTAAATCCAACTCTGTACTTTCTTTTTCATTAATTTGAGGGATAATAATTTCTGTTGATGCTGAATCCGGCATATGGCTGCCACTTATTTAATTACTGGCGGTGTCGATCTGCGAACAGTGGCAGGGAAATTAGATCATGCTAATTCTACTACTACGCAGCTTGTATACAGCCATCTTGTAAAATCTGCCGAAAAAGAAACGTCTGATATGATGGAGAATTTCATTCAAACCAGCAAAGAAAATGCACAAATAAAACAAGCACAGGCAAAAAAATAGCTTGTGCTTTACTGTTATTGGTGCTAAGGTTCAAATTTTTCCGTTTCTATTCCGAAGCATACTTTCTTCTTTAAGATATTTTTTTCTATTAAAATTAATAAATTCCTACTAAGAACTATCTAATTATTTAGTATTTTTTTATAAATTGGAATACTCATAAATCAGATATATACACTATATGATTTTTTTAAAAATTACCATTTAAGAATGTATGCTTCCACTAATATACATTCCGTAGTAACTAGAAATTAAACCACCGAATGTAAATTTAGTTTTCATTCTTTATCCGTACATATAAGACAAGTTTAAGATAGGTATAAAAAATAGCAGGAGTATTACCCCCGCTATAAATTCCCCTTCCTTATACCTCTAAGTAATAAGCCATACAAACTATCACGCCTATATAATAAAACTCTTATACCCTATGTATTGATTATAACCGACTGGGTAAACTACCTGTATTCGAACATCCAGGAGGACTCACTATGAGTAATCAAGTAATATTATGGAGCACGTTAATTATACCTTGGTTAACACTATTCTTTATGCCAAGAGAAGATATTAGACGTTTTATGCCTGCAGGATTATTAGCTATATTCATGACTTTTATCGCAAGCGAATTAGGAGTTGCAAATGGGTGGTGGTACTTCCGGGAAACGATCTATCCACTAGCTATTTTACCTGCCTTCTACTACGGGCTTTACCCAACAGTGCCGATGTGGATTTTAAAATATACATATGGACGTTTTTGGCTGTTTTTATTAGTCGAAATCTTAAATAATGCGCTGTTTGTTTTCATTATTTTGCCATGGGTTGCTAGTAGAGGAATTATGGATTTCCCTTCTAGATTATTGGGATTTATTTTTACGATGATCATGGCTTTCTCAATTTACGGTTTTCAAATGTGGCAGGAAGGCGTATTTTCCCATTCTGGAAGAAAGAAATTTTCGACTAACTTACAACCGGCAGCAACCAAACCATTACCAAAAGACCAGGAAAATAAAATAGATAATGAGTGACTTTATAATAAGATTTTGGAGCAATAAAAAAAAGCAGGAGTTTCCCCCTGCTCTCTACTACCCTGAATCAAAAGTTGAACCATCCAAAATGACAGATATCAATACAATACGTTTATTTGAAGATAATACATTATCAACTAAGAATCATAGTAAACCCCTTTCAACCAACACATCCATATCTAATAAATCGAATGGCACATTAAATATAATCAAAGAGCTTCAAAAAATAAGTGATATGCTAAAAAACGGAGAAATAAACAAAAGTGAATTCAACTTCCTAAAGAAATCCCTTATGCTTGAAGCATAATCTTTTACCATATCGACAGTAATTAACCTCCATTAAAGCAAGTATCCACATAAAAAAATGGGCAGCCAATAGATGTAACGTTGATTACAGTATTGGCTGCCCACTATTGTTATTTAGTATAGATATTTGATCCAGTATTTATATCATCATTGTTAGATATAGGTTGGTTCCCCTCTGTGCTGGTAATAATGATTGATTTACCATTACTTGACTTACGGAAGGTAATGATTCTTGGATAGAAACTATGTAAAATCAATTAGATTTATAGCATAACTGGTGGCTTTTTTATTGAATAGTATATATTTTCCTATATAATAGTAAAAGGACAACCATCTGACGGTTGCCCTAAACTGAATACAGGAGGTGATTTACTATGCACTTTGAAACTAAGTCCTTCAAGATAACAGTTTCAGGTGGATTTGTATGGATAGTCTATAAGATTATACATACATTTCTGAATTAGCCTCTAGTATTCCCAATTGCCAATGCGCTCCTGTTGCAACCAGGGGCGTTTTGGCGTTATTAATTGCCTCTACCATTAATATAGTTGATAATTAAGCATATGTCAATTGAAATAGATGTCTTAAATAGTATATTCCCATGTGGAGGATTTTTATACTATTAATATTGGCTATTTCTTACTATTCACGTCAACATTAGCTGTATAAGATCTGCATTCCTTAAATTTATGCATAAAAAACCTCAACCAGTTAAGGCAGTTTTTTTTTATGCATATTATTTATTCTTTTCTAAAAACTGCTCCAAAGCTACAACCATTTCATTATTGACTGATCGTCTATTCTTTTGTGCTGATTCAACAATTTTTTCATAAATATCAGTAGGTACACGAAACGTTATTCTGACTTCTTTATCTTGATTTTTCATATTTATTCCCCTTCTTTGATGTCATAATAATACCACAATGTCAAAATTAACACCATTATTTTTACAAACATCATAGACTTGACACTATATCAGTGGTATTACAGTGTCAAAAAGGGGTTTTTACAGTGTCAAAGAATAATGAAATCATTACATATAGCGCGCGTGTTCCGGTTAATGTAGACAAAGAAGTAAAACAATTCGCTAAAAATACCGGTGCATCCAAAAACGCTATTTTACTTTTAGCTTTAAAAGATTATATTGCGAAAGAGGTGAATACCTAATGGTTTCTTTTACAATACTGTTCTTATGTATGTTAGGGTCGGCAATTATTGGATCATGTGTCGGATTGTTATTATCAGCAATGTGTTTTGCATCTAAAAGAAGTGACGAAATAATAGAATACGAACATAATAAAAAAGCACACCCCTACCAATAAGGTAAGGCGGTGCGCTAACATCGGCAATCGCTTGCCGTTTTTATTACACTACAGGTGATGCTGTTAAAATTAAAGCCATCCATTACGGACAGTTCTCTTACTTTGCTATATACAACACATCAATGTGGATTGTGGGGATTTTCAGGTTGTTGTGGTTGCGGCTGTGGCTGTGGTTCTGGTTTATGTTTTTTATGTTGGTCTGGTTGAGGTGGTTGGTCATCACCCGCATACATTTGATAATTTGCATTTGACCAATTTCCTTGAATGCTATGGGCACTTACTATTGAAGATAGAGACAAAACAAACATAGCAAGCATTACTACTAACATTTTTTTCATTATTAAATAACCTCCCTTTATATAGCTATATTATAACAGTAAAATATGACAGCAGTGTGACAATTTTCCAAATTAAAAATAAAGAACCGCCTCACTCAATTAAGAGCGAGGCGGTTCTTTTGTGGATAACAAACGCTTGCCGATTTGCTTAAAATACGAAAAATAACTTATCGGTTTTTCTCGTTTTAATCAGAAGGTAAACATTTGACTGCCATATGATATTTTGGTACTTAACTTCCAATTCCCATAAACCAAACTGTGGATGCACCGGTGAACGACCATGATTCACCCTTCATAACAGGCATTGATGTAGCATTATAACCCGTTCCATATTTATCCCGTGGAGAAATTGAAAACCGTTTTATCCCTGATGTATATCCTACCAACTCAAGATTAAAACCTGATGTAGCAATAAGGATACCATCCGTTGCAGCTGTGCCAGAAGTACTGACTTCCTGCCAACCAGTAAATTTGCTAGCACTTTCAATATCATCCACGCTTTTCCCATTCAAAGTATCCGCGTTACCACCATCGGCTTCTGCGGTAATTGTTATGTCTGCCGAACCATCAAAAGACACCCCATTAATATTAACTGCAGTTTCCAGTTTTGTTGCCGTTGCTGCATTACCTGTACAACTTTCTGCAGTAGTAGCACTGTCAGCGGCGACAATCTTATCCTCCTTTAGCGCCCTGAAATTTTCTCTAATTTCCTCTGCGACACTGTTTGCTGGTGAATCTGAATTGTAAGACATGTGAAGTCCTCCCTAAATTTATATTTTTTGTAAAACCAATATAGCCAAGGATATCAATTTAACTGTGTGTATCCTGTATATCGGCTTTCACTAACATACATTCCGTAGTAACTATAAATTAAACTACCGAATGTAAATTTATTTCTCACTATTTATCCGTACATATAAGCTGAGTTTCAGTTAGGTACAAAATAAAAGAGCCGTCCAATAATTAAAATAAATAAATAAATTATTACTAGTCTTTATTAAGTTTTAAGAATCGAAGCTCTAATTCTAATAACGTAAAATAGACAAAAAAAATAAGCCCATACAGCTAAACTATAATTAACGCAAATAAAATTATAATCCCTTTAAATACAATGGTTCGCAAACATAACAAAATGTAAACAAATCACTAAATCCAGACTTCGAATCAATAGGTCGGGGGTTCGAATCCCTCCAGGGTCACCATGAAAATCAAGCCTTCGCAGGTTTTGCGAAGGCTTTTCTTATGTTAATTTAATAATAAAAGCTGCCTGTCACTTCTCATCTAGTAAGTAATAGGCAGCTTTGCAATTCACAATATTTTATTGTTATCAGAGCGCATCAGCGTCCTTCTTATTGATTCCTTACAATTTATAAAATTCTTCAAAAGATGCTGTTACATAGGTATGATCTAAGACCCCTCCCAATTCCCTGACAGAATGCATAGCAAGTATAGGAGTTCCCATATCTACAGAGCGTATAGCTAAATGAGTCGATGAAATAGGACCGATGGTGGAGCCGCCTGCTAAGTCAGAGCGATTAACAAATTTTTGTACAGGTACACCTGCTTTTTTGCATATTTCTTCGTAAACTGCATCAGAATTACTATCGGTAGTGTAGCTTTGCTTGGCACTAATTTTAATCACGGGCCCTTTATTTAAAACGGGTCTATTTACAGGATCATGCTTTTCCCCCATATTGGGATGTACAGCATGGGCAAGGTCTGCAGAAATCATAAATGATTTTGCCAGTGATCGAAAAAACTCTTCTCGTCCTTTTCCCTGGGAAATAAGAAGCCTTTCTAAGACAGTAGAAAGAAATGGTGAATCTCCTCCCTGCTTGGTTCTACTGCCTATTTCTTCATTATCAAAGGCAATCAGTACATTTGTTGCTTGTGCTGCCGGGGCTCTTAAGAGTGCCTCCAGACCTGCATGAACCATCGCTAAATCATCTAATCTTCCTGAAGATATAAACTCATTAGTAAGACCAATAATACTGCCCTTTTCGTATTCATAAAGGTATAAATCAAAGTCGATAATACTTGATACATCTACCTTTAACTCTTTTGCAATCTCATTAAGCAGATAATTTCCCGCTTCTAACCTTTCGTTTACATGAGCCAAAAGTGGCAGTGTGTCTCTTTGGGGGTTTAGTTCTATACCTTTATTAATTTCTCTGTTCATATGTATTGCAAGGTTCGGAATAATAAGGATCGGTCTTTTTATATTTACAAGCTTAGTTGCAGGATATAAGATATTTTCACTTCTTACCGTAATTCTTCCCGCTACCCCTAATGGTCGATCCAGCCAGGTGTTTAGTATAGGGCCGCCATACACTTCTGTATTGAGTCTGATATAGCTTCCTTCACTAGTCATCTCTGGTGCAGGCTTAATTCTAAACGTCGGTGAATCGGTGTGCGCCCCTATTATTTTAAAGCCCCACTCTTCTAGATTTCCAATTCCCAGAACAAAAGCAGCTATTGCAGAATCATTCTTGGTTACAAAATATTTACCACCTTTTTTAAGATTCCACGTTTCATCTTCCCGAACTTCTATAAAACCGCAATGATGCAGTCGCTTTTTTACTGTATCCACAGCATGAAAAGCCGTTGGACTTTCATAAATAAAGTCAATAAGCTCCTGGGCAAACTCTAGTTCTTCTATCATTTTCATAAACCTCCCAATCCATTTATAGAACTAATTTACAATAACAGTTTGATACCTATTACCTGTATTTACCATTAAAAGATAAAAATCCTGCAAATTGCTTTTTTGTCTTGACAGCAATCTTAGTATTTAGGGTTTGCGAAAAACCAATTCCCTATTATAATGTTAATTAATGGCATATGTATTCATTGAAATGCAGCGATCATACTAGTACCTTATCAGCCCTAAATCAGTGAATACTGACGGTCTATTCTCCGCACCCCTTCGTTGTCGTCGGTCGGCATACTCTCGGTATGCTTCCTTCCTCCGCCTTGTGTTGCGAAAAATAGCCTCGCCATTATCCTACTGTTTTAAGGCTGACAAGGTACTGGTGTGCTTCTCGGAAAATCTCATTTAGATATACTTATTTTTTTCGAGAGACTACTACTCTATTTTTAGGAGGAATGCTAAATGAATGAGATCATTAACAATATTTTAACCAGAAGAAGCATCAGAGTCTTTAAGGAAGAACAAATACCCGAATCTGATTTAAACGTAATTTTAGAGGCGGCAACCTTTGCTCCTACGGGCATGAATGCACAATCTTGGCATTTTACTGCAATACATAGTAAAGAAAAATTAGCACAATTCAATTCCCTTGTGCAAAAAGTACTGGTAAAGCATCCGGGTGAAGATCCCAGCATGCCTTATATCGATTTCTTAAAGAAAGTGGCTGAGGCACCGAACTTTAATTTTTTCTATCATGCTCCTACCCTTGTTATCGCATCTAACTCCATAAGCTCTGCTTCTGCCGCCCCTCAATCTGATTGTACTGCAGCTTTGCAAAATATATTTTTAGCAGCCCACTCTTTGGGTATTGGTTCTTGCTGGATACATTTATTAGTACTAATTTCTGATTTACCCGAAATTAGAGACTATTTAACTGAATTAGGAGTTCCTCCTGAACACAGAATCTATGGCTCTGCCGCCTTAGGCTTCCCGGGAAGAAGTACTCCTAAGCCTGCGCCAAGGAAAGCCGGTACAATTACAATTGTAAAATAACGTGCAGCATAGCACTTCGTATTCTTGTCATTGCGAACAGAGTGAAGCAATCTCTTAACAAGCAGGGGATTGCTTCGCTATGCTCGCAATGACACTTCATCCTCCAAAACTCATTACATCCTTATACTACAGAAAGCACTGCGCCCCCCTTAAAACACCTACAAAACTTACACTTTCTGATTCTCGCA
>Ga0316600_10000971_pt1 | contig 13161 bp, 11 predicted proteins | sample OWC_soil_day5_CT_FD_207652 | JGI IMG/M metagenome (GOLD analysis project Ga0316600, IMG submission 207652) | Wetland soil microbial communities from Old Woman Creek delta, Ohio, United States - OWC_soil_day5_CT | ecosystem: Environmental > Terrestrial > Soil > Wetlands | place: USA: Ohio... | reverse complement strand
GCGCGCCTCGCGGGTACTCGCGAGGGCGGGCGGATCGACGTCGCCCAGCCAGAAGCGGCTGCGCATTTCGCAGCCGTATCCGGTGTCGCGCACGAGGTGGATCAGATGCCCGCTCCAGACCGGCGCACCCTGCAGGCCCACACGCGCGCAGATGGCAGCCGAGACGCCGGCCTCTTCGAAGCGCGTCACGTCGAGAAGCTCGGCCGGTTCGCGAAAGCGGATCTTCAACTTCTGCAGCTCGTCGCCAATGAACTCGTGTACGTGGTGTTCGCCGCCGACGTAGCGGCCGCTGCCGCGTTCACCGACCCACTCGCACCAGACGTGGTCCTTCGGATGCCACCACTTGTACTGCTCGGTGGTCTCGAGATAGCCGAACCACCACTCGACCATGCGGCCCTTGCAAGCGACCATCGCGGTGTGCGCCGCGACGTGGAGCTGGCCGTCGTCGAGCCGCAGCCAGCCGGACTCGAAAGCGAGATGGCCCGGGTCGAGGAGCTGGTCTGCTTCGTCGAGTCGCATCTACGGGATCACTCCCTCGCCCCGCAACAGCGCTCGCGCCTGGGCTCCGTAACCGAACTCCGCCAGCACCTCCTCGGTGTGCTCCCCGAGCAGCGGCGCGACTCTTCCCGGCGTCGCGGGCGTTTTGTCGAAGTGCGCCGCCGGCGCTGCCTGCCGCAGCTTTCCTGCCTTCGGGTGTTCCAACTCGATGATGCTGCCGTTGTGCTTCAGCTGCGGATCGTCGAAGACGGCTTCGAGCGAGTTGACGGGGCCCGCCGGCACCTGTTCCGCGACCAGCCGTTCGAGCAGCTCTCGCGTCGGGTGCTTGCGGAACTCCTCGTAGAGGATCGCGCCGAGCGCTTCGGCGTGCTTCGCGCGCTCGAAGAGCGCAAAGCGCGGGTCGTCGCAGAGCTCGGGCCGGCCGAGCGCGCGGAAGACGCCGTGCAGCTCGGAGTCGCTGGCGGCGAAGTAGATCAGGTGGCCGTCTGCGGTTTCGGTGAGCCGGTAGATTTCGTAGAGCGTCGGGCCGGGCGTCACGTTCTCACCGAGAAATGTGTGGGCCATCATGCCGTCGGGCCAGAGGAAGGCGAGCGCGACGTCGATCATCGCGATGCGCACGTGCTGGCCGCCGGCGCCGCGCGTGCGCGCGAAGAGCGCGGCGGTGATCGCCTGCGCCGCGGTGTAGGCACTCGCCTTGTCGATGACGACGTGGCGGATCAGATCGGGGATCGGCACATCGGGATTCTTCTGGATCGCGACATGGCCGGTGATTCCCTGCAGGATCGGGTCGTAGACGCGGCGATCCCGGTAGGGGCCCGACTCGCCGTAGCCGCTCACCGAGACGTAGATCAGATCGGGACGCACCGCGCGCAGGTCGGGCTCGGCGATGCCGAGTCGCTCGACCGCGCCGGGGCGGAAGTTCTGCACGAACACGTCGGCGCGCTCCACCATCCGCAACAGCACTTCGCGGCCGCGGTGCTGCTTCAGATCGAGCGCCACCGATCGCTTGCCGCGATTGCCGTTCGCGAAGAATGCGGAGAGCCCCTCGCGCCGGAACGGCGCGATCCGCAACAGGTCGCCGATCCCGAGCGGTTCGACCTTGATCACGTCGGCGCCCTGATCGGCGAGGATCATCGTGGCGAGCGGTCCGGCGAGGATGGTCGAGACGTCGACGACGCGGATTGCATCGAGCGGTCCGGGCATGCTGCTCTCCTCGTGCGGCGCCGCCAGTCTACCCGCGCCAGCCCTCTGCACTCCGCAAAAAAAGGAATTGCCCGAGAACTTCGATCGGAACTAGGCTGCCGCATCGATCCGGTCCGGCGCACTCCGCTCGTGACCGCGCTCGGGAGCCGCGCATCATGAAACGAAATCTCGCCGTCTTCCTCGCGGTTGCGACCTGCGCGGTCGGCTGCCAGCGACTGATCGACCTCCAGGTCGAGCGCACACTCGCGCGCGTGGACGAGAGCGTGCTGCGCTCGCCCGATCTGCAGATCGTACTGTGCGGAACCGGTTCGCCGATCGCGGATGCGGCGCGCGCGGCGTCCTGCACCGCGGTGATTGCGGGTGGACACTTCTTCCTGGTCGACGCCGGACCGGGGAGCGTCGAAGTCGCCGACCTCGCGGACCTCCCGCTCGGCCACCTCGAAGGTGTCCTGCTCACACACTTCCATTCCGATCACATCGGCGATCTCGGCGAGGCGATCACGCAGAGCTGGATCGCAGGCCGCGCGCAGCCGCTCGACGTCTACGGGCCCAGCGGCGTCGCGGCGATCGTCGACGGCTTCCGCGAGGCGTACGCGGCCGACGTGGAGGCGCGCGTTCTCCACCACGGCGAGCCGTACATGCCGCGCGCCGCGGCCGGGGCGGTCGCACGCGAAACCGCACTCGCGGACGCACCGCTCGCCGACGCGGTGGTCTTCGATCGCGACGGCCTGCGCATCACGATGTTCCGCGTCGACCACGATCCGGTGCGGCCGGCGGTCGGCTACCGCTTCGACTTCGGCGGCCGCTCGGTCGTGATCTCGGGTGACACCAGGAAGAACGCGAGCGTCGTAGCTCATGCGAAGGGCGCCGACCTGCTGATCCACGAAGCGCTCGATTCGGATCTCACCGGGCGCGCGGTCGCCGGAGCGCGCCGGCTCGGCATGGAGCGGCTCGCCAAGCTGGCGTCCGACATCCCGGGCTATCACAGCACTCCGCGCGAGGCGGGCGAGGTGGCGCAGCAGGCGGGCGTCGCGCATCTGGTGCTGACCCATCTGGTGCCGCCACCGCGCAATTTCATCGTGCGCCGGGCCTTCACGAGCGAGGCGAGCGAAGCGTTTCGCGGGGAAGTGACGCTCGGGGAAGACGGCATGCGCTTCGCACTCGCGCCTCGCTAGCCGCTCTCGGCTAAGCTGCGGCCGCGCTCCACCCTGAAGGAGATCCCTCGATGTCGTCCCTCCGCCTCGGTCTCACCGCCGGGTACTCCGGCGCCTCCATGCAGATCAACCGCGAATTGATCCTCGAAGCCGAGCGCCTCGGCTTCTGGTCGGTGTGGAGCGCCGAAGCCTACGGCTCGGACGCCGTCTCCCCGCTCGCGTACATCGCGGCCTTCACCACCCGGATCAAGCTCGGCACCGCGATCATGCAGATGCCGGCGCGCACGCCGGCGATGACGGCGATGACGGCGATGACGATCGATGCGATGTCGGGTGGACGCTTCATCCTCGGCCTCGGCCCGTCGGGTCCGCAGGTTGTCGAGGGCTGGCACGGTGTGGCGTATGGCAAGCCGCTGACGCGCACGCGCGAGTACATTCGCATCGTCCGCCAGATCCTGGCGCGCGAGGCGCCGCTCGAGTTCAAGGGCGAGCACTATCAGATTCCCTACGCGGGACCTGGGGCCACCGGCCTCGGCAAACCGCTGAAGAGCATCCTGCACGGCCGCAAGGAGATGGAGATCTACACGGCGTCGATCGGCCCCGCCGGCATCGAGTGCAGCGCCGAAGTCGCCGACGGCCTGATTCCCGTCTGGATGAATCCGGAGCGCTTCGACCTGCTGAAGCCGCACCTCGACGCGGGCTTCAAGAAAGCAGGCGGTGGCAAGTCACTCGCCAACTTCGACGTCGCGCCGTTCGTCACCTGCATCCTGGGCGACGACGTCGAGAAGTGCCGGATGCCGGTGAAGGGCATGCTCGCGCTCTACATCGGCGGAATGGGCGCGCGCGGGAAGAACTTCTACAACGACTACGCCAAGCGGCTCGGCTACGAAGAGGCCGCCGTGAAGATCCAGGACCTCTACCTCGCCGGGAAGAAGGCCGAGGCGATGGCGCTGGTGCCGAACGAGCTGGTCGACGCGATCGCGTTGGTCGGCCCGAAAGAGCGCATCCGCGATCGCCTCGACGCGTGGAAGGCGTCGCCGGTGAAGACGCTGCTGGTGGGTGCCGGTCAGCCCGAAGCGCTGCGCGTCCTCGCGGAATCCGCTCTCTAAGCTCGGCGATGCCCGGCCTCGACCGCGAGCGCATCGTCGCTCTCGACAAGCGGCGGGTCTGGCACCCGTACACGTCGATGGACGAGTACGCGGCGCGCGTCGACCCGATCGTGGTGGTGCGCGCGGAGGGCGCGCGGCTCTTCGACGCCGACGGACGCAGCTATCTCGACGCCAATTCGTCGTGGTGGGTGGCGTCGCTCGGTCACAACCACCCGCGCCTGGTGGCGGCGCTCGAACGGCAGGCGCGCGAGAATTGCCACAGCGCGCTCGCCGGCATGACGCACGCGCCCGCAGCGGAACTGGCCGAGGCGCTGTGCAGCGTCGCGCCGCGCCGCGCCAGCCCTCCTGGTCATCAGGCCGGCCCTGCCGATCATCGGCCCGGTCTGGAGCGCGTCTTCTTCAGCGACGACGGCTCGACGGCGGTGGAGGTCGCACTGAAGCTCGCCATCCAATACTGGGCGCAGAACGGGCGGCCGTCGCGCACGCGCTTCGTCGCGCCCGACGGCGACTTTCACGGTGAGACGATCGGCGCGACGGCGCTCGGCGGCGTCGAGTTGTTCCGCCGCCCCTTCGCCGGCGTGCTCGCCGAATGCTTCCACGTGCCGTCGCCCGGGGATCCCGCCGTTTCGTTGGAGACGGCGATCGCCGCGCTCAGCGACCTGCTGCATCGCGAATCCGACACGATCTCGTGTGTCGTCGTCGAGCCGATCGTGCAGGGCGCCGCGGGGATGTGGATGCACGATCCGGCCTACTTGAGCGCCGCTCGCGAAGCATGCGATCGCCACGACGTCTTGCTGGTCGCCGACGAAGTGTTCAGCGGCTACGGGCGCAGCGGTCCGATGTGGGCGTGCCAGCACGCGGGCGTCGTGCCCGATCTGCTCTGCACCGCGAAGGGCTTCTCGGGCGGGATGCTGCCGATGGCCGCGACGCTCGCGACCGAACGCGTTTTCGCCGGTTTCCTCGGCGGTCGCGAGCGCGCCTTCTACTACGGGCACTCGTTCTGTGGCAATCCGCTCGGTGCGGCGGTCGCGCTCGAAGTGCTGCGCGTCTACGAGGAGGAGCGCGTGCTCGAACGCGCGCGACCGAAGGCGGCGCGCATCGCCGACGCGTTCTCGAAGCTCGGCGCGCTGCCCGGCGTCGCGCGCACGCGCGCGCTCGGCATGATCGGCGCGCTCGATCTTGCGGGCGACGCCGGCTACCTCGCCGACGCCGGCTGGCGCGTCTACGAGGAAGCGCGTCGCCGCGGTGCGGTTCTCCGCCCACTCGGTAACGTGATCTACGTGGCGCCGCCGCTCAACATCGACGACGCCGAGCTCGACGCGCTGCTGGCGATCGTCTCCGAGAGCGTCGCCGCCGTGCTCGGCGCCGGCGCACGAGGTCCCGCATGAACACCCGCTCCCTGGCAGTGTCGTTGGCCTGCGCCGCGCTGATCGGCGGGCCGTCGCGCGCGGCGGAAGGAACTCCGGCCGCAACGCCCGAAGCTGCGGCGCCCGCCGCCGCAGCGCCGAAGGCGCCGCCGCCGGTCGCGCAAGATCCGAACGAGTCGTACGGCTTCAAGATCACGCGACAGCTCGTCGATCGCGCGAAGATCATCGCGGGCGGTCCCGGCCGCGACGGCATCCACGCGGTCGACGCGCCAAGCTTCGCCGGCCCGGAAGCCGCCGACGCGATCGCGCCCGAGACGCCGGTGATCGGCGTCTCGATCGGTGGCGACGCGCGCGCCTATCCGATCCCCATCCTCGAGTATCACCAGATCGTGAACGACACGGTCGGCGGCGTACCGGTCGCCGTCAGCTACGACCCGCTCACCGGCGCACCGCTCGCGTGGAAGCGCAGCGTCGGCGGTCGCACGCTGCGCTTCGGCGTGTCGGGTCTGGTCTACAACTCCGGCTTCCTGCTCTACGACCATGAGACCGAGAGTCTGTGGTCGCAGTTCAATGGCCGGGCGATCGCCGGTGCGCTCGCCGGCAAGACACTCGAGCCGCTTCCGCTTCGCCAGGAGAATTTCGCGAGCTGGCTCGCGCGCGAGGCCAAGACGAAGATCCTGATCCCGCCCGAGCCGAATCACTACGACTACAACCAGAGCGCCTACGCGACCTATGTCGAAGAGGACGGCGGCGCGTTTCCGGTGGAGGCGCGCGACCGCCGCTTCCACGCCAAGGAGCTGATGGTGGGCGTCGCCGCGAACGGCAAGGCGCGCGCGTATCTCGCGTCGCTCGTCACGGCGAACGGCGGGCACGCCGAGGACGATCTCGACGGCAAGCAGATCGTCGTTCGCTACGACAAGGAGCGCGGTGTCTTCGAGTACGAGGCGCCGGCCGGCGTCACCGTCACCGAGTCGTATTGGTTCGCGTGGAAGGCGTTCCATCCCGAGACGACGATCTGGAAGGATCCCGGCGCCGTGAAGGGCCGCGAGCCGTAGGTCCGGCGCGTCAGTCGCCGAGCAGCTCCGCGGCGCCGAGGCTTTCTGCGCCGAGCCCTTCGCGGACGACGCGCTCGAGTCCGGCGAGCGCGCGCGCGTTCACCGGCGTCGCGACGTCGTGGCGATCGCCGAGTGCGAGGATGCGACGGTGGTACGCGTCGACTTCCAGCGCTGCGCCTCGCGCGAGGCCCTGCCACAGGCTGTTGTAGAGCGGCAGCCTGCGCGCCGCGACACTGCGGGCGAGCGCGGCGCGCTGGAACGCGATCTCGGCGTCGAGCGAGCGGTCGCGGCCGTCGCACGAGCGCGCCGCGATGCCGGCCGCTGCGAGCGCGTCGCGCGCTTCTTCGAGCAGGCGCGCCTTGCCCTCGGTGAACACGAGCGTCTCGTGATCGTCGCGTCGCACCAGCGCGTTGGGTGTGGACATCAGGTTCACGCAGAGCTTCAGCCAGCGGTCGGCGGCGATGCGTGACGACACGCTCGTGTCGTAGCCGGCGCTGCGCAGAAGATCGGCGACTGCCGTCGCGTCGGCGCCAGCGCCTTCCGGGTGGGCGCCCACCACGATCCGCGCCGCACGCTGTGACCGCGCGAAGTTCGCCGAGACGCGCGTGCAGGTGTGACGGATCACGCCGCCGATCACGCGCGCGAAGCGCTCGGCGAAGACGGCGTCGCCGTCGATGCCGTTCTGCACGTTCACGAGCAGCGCATCCGGCGACGCGTCGGCGAGCAGCGCCGCGGTGGCGCGCGCGTCGGGACCCCGCACGCAGGCGAAGATCGCGTCACGCTCGCCGGTGGGGGTTCCCGCGATTGCCGTGACGCGGGCGTTCCAGCGCACGCCGGTCTCGGGCTCCTCGACGTCGATACCGGACGTGGCGATCTGCTCGGCGTCTGTCTCCCGTCGGGTACAGACCCGCACGGCATGACCCGCCCGCGCGAGTCGCGCGGCGAGCACGAGCCCGATCGCCCCGGCGCCAAAAACGGTGATCACGGTCCTGGCGTCCTCTCAATAACCTGACAACCCAATAACCTGACGCCCGGCACCGCCTCAGCGGCGGCACCGCCTCAGCGGCGGTCGGCGCTCCAGATGCCGGGGCCGTGGGCGGCGATGACGAGGAAACCGAAGCAGTAGAGAAGCGCGGTCTCGCCGTGGTTGGCGAGCGGGTGGAAGGCCCGCATGCCGTGCGCCATCCAGTATGCGGCTGCCATCATGCCGGAGCAGACGAAGGCGGCCCAGCGCGTCTGCAGGCCGATCGCGACGAGCGCGCCACCCACCAGCTCGATCCCGCCCGCGACATAGAGAAGGGGTGCCTCCATGGCGGGTACCGGCACGGGGTAACCGAAGAGCTTCGAGAGTCCGTGACTCATGAAGAGCAATCCGAAGATGATGCGCATCACGGCGTAGGTTTGCGGGGCGAAAGGCTTCATGAATGTCGCCATGCTTCCTTCTCCGTCGTTCAGATGATCGGCCAATCGTGTGCCCAGGGTCGCGCTTGCTCGAAGGCGTAGGCGGCTTGCAGCACGAGGTCGTCGCGGTGGCGCGGGCCGACGATCTGCAAGCCAACCGGCAGACCCGCGCGCGAAAAGCCGCAGCGCACCGTCGCGGCGGGATGCCACGACAGGTTGAAGGGCATCGTGAAGGAACCGACGTTCGCCTCGGGCTGTCGCTTGCCTTCCACTTCCGAGAGCAGCGGACCGCGCGCGGCGGGCGGGTCGTAGGGAACCGTCGGCGTCACGAGCAGGTCGAAGTGGTCGAAACTCTCGGCGCACCAGCGATTCAACTCTTCGCGCCGGCGCCGGTACGTCGCGAAGCGCTCCGGTGTCATCTGCACGCCGAGCTTCACGTTGGCGATCAAGCCGCGACCGAACTCGTGTTCGCGATCGGGCAGGAACTCGTCGAGTTGGCCGAGCAGCTGGAATACGCCCATCAGGCCCCAATCGCGGCCCGGCTCCGGCGGGCCGCCGCGCACGAACTCGACGTGATGCCCGAGCTGCTCGAAGACGTGCACCGCCTCGCCCACCGCGTCGGCGACGTCCGACTGCACCACCGCGTAACCGAGATCGGCGGCGTAGCCGACGCGCAGTCCATCGGGCAGGCGCGGCAGCACTTCGCGATACGACGAGCCGGGATGCGGCAGCGAGTTCGGATCGAGCGGATGCGCGCCCACCGTGAGATCCAGGTGCAGCGCCGCGTCCTCGACGGTGCGGGTGAGCGGACCGTGGCCGGCCGTGTCGTCCATTACCCAGAACTCGTCGGGACCGTGCGGAATGCGGCCATAGCTGGTCTTGAGACCGAAGCAGCCGGTGAAGCTGGCGGGAATGCGAACCGATCCGCCGCCGTCGCTTGCCGTCGCGAGCGGGATCATCGACCCCGCGATCGCCGCCGAGGACCCGCCGCTCGATCCGCCCGGCGTGCGCCCGAGGTTCCAGGGATTGCGCGCCTCGTCGAAGAGCAGGTTCTTGGTGATCGCGGTGGCGCCGAATTCGGGCGCGTTGGTCTTGCCTACCACGATCGCGCCGGCCGCGCGCAGTCGCTCGACCTGCAGCGAGTCGCGCGCGACGAGATTGTCCTTGAAGACGCGGCTGCCGTGCGTGGTGACGAGGCCCGCGGCGTCCTCGAGGTCCTTCACGCCGAGCGGAACGCCTTCGAGCGGTCGCGCTTCGCGGCGCTGGATGCGGGCTTCCGCCTGGCTCGCGTCGGCGAGCAGCGCAGCGCGGTCGCGCATCGCGACGAAGGCGTTGAGCTTGCCGTTCACCGCGTCGATGCGGTCGAGCGTCGCCTGCATCAGCTCGACGGGGGAGAGCTCGCGGCGCGCGAGCAGTGCGGTGATCTCGGTGAGCGGACGACGCAGCAGATCATTCATGGGGGACCTCCCGAAGCCGGCCGAGTCTACCACCGGCGACCGCGAGCGGACCGAGCCTTCACGCCGACGGTAATCCCAGAGGCGTTCCGCGCGGATCGAAAGGCGCGCCGAGCGGGAGGCGCCGCTTTCGGAGCGCCGCCAAGATCGGCCTCGTTTCGGGGTCGAGAGGGCCGATATCGGGCGTTTTTCCTTTGACGCCGGCAACCAAAGCCGTATGATGCGCCGCAACTCCGGTGACACGGAGATCCAACAAACCAAGCCACCCGTGCGATGTCGTGGCGTGGCTAGCCAAAGGACTGGGGGGAACGATGGCAGCGAAGAAGAAGGCAGCGAAGAAGAGCGCCAAGAAGGCGACGGGCGATCTGATCATTTCGAAGTCGCGCGTCAAGGCGGCGACCAAGAAGTGCAATGTCGGTGGTGACTTCTACGGCGCGCTCGACGCGGCCGTGCGCAAGATCATCGCGGGCGCCGAAGAGCGCGCGCAGGGCAACAAGCGCAAGACGCTGAAGCCGGTCGACATCTAGTCGCACCGCGCCGAATGCAAGAGGGCCCGCGGGCTGGTGTCCGCGGGCCCTTCTACGTTGCACCTTCCAAGATGCGCAGTTCCCAACGAGACGACGCACGCGCAGAGCGCTACGCGCCCTGCTGCGACCACGCGGGCTGCGCGCCGCCATCCGCGCTGACGCGCCACGGTGTCCAGACCAGCACGAGCGGGGAGACGTCGAGATCGGCCTTGCGCGCCGCGACGCGGACTTCCTCCAGCCCGATGGCTTCGACGCCGCGCGCTTCGAGCGCCGCGATCTCCTGCTGGCAGCTCTGCTCCAGCTCCGCGAGCTTCGCGTCGATCTGGCCGGCGCGATCCTCGGCGCGGCCGACGTCGCCGCGTTCGTCCGCTGCGCGACCGATCCCGCGCATCGCCGTCGCGGCGCGACCCACGTTGGTGCGGCTCGCGAGCTTGCGACCGAAGAGGGCGCCCACCACGCCGGCCCCGATCGAGATCACCGTGTCCATCTTCTTCGCTGCGTATTGCTCGCGCTCCGCCCCGACGCGCTGCTCGGCGCGCGCCTTCTGATCGCGCAACGCCGCGAGCTGCGGTGCGAAGCGCGCGCGCAGCTTCTCGACCGCAGAGTCGCGCGACTCGCGCAGCGCGTCGCGCAGGCGAACGCGGAACTCCCCCTCGCTCTCGCCGGGTCTCGAGGTCTGCTCGGGGTCCGTGCTGCGAAGCAGCACGAGCGCTCGCGCCTGATAGAGATGCGCGGCGAGCGCCTTGCGCCAGCGTTCGTAGCTCTCGGCGCGCAGCGCCGCGGCCGGCAGCTCGGCGAAATGCGCACCGGCGGCGGGCTCCGCCTCGAGATCCGGCGCAGCGCGACCGATCTCGCTTCCGCCCTCCCAGGGCGCTGCCGCACTCGCGGCGTCGAGCGGCGCGAGCCAGGTCGCCTTCTCCCAGCAATCGACGCCGGCCTTCGCGAGCGCGTAGTGCAGCGAGGCGACACCGAGAAGAGACGGCCGGTAGACGATCGGCCCCGAGCCGCTCGTCGCAGGAAGGAAACGCTCGGTGATTCCGCCTGGGGTGGGCGGGCGAGCCGTCGCCGACGCGCTGGCCGCGGTTGCGGACGCGAGCGCGTCCTCACGGGCTCGCTCGCGTTCGGCTCGCTGCGCACCCGCTGCGTTCGCTTGCGGAGCCTCGTTGGCGCTGGGCGCGAGCTTGCGGATCTGCTCACGCGTGAGCGGACCCGCGAGATACGAGAGCGCCCAGCGCGACTGGAACACGACCGGCTCGTCTTCGTGCACGTTGCGCAACAGGAAGGTGCGCGGCGGCAATGCCGACAACGTCGCGTCGAGCGACGCGCGGTCGAAGCCCGCGCCGGCTGCGACGCCTTCGAGTCCCTCGATCACGCGCGCCTTGTCGCGTTCGGTCGAGAGCCGACCCAGGAACCAGGTGCCGGCGTTGGAGAGACCCTTGTAGTCGAGATCGACGGGATTCTGCGTCGCGAGCACGACGCCGAGCCCGTAGGCGCGCGCCTGTTTCAGCAACGTCAGCATCGGTGTCTTTGCCGGCGGGTTCGCAACCGGCGGGAAGAAGCCGAACACCTCGTCCATGTAGAGCAGCGCGCGCAGCGACGACGTACCCGACTGCGCCCGCATCCAGGACACCAGTTCGGAGAGCACCAGCGTCACCACGAACATGCGCTCGGCGTCGGAGAGGTGGGCGATCGAAAGGATCGAGATCCGCGGGCGTCCGTCTTCCGTGTAGAGCAGTCGCGCGGCGTCGAGCGGCTCGCCCTCCGTCCATGCGGCGAAACTCGGCGAGGCGGCCAGGTTGTTCAGCGCCAGCGCGAGCTGGGCGCGCTCCTTGGCGGGGAAGAACGACTCGAGGTCGAGCACGCCGACGCGCTCGAGCGGCGGCTTCTGCACCTTGGCGATCAGGCCGGCGAGATCGAGCGGGTCGCCGTTTCGCCAGGCGCGATCGAGCAGCGTCGCGACGAGGATGTGTTCGCGGCTGCGCAGCGGGTCCGCGTCGATGCCGAGCAGACCGAGCAGGCCCGAAACCGTGCTCTGGACGCGTTCGCGCAAGGCCTCCTCGTCTGCGACCACGGCCGCTGCCGGCGCGCGGAGCGAGCGCAGCAGTGCGAGCGGTCTCCCGGCCCGCGAGCCCGGCGTGTAGATCGCGCGGTCCGCCGCGGCTGCGAAGCGCGCGATCCGCTCGGGCGGCTGGCCCCACTCGGCGAGCCCGGCGCGCCAGCGATCCGCGACCGACTGCGCCTCCTCGTCGGGTGTGCGGCCGTGGCGCGCCGCTTCCGCTTCGTCGATCCAGGGCCGAAACGAAGCGGCGTCGAGCGACGGGAAGCTGAGCAGCAGATCGCCGAGGTCGCCCTTCGGGTCGATCGCGATGACGGGAACGCCGTCGATCGCGGCTTCCTCGAGCAGCGTGATGGCCAGCCCCGTCTTGCCACTGCCCGTCATGCCGACGATGACGGCGTGGGTGCAGAGATCCTTCGCGTCGTAGAGCAGTGGCTCGTCCGACGCGACGCGATTGGCGGCGAGGTCGTAGCGGCGGCCGAGATAGAACGCCCCGAGTTTCTCGTAGTCGTACATGTCCTACCTCGGCCGCCGCTTCGACTGCTGCGTCAGACGGTCAGGGCGTGACGGCCTTCTCGGTGGCATCCGCCGCATCTTTCGCCGCCTCTTTGGTGGCGTCGACGGCGTCCTTCGCCATTTCCTTGGTGTTCTCGGCGGCCTTGTCGATGTTCTCGCCGGCGTTCGCCGCTTCTTCCTTCACGAGATCTTCGGTCTTCTTCGCGACGTCGGAGGCGGTGTCCGCCGCGCTCTCGGCTGTCTTCTTGGCGGCGTCGACGGCCTTCTGCGCCGCGTTCTTCGCGTCGTCGGCTGCGATCTGTGCCGCTTCGTTGGCGGCCTTGGCCGCTTCCTGCGCCTTCTCGGCTGCAGTCGGATGCTGCTCGCCACAGGCCGCGAGCAGTGCCAGCGACGCGACGATTGCCAGTACGATTCGCTTCATGACGTTCCCCCTCTGCTTCGCAGGCGACCAACACGGCCCCCGCGCAAGTCCGTTTCGATCACGCTTTCTTCAGGAGATCGCGGATCTCGCTGAGCAGCTTCTCTTCGGCGCTCGGCCCGGGCGGCGGCGCCGCCGGCGTCGGCTTCTTCATCTTGTTCACCGCCTTCACCAGCAGGAAGACGCAGAACGCGATGATCAGGAAGTCGATCGTCGTCTGCAGGAACACACCATAGTTGATCGTGACGGGCGCCTCGGGCGTGCCGCCGATGGCGAGCTTCAGGCTCGTGAAGTCGACGCCACCCGTCGCGAACCCGATCGGTGGCATCAACAAGTCGCCGACGATCGACGAGATGATCTTTCCGAAGGCGCCGCCGATGATGACGCCGACCGCCATGTCGAC
>Ga0316600_10000970_pt1 | contig 13163 bp, 10 predicted proteins | sample OWC_soil_day5_CT_FD_207652 | JGI IMG/M metagenome (GOLD analysis project Ga0316600, IMG submission 207652) | Wetland soil microbial communities from Old Woman Creek delta, Ohio, United States - OWC_soil_day5_CT | ecosystem: Environmental > Terrestrial > Soil > Wetlands | place: USA: Ohio... | reverse complement strand
GCGATACCTGGATGTGTCATTTCTTCTGGGGAAAGAATATGATCCATTGCTTCTTTTGTTAATAAGCCTTTTTCAAGAATGATTTCACGAATTGGTCTACCAGTAGCATATGCTTCTTTAGCAAGCATGGAGGAATTTTCGTAACCGATATGAGGTAAAAGTGCAGTTACAACACCAACACTACGGTCTAACCAATATGCGCATTGTTCTTTATTGGCTTGTAAATTGATCATTAAGTTATCAACGAAGTTGTTTACTACATTTGTTAAATAACGCATGGAGTTAAATAAGTTAAAGGCAATAACAGGTTCCATTACGTTTAATTCAAATTGTCCATTTTCTACACCTAAGCTAATCGTTACATCGTTACCAATAACTTGGTAGCAAGTTTGGTTAAGTACTTCAGCCATAACAGGATTTACTTTACCTGGCATAATGGAAGAACCAGGTTGACGAGCTGGCAATTTTAATTCATTAAGGCCACAACGAGGACCGGAAGCCATTAAACGGAAATCATTTGCCATTTTGATTAATACTAAAGCAGTTACTTTTAAACCAGAGGATACATCCGCAAAAGCATCTGTATTATTCGTAGCATCAATTAAGTTATTTGCTGTTTCGAAGTGTTCACCAGTAATTTGGGATAATTGTTTTGCAACTTCTTTAATGTATGCAGGTTCTGCATTTAATCCAGTACCAACAGCAGTTGCTCCCATGTTGATTGTATGAACGCCATCTACAGCAAATTCAATACGTTTAATACCACGACGAATGGATGAAGCATAAGAAGCCATTTCTTGTCCTAACGTAATAGGCACTGCATCTTGTAAATGTGTACGCCCCATTTTTAAAACATCTTTATATTCTAAAGCTTTTTTATCTAATTCGTCTACTAAACGATTCAATGCTGTGATTAATGGTTTGCTTTTATGAATGATACATACTTTAATGCCTGTAGGGAAAGAATCATTTGTAGATTGTGCCATGTTAGCATGGTTGTTTGGCGAAATGATATCATAACTACCTTTTGCTTCGCCGATAAATTCAAGCGCTCTATTTACTAGGACTTCATTTGTATTCATATTAACGGAAGTACCTGCACCACCTTGAATTGGGTCAACTGGGAATTGATCATGCAATTTACCAGCGATCACTTCATCAGCGGCTTTAACAAGTGCATTACCGATTTTTTCTTCTAAACGACCAGTTTTCATGTTTGCAAGTGCTGCAGCTTTTTTAACAGTTGCCATTGCAATGATGAAATCTTTATCTAGTTTTTCACCTGTAATACTAAAGTTTTCCATTGCTCTTATCGTTTGTACCCCATAATATGCTGCGTCTGGCACTTCTAATTCACCTAAAAAATCATGTTCTAATCTCATTGTTATTTCCTCCTAAAATGCTTCTCATTTATTCATTTTTGAATATTGTGAATTTTATTTGCTATTTATATTGTTTATGTTTTCATTACCTTATGAACGTATTGTATCATGTATACAAAATACAATCAAGTAAATTTTAAAAAATTTATCTAATATTATTATCTTTTTTTTACTACTTTTTCTACTAAACGTCTCACTATACAATAAAACAACTATTAATTTAAACCAAATAAAGGTATAATATTTAGCATAATTTAAAAATCAACATTATGATTTGATGTTCATTTTTATCTAAACATTGGAGGCTCTTATGTGGTCAAAACATCAAACATCCATTTTAGTAAGTCTTAGCTTTACGATACTATTTTCTATGTTCTGGTTTGTACAACCATTAGCAATCGTTATATTTTGTTCTTTATTATTGACAATTTTACTAAATTCAATTGTCGATAAACTTGTAACAAAAAAAGTCCCCCGCATCATTGCAGCAATCGTTACACTATTTACTTTCCTTGCTTTGATTACTTGGTTACTGGTTGCGATCTCAAAAACTTTCCTTCCGACAGTCTCGAGTTTCATTGCCGACATTCCTAGTATCGCAGATAGCTTGAAAAACATACCTTTACTCAATCTTCCCGATACGATAACAACACAATTAGAAGATGCTTTCAAAGGATTTGCTAGTCTTAGTGTAACCACACTTCGTTCGTCACTCGAAATTTTAATTAATGTTTTTAGTAAAGCAATGGACATGATCATGGTCATTTTCATCACTTTCTATCTATTAAAAGACGGTAAACAAATCAAAGAATACTTAGCTAATTTATTCCCCAAAAAAGATAAGGCTAGAATACATAAACTATTTGATACGATTATTGGGGCTTTAATTAACTATGTCCGTGGTCAACTAGCGATTTGTGTCATCACGGGAATTTTTGTTTTTACCTATTTTACATTTTGTGATCTTCCCTATGCCTCAGTCTTTGCAGTCTTATCAGCAATTGGTGAATTGATCCCTGTTGTCGGGCCAACCATCGCTTCCCTTTCGGGTTCTTTATTCGCAGTAACTCAATTAACCTCACTCGGTTTGCAAACACTCTGCTTTTACATCGTTTTAATGCAAATCAATCATAATATAGTTTACCCATATTTGATCGGCAAATCATTAAACCTCCATCCAATTGCCATCATGCTCGGCATATTATTTGGTGGACAAATCTTAGGAGCTCTTGGTATGTTTCTCGCTGTACCTTGTATGGTAATTATTAAAATAGTCTTAGAAGATCTATTTCATAATCACTCTACAACTATATAAAACGAAGCTAAACTATACTAAACTATAAAACAAACTGAAATAAAAGAAGAAGGCTATGGAATCATGAGATCACTCATAATTTCATAGCCTTCTTTGGCTTTATTTCTATAAATATTATTTATTTCTAGTGCTAATATAGCTAACTTGTTCTTTGTATACAAGTATACCATCGTCATTTTTAAATTACAAGATACTTTTTATACTTTTTTTACAGTTTTCCATCCTGTTTAACCTTAAATATATAAGTTAATTCAATAAATACTTATATATCATCACTTTGGATAAGATTAAACAAAAACAGATGAATTGCACAAGAAAAAATTATTCATCAAAGGCAATATAGACAAATCTTAATCATAACATAGCTTTGAAGGCTTTCAGCCAATTTGCCTTTCGTGTTCAGCTTTTCTTACTTCTTTTAGCTTATTCTCTTGATCTACCATAACGACAGTTGGCATATACTCCTCAGCCTCTTTTTCCTCCATCATCGCATACGCCATGATAATCACAACATCTCCTGGTTGTACAAGACGAGCCGCTGCACCGTTTAAACAAATGACTCCCGAGTTTGGTGCACCTTTGATCACATAAGTTTCGAGTCGTTCACCGTTATTGTTATTTACAACTTGCACCCGTTCATTTGGTAAAATGTTTGCCGCCTTTAGTAGTGCTTCATCAATCGTAATACTGCCCATATATTTTAAATTTGCTTCGGTTACCGTTGCACAGTGAATTTTTGCTTTTAATAAATTTAATAACATTGCCTAACCTCCGATTATTGCATTATCGATTAATCTCGTCTTACCAAACCGCACGGCGAGTGCGATAATCGCTTGCCCTTTTATCATTTCGATTTCTTCTAAATCTGGAAAGCTATAAATCTCCACATAGTCAATATCCGCTAATGGCTCCGCTTGAATCTGTTTCGTAAGCAAGCTCTTTAAAACTGCCACATTCTTTTCACCCTTTGTATAGGCTTCTTTCGTCGCTTTTAAACTAGCAGATAAAACGAGAGCCGCTTCTTTTTCAGCAGCCGATAAATATTTATTGCGAGAACTCAAGGCAAGTCCATTCTCATCGCGAACAATTGGTACCATTTCGACTGCCACATTGATATTCAAATCACGGACAAAACGTTTGATTACAACAACTTGTTGCGCATCTTTTTGCCCAAAGAAAGCGTGATCTGCTTCCGTGATATTAAATAATTTTGTAACGACAGTCGCTACCCCACGAAAATGACCCGGCCTCTTTGCACCACATAATTTACTGGTGATGTCACCATCGACTGTAACATAGGCAGTATAATTTTCAGGATACAATTCAGACGCTTCGGGATGAAACACGGCATCCACCCCAACCGATTCCAATTTTACACAGTCACTTTCAAATTCACGTGGATAGGCAGCAAAATCTTCATTCGGTCCAAACTGTGTTGGATTTACAAAGACGCTGGCTATAACGATATCACATTTTTGTTTGGCCGCTTTCATCAATGTTAAATGCCCCTTGTGCAATGCTCCCATCGTTGGTACAAGTCCAATTGTTTTCCCTGATTTTTTCACCATTCTAACAAAGTTTTTCATTTCAACAACAGTTTTGATTACTTTCATTTGCATGTTATACACCTCAACCCATGATTTATTTGTCTCTAATATAATTTATCTAATACCTCATCGGCAATCGCAAAGGTGTGTTCCTTTGCAGGAAACGTTCTCGCTGTTACTTCTTGCTTGTATTCTAGGATTGCTTCGAGCATCTGTGCTTGTAAATTTGCAAATTTCTTAACAAACTTCGGCGTAAACTCTGAGTACATACCGAACATATCATTTACGACCAAAACTTGCCCATCACAAGCGCTACCAGCGCCGATCCCAATCGTTGGCACTGCAATCATTTGTGTTATTCTCGCTGCCAATTTTTCTGGAACACATTCTAATACCACAGCAAAAGCCCCTGAATCGGCTAGTAGCTTTGCATCCTGCATCAATTTTTTTGCAGTTTCTTCATTTTTACCCTGTACTTTAAAGCCACCCAATTGATGAATGGACTGCGGGGTAAGTCCTAAATGCCCGACTACAGGAATTCCCGCTCGCACAATCGCTTTTACGGCATCAAGGATCTCAACTCCACCTTCAACTTTGACTGCCTGCGCCCCGGTTTCTTTTAGCAACCGTCCAGCATTTTGCACTGCTTCTGTTACCGATACTTGATAAGACATAAAGGGCATATCAACAACAACCATCGTATTTTTTGCACCTCGGCAAACCGCCTTAGCGTGATGAATCATATCTTCCATCGTAACTGGTAAAGTAGAATCATACCCTAAAACAACATTACCTAAAGAATCGCCCACCAAAATCATATCAATCTGTGCACTATCGAGCATTTTTGCCATCGCATAATCATAAGCGGTAAGCATGGTAATCGGTATTCCCTTCACTTTTCTGTCCTTGATTACGGATACTGTCACACGTGTATTACTCATTGATTTTCCTCCAGTCGCCCCATAAAAATATAAAAAGCCTTTCGGCAGACTTCACCGAAAGGCATAACAATACTACTTTACCTTCCGTCTTAGTCTCTAAGATCTAAGCGGATAAATGAATCTTATTCAATTTCATCCAATGCGTTAAGTTTCCATCGTGCAACTCTCTATTGAGATGTTACCAAATTGCTTAACAACAGGATATTACCATACTCTTCTCTAAAATACAAGAGTAAAAACAACTGTTTATCACGTATGATATGCAAAATCGTTTGTATGACAGCAGTTCATCTACCACGATGATCGCTCATCAATTTTTCTATTCACACCATTAAAGTCTACTTTAAGTTCGCTTTTGTTTGTAAATATAACGATAAAATACAATCAAACTAACAGTAAATAGCAACAACCCCGTAAAAATAAACACATACTGTATTCCCATTGACGCAGCAATCACACCACCTAATAAAGGACCGATCATCGCACCAATCTGATATGCTGTCGTCGCAAAGCCAAATACCCGCCCACGGAAACTAGCCTCGGTACAATTGACAATGGTTGCACTAATCGAAGGATTTACCCCCACAATAAAAATGCCGACTAAAAATTGTAATGCACCAAACCCAACCACTGTTGCGGGAAAGAACTGCAAGAAATTAAAAATACCAGCCCCGCCAAAAGCAAGTGCCATCGCTTTAAAATAACCACTTCGTTGGCCATATCGACCCCAAAACGGTGTTGATACCGCCCCAGCAATACCACCTAAACTAAAAATAATCCCCGCAGTGAGGACAACCCCTTCCATATCCCCTTGCAACTGGGCAATATATAAGGTCATAACAGGTTGCAAGATCATCATAGCCAATTGGATAAGTAAGGTTAATCCCATCATTTCTACTAGCAGTGAATTTTTAGCAGCATGTTTGATGTCTTCCAACATACTGCTACCAGCATGACGATCTTCGACTTGCGCTGGCTCTTTTACTAAGAAAACTACTACAATCGTAACCAATAATAAACATACACCTGCCACAAAAAATGAAGCACGCATGCCAAAAACATGTGCCAATGATCCACCTAGTAGTGGTCCTAACACACCACCGATAATTTGTCCGGTCTGGATAATACCAAGGGAAAATCCCAATTGTTCTTTCGGTGCACTTGAAGATATAATTGCTAAGGATGCCGGTAAAAAACCATTGGCAAACCCTTGCAAAATTCGTACACCCAATAATTGGGCTGGGTCTGTTACGATGCCACCTAAAAAATATACAATTGCCAATCCCAGACCAGCACGAATTGCCATCAAACGTTTCCCATTTTTATCGGCAAATTTTCCCCAAATAGGCGCCATAATCGCCCCAACCAAAAAGCTAATCGAAAAAACTGCCCCTGACCACATTGCAACATCTTGCTCACTCACACCAAGTTCCAATAAATATACTGGTAAAAATGGAACGATCATGGTATAACTAGCCGATGTAAGAACTACACTTGCACACAATACCCATAAGTTGATACGCCAATTCACAAAAAATACGCCTCCTGAAATAGTTCAACTATTACTTCTTTTTACAAACGATTATATTTATTTTGACGTTTAAATTTTGCTTTTAAATCAGCCAATCCACCAACTTGTGTTACCAGCATACCAAACATCATCAATAAGCATCCTAAACCTTCTTTTAACCCCATATATTCATTTAAAAATAGAAATCCCGCTAATGCCCCAAATACCGACTCCATACTCATAATAATCGCCGCATGCGAAGGTTCGGCATACTTTTGCCCAACAATTTGCAACGTAAAAGCAACTCCAACAGACAAAAAACCGCCATATAAAATTGGTACTGCCGCACTAACAACGCTCACCCAAGAAATCGTTTCGATTGCAATCGCAACGCCGCTACTCAGTAGCGCACAGACCAAAAATTGATAAAAAGCTAATTTTATCGAATCTACGCTATTGGCATAATGATCGATAAATAAAATATGTAATGTCCAAATAAAGGCACAGATTAAAATAATAAAATCTCCATATTCCATTTGAAAGCCATTTTTGACACAAAGAAAATATAAGCCGCTAATCGATAAAGCTGCTCCTATCCAGGTATTTCCCGAAATTTTTTTCTTTAAAAATATGGCAGCCAATGGCACTAAAATAATATATAAGCAGGTAACAAACGCAGCTTTTCCTGCTGTCGTATAAATTAATCCAATTTGTTGAAAAGAAACAGCAAAAAACATGATGACACCGGCGATTGAGCCAACTTTACATACGCTAATCGACTTTTCGTCCGCTTGACAAGTTTTTTTATCATTTCTAAAATAATACATCACTGGTAGCAGCGATAAACAGCCCAGCATAAACCTTATTCCAGTATAAGCAAATGGCCCAATATATTCCATGCCTGCCCGTTGTGCTACAAAGGCGGCACCCCAAATCATTGCTACAACGAGCAAGATGATATTCCCTCTTAAACGCAAAATAAACCTTCTCTCTAGTTCTATACCAACAAAAATGGTATCATAAAAATTTGTATCTTTTTTATGATACCATTTTTATCCGCACAAATATAGTGTAATTCATAAGATATTATAAACAATGTCAATTTTTTAAAAGCTACGATTCATAATAAGACTACTTTGTAAACATACTATATACATTCATTTACATCATTCTCTTCTTATCATTTACAAATACTTAGCCAAACACACAGAAGCCACGTCAAATTACATTCCTATCAATAAAACATATTGGAGGCGTTTGCATGATTCATAAAAAACGTGTACTAGATGAATTTCTAAACCTATTAAAACTTACTTCTCCCACGCGTAACGAACGTGAGGTAGCAGATTTACTCAAGCGTAAATTAACTGATTTAGGCTTAACGGTAACCGAAGATGAAACCGGCAAAAAAATCGGTGGTAATGCTGGCAATATCATCGGACATTTAAAAGGTACTAAAGAAAATGCACCAAAATTATTTTTCAGTGCCCATATGGATTGCGTGGAACCTTGTGAAAATGTAAAACCACAACGTAAAGGCGGTGTCATCACTTCAGATGGAACTACGATTCTCGGCTCTGATGATAAAGCTGGGATCGCACCAATTTTAGAAGCATTGCACCTTTTAAAAGAAGAAAATATCGAACACGGTGATATTCAAATCATCTTTACGGTTGCCGAAGAGGACGGATTACTCGGTGCAAAAAATATGGATCCTAAACTCATTCAGGCTGATTTTGGTTATTGCTTAGATTCTAGCGGACGTCCTGGAAAAATCATTATACAAGCGCCTGGTCAAGATGATATTAGTGTCAAAGTTCACGGCAAATTAGCCCATGCAGGCATAGCTCCAGAGGATGGCATCAATGCCATTACCATCGCTGCCAAAGCAATCGCCACGATGAAACAAGGTCGTTTAGATCATGAAACAACTGCAAATGTTGGAATCATTCGCGGCGGGCACGCAACAAATATCGTTCCTTCCTTGGCAGAAGTAACTTGCGAGGCACGTAGCTGCGATGAAAAAAAATTAGCGACGCAAACCAATTACATGGTAGAGCTTTTTGAAACAATTGCGAAAGAAAATGGGGCTACAACAGAAATCAAAGTAGAGCATTGCTATCGCCCCTATACCTTAACCCACGATATGCTCGTTATTAAAACAGCGATTGCGGCAATGAAAGCTGTAGGTCTAGAACCAAACTTAACGCCAACCGGAGGTGGTAGCGACGGGAATTTCTATAATGCTTATCATATTCCTTGCGCGGTACTTGGTGTAGGTATGGCCAAAGTACATACAACGGAAGAATTCATTCTTGAAGAAGACCTTTACCATACGGCACAAATCGTCCTCGAACTCATCAAATGTAGCATGAGGGTAAAATAGCTTTGCTTTACAAATTATTTTCTTGATAAAAAGATAAAAATGGAGTTATTACAAACGATTTGTAACAACTCCATTTTTCATCCCATCAAGCGATACCCTACCCCTGATTCCGTAATGATATATTGTGGCTGGGTTGGATTTTTTTCTAATTTTCGCCTAATCTGACCGATATATACGCGAATATAATGCGTATCTTCATTATATTGATTCCCCCATACCGCTTTTAATAATTGCTTATGCGTTAGCACTCTGCCGGCATTTTGAGCCATTATTTTAACAATATCATATTCTGTAGGTGTTAATTTAATTTCTTTATCTTCTACTGTAACTTTTCTTTTTACAATATCGACTGCCAAATTGCCACATTGAATCACAGCATCTTCTTCTTTTGCCACCGTCCGCCTCAAACATACGCGCATTCTCGCTAATAGCTCACCTGTACTGAATGGTTTGGTCACATAATCATCGGCCCCTAAATCCAGTGCTTCAATCTTTTCTTGTTCTTGATCTCGGGCGGTTAATACAATAATTGGCGCATTCGACCATTCGCGAATTTCTTTTACCACTCGCTTACCATCCATATCTGGCAATCCTAAATCAACGATCAATAAATCAGGTTTAAACATCGTTGCCCTAACAATGGCCTCATTACCCGTTCCAACCTCTTCAACTTCATAGCCATGAGCACTGAGTGCAACACGAAGCAATTTACGAATTTGCGCTTCATCATCAACAACTAAGACTCTCATTCCATTCACCATACTTTTCACCTACTAAAACTTTTCTTCACGTCGTTCTATCGGCAAGGTGAAACAGATAACTGCCCCGCCAAAACTACGATTCATCGCATAGATTTTTCCTTTATGCGCCTCAATAATTCCCTTGCATATGGATAAGCCCAGTCCCGTGCCAGTAACTTTTTTAGGTTGCTCTACACGATAAAATTTATTGAAGATTTTTTCTAAATCTTCGGTAGGTATTCCACTACCATGATCCATAATCGATATTTCTATTTCATTCTTGAGTTTTTTTGCACGAATCGTAATCTCTGCCTGCTGATCTGAATATTTGATTGCATTATCAATCAAATTAACAAAAACTTGCTCAATTAGAACACAATCTGCCTTAATCAAAGGTAAATCCTCTTCAATATGTATCGTAAGCTGATTCTTCTTAACAAGATCGCCCATCCGTCTCAATGTCGTACCTATGATATCTTCAATATCACACCAATCCGACTTAATTTCCATCATACCACTTTCGAGTCGAGCTGTATCTAATAAATTGCCAATCAATCGCTCCATGCGAAGCGAGCTGTCTTTTATATTGTTGAGCAGTTCTGACCTATCTTCTTTACTATATAGGTCCTCTGCTTCTAATAAGGTAGAAACAGACCCCATAATCGCCGATAAAGGCGTTTTTAATTCATGCGAAATAGAGTTAAATAAAGCTGTTCGCAATTTATCCGCTTCAATTAGCATATCCGTATGTCGCGCTTGGTCTGATAACCGCACTCTTTCCATTGCCACGGCTGCAAGTCTAACCCAAGCATCAATCAATCGCCTTTCACTCGGCGTTAACTTTTGCTGTGCTAAATATATTCCAACTACACCAAATACCTGCTCCTCTGTATAAATTGGTACATATAAATAATTTCCGCCCGGTAATGTATCCGTAGATCGACCTGCTGGTTGTTTATTTTTATAAATCCATGCAACTACTGCTACCTCAGCATCACTGAGTGTCGTTTCCACTGTTTTATCATTTGCTTTACTTAGTTTTGGATCAAAACTAGTTTGATTTTTTATTTTTCCGTCTTCATTGGTAAGCAAAACAATAATTTTTCGTTCAATGGTTTCACCGGCTTGTCTAGCTAAACTCCGCGCTATTGCTTCTGTATCAACAACAGCCGCAATATCGCGACTAAACTCATACACTGCTCGAGTACTTTTTTCTTCTTGCCGCGCTTGTTTTGTTTCCTTTTTTAAATCATTTGTTCGCCCACCAATTAAAGCTGATAATAATAAAAAAATAGTAAAACTCCACGCATATCGTACATCACCAATCGTAAAAGTCATGATTGGTTCAATAAAATAAAAATCTAATGCCAAAATGCCAGTGATTGCACTGAGGTAAGACGGCCACTTTCCCCACCAAATTGCACTAAGTAATACAGGGAGAATATATAAAAAAGCAATATTAATCACTTCTAATTGTGATTTGAACAACCAACCAATTATAGTAATTGTTGCAACCATGAGTAAACTTACCCCAAAATGACTTGGACTATCCATAGCTTGATTACTTTGGGTTTTTACTATAGGCTCAGATTCTTTTTCTGTTGTCCCACGAATCACATATACATTGATATTTCCACTACGCCTAATGATATTATCCACTACAGAGCCACGAAAAAAATCCAAAAGTTTACTATGGTTTGGCTTACCTACAACAATTGCGGTAATATTTTGTTTACGCGCAATATCTAACATTTCATCTACCAAATTTTGTCCAACAATTGTTAATGTTTTTGCACCTAACTCTTCTGCTAAACGCATATTTTTTGCAATGCGATCTCGTTCTTTTTCGCCAATAGGAAAATGCATTTTTTCCGCTTCAATATGCACAGCTAAAAGCTCCGAACGTAATCCTGTTGCCAGCCGACTCGCCGCTCGAATTAACTGCGCCGAAAAAGGACTGCCACTTACGCAGACCATAACTCTTCCCGCTGCAGGCCATGGACCTTCTATCTGATGTTCACGCATATATTCTTCTAAGTCTTTATCGACACGTTGCGCCGTAAATCTAAGAGAAAGCTCTCTAAGCGCACTGATATTACCTTGCCTAAAGAATTTTTTTGCTGCTCTTTCTGCTTGCGATGCTATATAAATCTTACCATCGCGCAAACGCTGCATTAAATTTTCCGGGGCAATATCAATTAATTGTACCGTGTCAGCTTCTTCAATCACATAATCAGGTACTGTTTCTCTTACAATAACGCCTGTAATTTGCGCAACAATATCATTGAGGCTCTCAATATGCTGTACATTTAACGTCGTATGTACACTTATACCTGCTTCTAATAGTTCTTCTACATCTTGATAACGTCTCACATGGCGAGCACCTGGCACATTCGTATGCGCGAGTTCATCCACTAAAACAATTTCTGGTTTTAATTTTAAGATCGCATCAGTGTCCATTTCCACAAGTTCTTTATCCCGATAATGCAGGATTGCAGGGGCTACCTTGCGCAGCCCCTCAACCATTTTTTCTGTTTCGACCCGTCCATGTGTTTCAACCCAGCCAATCACAATATCTTTTCCTTCACTGATTTGCTCATGGGCAGTTTTTAGCATCGTAAAAGTTTTACCAACACCAGCAATGGCCCCTAGAAATACAGTAAGTTTACCACGATTTTCTTTCTGAATTTTTTTTAACAATGCTTCAGGGCTTGGGCGGTTCGTCATTTGTTTTTCAGTTAACATAGACACACCCCTAACTTTTATTTTGTCACATCATCTAAAGCTAAGTTTAAACTTACTACATTGACTCTTTTTTCACCTAAAAATCCGATTCGTGGATTTTCCGTATTTTTTTCAATCAGCACAAGGACTTGTTCTTCGCTAATGCTTCTTGCTTGTGCTACTCTTGGTACCTGCACCTTTGCAGCCAAAGCAGTGATATGGGGATCAAGCCCACTACCAGAAGCAGTCACCAAATCACTAGGAACGATTGCATCATTAGCTAAACCATTATCCTGTCGTAACGCTTTAGCTCTTTCATCAATCCTTGATAATAATTTTTTACTTGTTGGCCCTAAATTTGATCCAGCGGAACTTGCCGCATCATAACCATCCTCACCAGCAGCCGATGGGCGACCATGAAAGTAACGATCACTAGAAAAATTCTGACCAATTAATTTTGACCCCACTAAAGTTCCCTGTTTATAAATAAGTGAACCATTTGCTTGTACTGGAAAAATCATTTGGGCGAAAACAGTCATCCCTAAAGGATAGATGACGCCCAATACCACTGTCATTAGTATTAACATTCTAATTGCGCTATTCAATTCTTTCAACATT
>Ga0316600_10000967_pt1 | contig 13173 bp, 13 predicted proteins | sample OWC_soil_day5_CT_FD_207652 | JGI IMG/M metagenome (GOLD analysis project Ga0316600, IMG submission 207652) | Wetland soil microbial communities from Old Woman Creek delta, Ohio, United States - OWC_soil_day5_CT | ecosystem: Environmental > Terrestrial > Soil > Wetlands | place: USA: Ohio... | reverse complement strand
GTCAGCATCGTACGCGCGGAATCGGCGCGCCGAGAAGAGAACTCCGGATAGAGCCTCGGGGGCCTCACTTCGACCCTTCGACGCCCACCGCGATCAGCGCCAACCCGACTCCAGGGCCGGTTCCGTCGAACTGCGGCGCGCTCTACGACACCATGTGGGTGGCAAATGGCGAGAGAGGCGATCGCGGGGAAGCAGCGTGCCGGGTCCTCCGAAGGTTCGGGACAACGCGATCAGAAAGGATTGCGGAGATGAGCGAGCCGAAGATCACCCTGGTCGGAGCCGGGGGCATGTCGTTCGGGCCTGCCATGGTGAACGACGTGGTGCACACCCCGAGCCTTGCCGGCAGCCGCCTCGTGCTTCACGACGTCGATGCGGCGAGGCTGCGGCGCGCCTACCAGTTTGCCGCCAAACTCAACGCCCTCGGCGGCGCGCCGATCCGCCTCGACTACTCGACCGACCCGGGCGAAGCGCTCGACGGCGCGGACTTCGTGCTCAGCAGCGCCGAGTTCGGTCGCTTCCGCTACTGGCGCCAGGACTACGAGATCCCCAACCGCTACGGCGCCCGCCAGATCAACGGCGAGAATGGCGGTCCGGGCGCGGTGTTCCACTCGCTGCGCAGCATCGAGAACACGCTCGGCATCTGCCGGAACATCGAGAAGTACGCGCCGGACGCGTTCCTCATCAACCTGACCAATCCGATGAGCCGAGTGACCCTGGCGGTGAACCGGGCGACCAAGGTGCGCAACGTCGGCATGTGTCACGAGATGCCGTTGGGGATCAATCGCCTGAGCCGACGAATCCGCGTCAAGGCGAAGGACGTCGAGGCCAAGGCGTCGGGGATCAACCACTTCACCTTCTTCACCGAGTTCCGCAACCGGCGCACCGGCGAGGATCTCCTGCCGCGGCTGCGCGAGCTGTTCGCCAGGCCCTTCTTTGACTTCTCGCCGCGGACGCAGCGGATCGCCCGCATCCTCGATCGCAGCCTGCTCGGCGCGACGCTGCTCGAGTTCAACTACCTCCCCGTGGTCGCCCACGTCGTCCGCAAGTACGGCCTGGTGCCCTGCTCGGTCGACAGCCACATCGGCGAGTACCTGCCGTTCGCGCTCGACGCCGCCGCGTGGATGCCGACGCCGCTCGACTTCCACCAGCCGATCATGCGCGTGGCCGAGAAATTCGCATCGTGGGCGGCGACCACGAAGATCCCGGTTCCCCTGCATGCCCTCGGTCACAGCCCCGAAGAGGTCATCCCGATCGTCGCCGCCATGTGGCACGACCAGCCGACCCGGATCCTGGCGGTCAACGTGCCCAACCGCGGCTACCTGCCCGACGTCGCGGAAGGGGCGATCGTCGAAGTCGGAGCCACGGTCGACGGGAACGGCATCCATCCGGACGCAATGCCGCCGCTCGGCGAACCGCTCTCCGGCTGGATCGCGACCCAGGTCCGCCTCCAGGACCTCGTCGTGCAATCCGCGCTCACCGGCGACCCCGAGCCGGCGCTTCGAGCCGTGCTCGAGGACCCGTGCTCACCCCCCGACGAGCAGGCGTGCCGCAAGATGTTCGACGAGCTGCGCTCGCTCCAGGCCGAGCACTTGCCGTTCTGAAGAACGATTCTAGACGCGAGACGGTGTGAGTTCGACGCGGTCGTCGTCGATCCCTCCGCGCGCGACGTCCACGCTCACGCGACCGTCTTCGACGCGCAGCGTCCCGCAGCACCGTCGGCGACCGCAGGATTCCGAGGTTGCTGCAGATTGCCTCATCACCTCGGACGGAAGCGTCGTGTCGTGGAAGCACGACGCGAACGCAGCGGACCCCGCGCGCAGCGCGTCGTAGCGCTCGCGCCAGGATCGCAGCCTGGCCCTTCCGACACCGAGCTGTGGTGGCGCCGGGTGCCGTTCGGTGCCGTCGCCCGATTTCGATCGAAGTCACCGGATCGATTGAGGAAGCCGTCGCTGGAGCCCCAGGCTCCGCAAAGAGGGTCGGCGGGAGGAAGACCTGCAACGCCGCGAAATCACTGGCGCGCCGAGAGGGATTCGAACCCCCGACCCCTAGGTTCGAAGCCTCATGCTCCATTCAGGTGAGCGGTCGGTGCTCCCATTGTCGGACCGCGGGGCGGCTGCTTCCATTTTCTTACGCGTCCACGCAGTGTCGCCTGATGAAGACCGAGACCTCCGCCTTGTCGACCTCGCCCACGGCGACGCCATCGACCAAGGAGTACAAGTCCTCCGGATCGGCGCGCAGCCGCTTGCCGTTCAAGCCGAGGAACACGAGAGCGCACATCAGCGCCGTTCGCTTGATCCCATCGACGAACGGATGATTCCGCGCCAAGTGGAAGAGATAGGCAGCCGCCATCTCGAATACGCTGGGGTGCAGATACTCGCCAGCGAAGGTCGTCTCGGGCATCGCGATGGCCGACCGGAGAAGCTCCAGATCGCGAAGCCCGCTCGCGCCCCCGTACACGCGAATCTGATCAGCGTGGATCCCGAGCACCTCGTCGAGGGTCAGGAACGCGGGCTCGCTCACTCGGCGAGTCGGCGGAACACCCCGCCATACTGCTCGTGCGCCTCGGCCACCAGCTCGGCCACTCGCTTCTTGCGCTTTCGGTTGCGCACCGGTGTCACCACGAGGACGTCGCCGTCGGTCGACAGCTCGAGCTCTGTGTCCGCGTCGATCGCGAGCGCCTCGAGTAGCGGTCGATCGATCACGAGGGCGAGGCTGTTTCCGGATCGCGTGAGTCGCTTCGGCATGTTCGTACGGTAGCACCGGAGCGTCCGTACAAACGCCGACTGCGTCGCGTGACATGACCCCGACCGCGCCGGACCCGGGTTCTTGGGGCCCGGCATCTTGGTCGTTCAAGTAGCTGATTCTGAAACAGAATGGTGGAGGCGCCGGGAATCGAACCCGGGTCCGCATGGTGTCCAACGAGCGCGTCTACGTGCGTAGTCTTCGTTCGATCTCGGTGCGGCGAATCACGATGACGGGAGAGCCGCACCCAGCCCCACATGGTTCTCGTCCCCGGCTACGGTCGAGCAGCGCTCCGGGAACCAGCCTTCTGATGACGTCCGCGACCCCGTAGAAGGCGTCCGGGACGGACGTCGCGTACCTAGTTTGTGCTAGGCCGCGAGAGCGTAGTCAGAGTCGGCAGATTTTGGCTACCAACATTGCCACCTGTTTAACGAGGTGTTGCGGCGACCTCGGCACGCAGCGTTCGCCTTCGACCACCCGTCGAAGCCGATCGCCCCCAAATCACCTGTGACTTTCCAATCGGAATCGGAAAGAACCAGGAAAACCTGTGCAAGGCTAAGCCAGACGACCCGAGTGTCAAACGGAGGAGGAGAGATGGGACGGTTGGCTGACAAGGTGGCGGTGATCACGGGCGCGGCTTCGGGGATCGGAGCTGCGTGCGCGTTGCGCTTTGCCGCGGAGGGGGCACGCATCACCGGGTTCGACGTGGTGGAGCCGTCTTCGGCGCATCGCGACGCGATCGAGAAGGCGGCGCCCGGGGCGCTCTGGGAACGCGTCGACGTGCGCGACGAGGCGAGCATCGAGCGCGCAGTCGCAGCCGCCCTGGCGCGCTTCGGTCGCATCGACCTGCTCGTGAACGCCGCGGGCGTCTCCGGCTTCGGCGCCGTCGATGAGCTGGCGGCCGAAGAATGGGATCGCGTGCTCGACATCAACCTGCGTGGCACCTACCTGGTCTCGAAGCATGTCGTGCGCGCGATGAAGGCGCAGCAGTCGGGCAGCGTCGTCAACCTCGCGAGCGTCGAGGGCCTCGAAGGCATCCAGGCGCAGGCGGCCTACAACGCCTCGAAGGGCGGCGTGGTGCTGCTCACGCGCAACATGGCGATCGACTACGCCAGCTTCGGCGTACGCGTGAACTGTCTGTGCCCCGGCTTCATCGAAACGCCGATGACGGCGGTGCTGAAAGCGCCCGGCCTCGAAACGATCCGCCAGCGCTTCATCGACCTGCACATGCTGAATCGCGCTGGCCGGCCCGAGGAAGTCGCCGCTTGTGCGCTCTTCCTTTGCTCGGACGATGCGTCGTTCGTGACGGGGCACGCGCTGGTGGTCGACGGCGGCATGACGGCGGGAAGGCGGCTCACCGACGGGGGTGTGGCCATGGTCTGAGTCGCGGGCGCGGCTTCCCGTTCAATCCGCGGCGGCCGGCAGCCGATACGCAGCCCGCGATGGCCGAATCCAACGACGCGCTGCTCGGGCGGATCGCCGTCCACACCAAGATGCTCTCCGCGGAGCAGCTCAACCAGGCGACCGAGATCCAGGGCCGCAGCGGCGGGAGCCACCGCCTGGGCGACATCTTCGTCGAGAAGGGCTTCATCACCCCCGCGCAGTTGCAGAAGTTGCTCGTGGCACAGAAGCAGGTGATCGCGCGCCAGGCGACGCAGCGCGTCGCGCAGACGCTGGCAGCGGTCTCGCCGGGGCCCGAGCCCTGCCCGAGCGCTGCGACTGCGAGCGCGCCGCGACCGAGGAGCGCGCCTCCTCGGCCAGCGCCGAGCGCCGCGGCGGCGAAACCGAGCGCTCCCGCCACCGCCCCGGCCGTAACGCGGCATCCAGCTCCCGCAACGAAGCCGACGACTCCGGCGCCGGGTGCCAAAGCGGCACCGGCCGCACGCCATGCGCTCGTGCTCGGCGGCGATCCGCAGGCGCGCGAAGAGCTGCACGAGATCCTCCGCAACGCGGTCGCCGCGGGTGCGAGCGACCTCCACGTGCACGCCGGCGCGCCGCTGCGCCAGCGCCGCAACGGCGTACTCGAGGAGGGGAGCGGGCCACCGCTCGAGCCCGCGAAGGCCGACGCGATGCTGCGCTCGATCCTCAGCGCAGAACAGACCGCGGCCTTCGATGCCGAGGGCCAGGGCGATCTCGCCTACACGCTCGCGGGTGTCGGGCGCTTCCGCGCAAACCTATACAAGCAACAGCGCGGCACCGACGGCGTGTTCCGGATCGTGCCCGATCATCCGCCGTCACTCGACGAGCTGGGCCTTCCGAACACGCTCGCGCGACTCACCAACTACCACCAGGGCATGGTGCTCGTGACCGGTCCGTCGGGCTGCGGGAAGTCCTCGACGATGGCGGCGTTCCTGAACCTCGTGAACGAGGAGCGCACCGATCACATCCTCACCATCGAGGACCCGATCGAGGTGATCCATCCGGCGAAGTCCTGCCAGGTGAACCAGCGCCAGGTGCGCACGCACACCGGGAGTTTTGCGCGCGCGCTGCGCGCCGCGCTGCGCGAGGACCCCGACGTGATCGCGATCGGCGAGCTGCGCGACCTCGAGACGATCTCGCTGGCGCTCACCGCCGCCGAGACCGGTCACTTCGTGCTCGGCACGCTGCACACGTCGAGCACGATCCGCACCATCGACCGCTTGATCGGCGTGTTCCCGCCCGACCAGCAGACGCAGGTTCGCACGATGCTCTCGGAGTCGCTGCGCGCCGTGGTGTCGCAGCGACTGGTGGTGCGCGCCGATGGGGCCGGCCGCGTGCCGGCGCTCGAGGTGCTGATCGTCAACAAGGCGATCTCGAATCTGATCCGCGAGAACAAGAGTTTCCAGATCCGCTCGATCCTGCAGACGGGCGCCGCCCAGCGCATGTGCCTGCTCGATTCGTCGCTCGAGGCGCTCGTGAAGCAGGGCGTCATCACCCGGGAAGAGGCGCTCCGCCACGCCGAGGAGCCCAAGCGCTTCGGCGGCAAAGAGCGCTGAGAGGGACGCCATGGGACGCATGGAAGCGATGCTGCGCCAGCTCCAGGCCGAGCACGGCTCGGATCTGCACCTCGCGGCCGGCCAGCCGCCGCGCATGCGTCGCAAGGGATCGCTCGAGGCGATCGACGGCGAACCGCCGCTCACCGACGCGGCGCTGCGCGGCCTGCTGCGCGAGATCACCAGCGACGAGCAGTGGGCCAGCTACGACCAGCAGAGCGACCTCGACTTCGCCTACGGCATCCTCGGCATCGCGCGCTTCCGCGTCAACTATTTCGTGCAGGAGAATGGTGCGGGCGCGGTGTTCCGCATCATCCCGGAGGAAATCCAGACGCTGGAGGAACTGGCGCTGCCGCCTGCGATCCGTGAGTTCGCGCACCTCGACCGCGGCCTGGTGCTCGTGACGGGTCCCACCGGCTCGGGCAAGTCGACCTCGCTGGCGGCGCTGATCAACGAGATCAATGAGAGCTACGCCAAACACATCCTCACCATCGAAGATCCGATCGAGTTCGTGCACCCGAACAAGAAGAGCCTGTTCTCGCAGCGCGAGGTCGGGGAACACGCGCGGGGGTTCGGGCCGGCGCTGCGCGCCGCGCTGCGCGAAGACGCGGACGTGATCCTGGTCGGTGAAATGCGCGACTACGAGACGATCTCGCTGGCGCTCACCGCGGCCGAGATGGGCGCGCTGGTGTTCGCCACGCTGCACACCAACGGTGCGGCCAAGACGATCGACCGCGTGATCGACGCGTTCCCCGCCGACGAGCAGCCGCAGGCGCGGCTCTCGCTGTCGGAGTCACTGGCCGGTGTCGTGTCGCAGCAGTTGCTGCACACCGCCGACGGCAAGGGCCGCTGCGCGGCGAACGAGATCCTGATCCGCACCAGCGGCCTCGCCAACGTGATTCGCGATGGCAACACGCCGATGCTGCTCAACATCATCCAGTCCGGGAAGTCGCAGGGCATGCAGACGATGGACGACGCGCTGATGACGCTCGTGCAGAGCAACCGCATCCTGTCCGAGGACGCCTACCGCAAGGCGATCGACAAGGCGCGCTTCGAGAAATTCGCTCCAGCGGATTGACCTCATGATTCCGCGCCGGGCCCGGACGGGCCCGCGCCAATACGAGTCAGGTGGCGCTTTGGTCAAGGTGATGGGCTACTGGCCGCGCCGGGCGGTGGCCCTATCTCGCGAACTTCCAGCGAGCCGAGCATCGCGTCGAACCAGGGTCCGAAGTCCTGCCGGAGCGACGTCGGCGCTTCCATGATCACGATCACGACGCGGCCGTCGCCCGACTCGAGGAAGACGTGGTCCTCGAGCATGTCGCCGGAGCTGGGTACGACGCGCATCCAATGGGCGCGCTGGCCGCGCACGTCGAGAGGGCCCTGCTGCACGATCCTGCCCTCGCGCACGTGGGCGTTGGCGTGGCGTGTGAGGTACGTCGCGACCGACGGGTAGTTGCGCACCACCACCTGGAACGACGCCTCGTAGTCCCACGCGACGCCGTCGATCGCCACGACGCCGCGCGGCGTCGGCACCAACCTCCAGCCGAGCCCGGGCCGCACCGCGAAACCGAGTCGCGCGTCTTCGTACGGCTGCGGCGCGAGCTGCACGGGACCGGCGGGCGCCTGCGCCGCCGCCCGCAGCAGATCGCCGCCGCGCGGGAGGCGCGCATAGATCGTGCCGTTCGGCAGCCGGTAGAGCGCGCGGAACGAGTTCACGTCCTCGACCGACAGCCGGTCGACGCGCCGATCGCGCGCCACTTCGAACATCAGGTCGGCGGGGATGGGGCTGTGCCCGCGCATGCCGAGCGCGTGACCGATCTCGTGGAGCACGTTGCGCCCGACCTGATCGACCGGGAGCAGCCCGTGATCGTCGGCGACGTAGATGCGGATCTCGGGCACTTCGAACGCGACTTCGAGTCGGTCGGGCCAGAGACTGCGACCCGTCACCTTGCAGGCGTCGCGCATCGGCGTCGTGCCGAGCACCTGGACGCCGACTTCGGGCGCCGGTCCGACCTGTCCGACGAGGAGGATGCGCAGGTCGGCGTGCTGGTCGCTGCGCACGCGCCGGAATGTCACCACGCCGCCGAGGGAACGCTGCCAGCTTTCGAGCGCGCGCCAGGCCGCTTCGGTGAAGGCATTCGGCTCCTTGCTGGTGTTGAACTCGTCCTGCAGCGCGGGATCGAGTTCGGGCGGCTGTACGTAGACGGTGAGCGGAAAGCGCGTCACGTCCCAGCGGCACAATACGACCATGTCTTCTTTTTTCTCGCTCAGCTCGAAGCGCTGCCCCATGAAGGGGAGATAGTTCGGCTCGCGCACCTCGTCGGCGGCACGCGAACGGAAGAACGCGTCGTAGTCGAAACGCGTCGGTCGGAACGGCTTGGACGAGGGGACCGCCAGCGGACCGCAATGCAGCACCCCTGCCGAAGCGAGCGTCAGCGCCGCCGTGAAGACGCGCCGGGCGGAGCGCTTCACTCGCTCTCCCGGTCGCGCGAGGCACGCTTCGCGCGCTCGATCTCGCGGTCCTGCTCGCGCTTCTTCAGCGCCTCGCGCTTGTCATACTGCTTCTTGCCGCGCGCGAGGCCCAGTTCCACCTTCGCACGTCCCGCTTTGAAGTAGAGCGAGAGCGGCACCAGCGTGAAGCCGCGCTCCGCCAGCTTCGGGCCGAGGCGCGACAGCTCGGCGCGGTGCATCAGCAGCTTGCGCTCGCGACGCGGCTCGGGATTGTCGCGGCCCGCTTTGTCGTAGGGGCTCACGTGGGCGTTCACGAGAAACGCTTCTCCACGGCGCAGCACCGCGTAGGAGTCCGAGAGGTTCGCCCTGCCCTCACGCAGCGACTTGACCTCGGGACCCACCAGGACGATCCCAGCCTCGACCGTCTCCAGGATCTCGTAGTCGTGGAAGGCGCGCCGGTTCGACGTGATCAACTTGCGGCCACCGGCCTCCGTCATCGCGCTCAGCCTAGCTTCGATCCGATATTCCGCTGCGTGTTCCCGGGGCCCACCGTGCGCGGATCGTCTCGACCGATACAGCGATCGGAGCGGGACGTGGGTTCGCAGGGGAAGAGACAGAACAAGAAGGTTGGTGAGAGCGGAGGTTGCGCGGGGCCCCTTGGTTTCGCGCGCGCTGAGTTGCTCGCAGCAGCGGGGCGCGCTCTCTCGCGCGGCGCTTTAGATCCCCGCCGGATCGAGCAGCCCGAGCCTTCGCCATCCCACGCGCGCGAGCCAGGTCGTGGCGCGTGTCACCGGCGGTGGCCCGATCCCACGCGGGAGCGGAACCCCGGCCGCCAGCCGAGGAACCAGGCGCCCGACGACGCCGGGTCCACTGTCGCCGTGCGCGCCGTCGCCCGTCCGGCCTTGATGCGATGCCGCCGCGCATTGTTCAAGACGTACCGGATCGCATTCCGCACCTCCCGCACCGTGCGCAGCACGTGCAGGTGGTAGCGGTCGCGCAGCACCGGTCCCCTGCGTCCGAGTCCGCGGTTCACCGCCTTCGCGAAGCGCGAGGCCAGCGACTTCATCCCACGCCCGAGCGCCGCGGGCCCCTCGGCTTCGACGATCGCGTGGCGGTGGGCGTCCTCGCGCGAGAACTCGAGGAGCCGGAACGCGCTGCGCGCGGCGCCCGCGCGGAAGCTCTCGATCACGGCCCGCACGACGCCGGCGTTCCGCAGCGAGGGCAGCCCCGGCAAGGCCTTCAGGGTGACGTGACAGGGGAAGCGTCCGGCGAACTCCGGTCGCGCTGCGTGGCGAACCCGCGGGCGCGCGCCCGGCCTGCGTCCTGCGCCCGGGGCCAGCCGCCGTGGGTGCCGCGGCGGAGGGGAAGCGCGGCTTGCCTCGAATGACCCCTCACGGTGTAGATTACGGCGATGGTTCGCGAATGTAAACCGAAATGTGTCGATCGATCGGAAAAAGCTCCGCACATCGGACGCGCGGTCGCCCGCGCGATGTGCGCGCTCGGCAGCGAGCCCGCCCCGGCGCCACCCTACTAGACCTTCTTCGTCCGGCTCACGGCTGCGCGCCGCGACAGCGAAGCAGCGCCGTGCGGAGCATGCGATCTAATCGCGAATGCGGTTGCGCGCGTCGACGAACACGCGCTTCGCCTCCCAGCTGCGCGCTTCGACGTCCTCCATTTCGGTCCAGCTCGCGATGATGACCAGGTCATGGGGCTTGATCCGATGCGCGGCGGCGCCGTTCACGCAGATCTCGCCGGTGCCCGCCTCGCCGGGAATCGCGTAGGTGCGCAAGCGCGCGCCGCTCGTGCAATCCCAGATGTCGACGGCCTCATACGGGAGGATGTCGGCGGCGTGCAGCAGATCCGTGTCGATCGACACGCTTCCCTCGTATTCGAGATTGGCCTCGGTCACGGTCGCCCGGTGGATCTTCGACTTGAGCATCGTGCGTTTCATCGGGGGGGTCCTTCCGCATCGTGCCGCCGGAGCAGCACGCGGTTGTCGATCAAACGGACTTCTCCGCTGGCGGCCCGTGGAGAGGGGAAGCGGACGGCGAGCGCGAGCAGCGCCGGCCCGTCGATCGCGGCGCATTCGGCCAGTGTGTCGGGGTGTCTCAATTCGGCGTAGTCGAGGCGGGCGTGAGGCGCGCGGCCGATTTCCTTGCGCACCTGCTCGAGCAGCGCCGCGGCCGAGCGCTCGCCCGCCAGGGCGGCTGCTTCGGCGGCGTCGAGCGCGCCCACCAGGACGAGCGCCTCGGCGCGCATCGCCGCGTCGAGATAGACGTTGCGACTCGACATCGCGAGCCCGTCCGGCTCGCGCACGATCGGCGCGCCGACGATCTCGACGCCGAGCAGCAGATCGCGCGCCAGACGCCGCACCACCTGGAGCTGCTGGAAGTCCTTCTCGCCGAATATCGCGAGGTGCGGGCGAGCGGCGGCCAGCAGCTTCGTCACCACGGTCGCGACGCCGCGAAAAAAGTGCGGGCGCGAGGCGCCGCAGAGCGGCTTCGCGAGTTCCGCCACCTCGACGAAGGTCTGGGCTCCGTCGGGATACAACTCGGCGGCCGCGGGCGCGAAGACGACGTCCACATCCGCCGCGCGACAGCGCGCGAGATCCGCGTCGAGCGTTCGCGGATAGCTCGCGAGGTCTTCGCTGGGACCGAACTGGGTCGGGTTCACGAAGATCGACACGATCACCAGATCGGCGCGCCGCCGCGCCAGCGCGACGAGCGCGAGATGGCCGTCGTGCAGCGCGCCCATCGTGGGCACCAGCGCCACCCGTCGCCCCGCTGCGCGTGCCGCTTCCGAGAGCGCGCGCAGTTCTTGCACGGTTCGAACGACCTGCATCAGCGGGCCTGACGACTCGGAGCGCCAGCCGCCTTGCGCCCCGCGTCGTAGCCGTGCTCTTCGGCCGGGAACTTCTGCGCCGCGACATCCTCGGCGAAGCTGCGCGCCGCCTTCGCGGCCGCCGCCCCGAGATCGGCGTACTGCTTGACGAAGCTCGGTGTCCAGTCGTTGAGACCGAGCATGTCGTGCATCACCAGCACCTGTCCGTCGCAATGCGGCCCGGCGCCGATCCCGATCGTCGGGATCTCGAGCTTGCGTGTGATCTCGGCGGCCAGATCGACCGGCATGCCTTCGAGAACGACCGCAAAGGCGCCCGCCTGCTGCACGGCCTCGGCGTCGGCGATCACCCGCGCGCGCTCGTCGGCCGTGCGGCCCTGCACGCGGAAGCCGCCCATGCGATGAACCGCCTGCGGCGTGAGTCCCACGTGGCCCATCACCGGAATCTCGGCGCGCGCGATGCGCGCGATCGCCTCGGCGACGGCGAGCCCGCCTTCGAGCTTCACCGCTTGCGCACCGCCGTCCTTCACCAGCCGGATCGCGCTGCGCACGGCGTCCTCGGACGACACCTGGTACGAGCCGAACGGCATGTCGCCGACGACCAGCGCGTGGCGACAGCCGCGCGCGACGAGTCGCGTGTGATAGACGACCTCGTCGAGCGTCACCGGGAGCGTCGTGTCGTGACCCTGCACGACGTTGCCGAGGCTGTCGCCAACGAGGATCACGTCGATGCCAGCCTGGTCGAAAATGCGGGCGAAGGCGAAGTCGTAGGCGGTGAGCATCGCGATGCGCTCCGCGCGCCGCTTGCGAGCGGCGAGCGTGCGCACGGTCACACGGTGTTCACGGGACGAAGAGACGGAAATCGTCGACATGGGGGCTGCCTCCGGCGGCCCGCCGCGACGAAACCCCGGCGCATTGCGCCGAGGCTCCAGGCCCGAGTGACGCCGAAAACAAAAAACGCGCCCGCCGGTCGATGCCGGAGGCGCGTCGAATCGCGCAGGGACGCCGCGGGTCGCAAGGGAAACGACGACGCTGCGTGCGAGATCCGCTCGGCTCACCTCCGTCTCGGTCTGCCGGAGCAGATCCAAGCGATGGTTTGCTGGGGCTCGTCCTTCGTCTCGTCGGGCCTGTTCGCGAGGGCCCGAGTCGTCCTTCTGTAGGCGCTCGATGAAGATCGCACCTTGCGATTCCCCTCGAGCCGGCCGGGAGGGTACGAACGCGTGCGCTGGTGTCAACAGCGGCGCGGACTACTCGCGTTCCGCTTCCCGAACGAAGCGCGTGATCCGCTCGCGATCGGTCTCATCGACCACCTCGAAGCGCACGCCGGTCTCGAGGAAGCGCGCCTCGGCTTCGGGATCGTCGTCCTCGCGCCACGTCACCCGGCCCCGCGCCCGAACCGTGCCGTCCTCGCCCGGCAATGCGAACGCGACCGTGACGCCCTCGCCCACCGCGAGTCGCAATCGGGCGTGCAGGCAGACGCCGCCCGGCGACAGATTCGTCGCGTACTCGAGCGCGGCTTCGCCGTCGCGGCGGAAGACCTGCACGGCGATCGGAACCGCGAGATCGAGGCGCGGCTCGAAGAGCAATCGGCTCGCGTTCGGCTCAGGCGCGGGCGTTGCTGAGCGCGCGGGCGAGCGCAAGGAGCGCCGCGGGCTCCTGCTGTTCGGCGCGCGCCCGGTGCTCGATCCCGAGTCGGTCGAGGACGCCATGCAGAACCTCCATCGCCGGCGCCGGGTCGAGCCCCGTGCGAAGTGCATTCGGGAGCGTCTTCCGCCGCGTCCCGAACGCGGCGCGCACCACCCGCTCGACCTCGGCCAATTCATCGGCAGCCAGCGGCGCCGGGTCGAGGGGGATTGCGCGCACCAGGGTCGAGGTCACCTGCGGGACCGGGAAGAAGCAGTTGGGCGGCAGGTCACGCACCCTCTCGAGTCGCACGGTGAGCGCGTGCAGGACCGCGAGCGAGCCGTAGTCGCGGGTGCCGGGCTTCCCGGCGAGCCGCGCGGCGACCTCGCGCTGCACCAGCACCAGCCAGCCCGCGAGCACCCCGCGCAAGTCGAGAAGTCGGCGCAGCAGCGGCGTCGAGATCGCGTAGGGGAGGTTCGCGACCACCCGCACCGGCGCGCCGAGTCGCGCAGCGAGCGTCGCGAGATCGACCTCGAGCGCGTCGGCG
>Ga0316600_10000966_pt1 | contig 13184 bp, 14 predicted proteins | sample OWC_soil_day5_CT_FD_207652 | JGI IMG/M metagenome (GOLD analysis project Ga0316600, IMG submission 207652) | Wetland soil microbial communities from Old Woman Creek delta, Ohio, United States - OWC_soil_day5_CT | ecosystem: Environmental > Terrestrial > Soil > Wetlands | place: USA: Ohio... | reverse complement strand
TTTTAAAGGAAAGAAAAGGTTTGTTAAGTGTACGCTTTTTTCTGGATTTGTTTACAATTCTTTATTTTTTCGAGCTTGACATATTACCAGATTGCTTAAAGTGTTTCAAAAATACTCTATTTATCTGATCTTTATTAACTCCTATTAAAGACTTCCATAAAATAACTAATTCTTTTATGGTGCAAAATATCCGTTCTGTATAAATTGCACACCTAGTGCCCCAATGATAAAAATAATAATATTAAACAACGCTATATAAAGAAACCTTATATTCCGATACGACAATACAAATGCAGCCAGAAAAAAAACAGGTGACAGAAACATCGACCAAAATACCATTTGGGTAAACACACTATGGACAGCATCTGCAGAATCAAAAATTGCAACTGAAACAAACGCTATTATGATGCAAGGAATAACCGCTATTGCCAAAATCGCACGAAGGAAATTTACCATTCTTTCACGACCTCATTTCATTACTCTTTATTCAACAAGCGGACTTTCTAAATTTATTTCATTCGCTTTATTGTATAATATACCTTTATTCCCAGAAATAAATTTATTTGGTTTTATACCGCATGTGAAGAAGTTTGAAATTTGCAATAAAAAAATATATAGCATAGGTTTTAACCTAAACAGAGCAGGCAGATTTACCGTGAACGGTAAATCTGCCTGCTCTTATATTCCTTAGGATACTTTGTCTTTAAGTTTTACAGTAAGATTTTTCAGCTCCGCCAAGGCCACAACCGACATGGCTTCCAGAGCCGCAATTTCAATTCTGTCTCTTGCAGCTACCGTAAAGTTCGAGGTTGATTTAATTTCTGCTCTTAGTTTTGCGATTTCCTCAGTGACCCAGTTGGTTACGGAAGTATTGCTGGCGTCTGCAGCGGTGTCGATTAAAGTACTTGCCGAAGCCGATAATGCATCCGTAACACTTTGGCTAGACGCTGTGTCAGTTGAAATATTTGTTGATACTGTAGTTTCTTCACTCATTTGTAGGTCCCCCTCATTATTTTTATTGAAATACCGAACTAAATCCATCGGCGTAATACAATCGGCATCCACGCTAGGTAAAACCTCAAGACCGCCAGCCCTTAAAATTCTGGTGACAGTCTCAGAGCAGTTCATTGTCCATTTGCCAGTATCGATGTTCAGTGCCACACCAAGAAATTTAGTAAAAAACCAGTTGAATATTTTAACAATCCATGGATGCAATTTTACACCGGTTATGTCATATGTTCCACCTTCGAGACAACCAATATAACTATACAACCTACCAATTAGGCTTTGCGCTTTCCGTTCGGCTGCGACCTGGTCTGGCACTTTTATGTCAATTGCTAGAATATCGGCACCATCATACTTGTTTATTGGAGACATCCTTACACCTGGCATAAAGCCCAGTTCCAGTTCCCCCAGTGATTCAACGATTCCCCAAGGAAATTTAATGGCCACATGGCAATATTCACCCTTGCTGAAAGTCTCGATTGTGCGGTCAATGATATTCCCTGGGTCTCCCCGGACGAAAATTATAGTAAGCATTTCAGTCCCCCTTATAGATTATTTTGATACCAAATTGCCTTACCTCTTAAAATATCTCCACCGGAACCCCACGTATCACCCTTGTGTAATATAGCAGCATCCCAGCGTTCACAAGTACTATTCATGCCATATTTTTCAGTTAATTCTAAGCCATCCATGTTATCACCAGCTTCCCCATGCGTCATGACACGCTGAAGATCGATGGTCAAATCTAAGGCATCTGCTAATACACCGACTACCTGCGCCATAGCCTCAATTTGTGCGGTTGTAGGCGGTTCGAGTCCTAAATTCTCCGTAGTAGCACCGGCGCAGCAAGCTAAAGAAATCCCAACAGCCCCGGTATTTCTATACCAAGTATGCGCTAATACAGTGCTTAAAGCTTCGGTGCTGATATAAATACTACCATCTTGATCAATATTGATATGGTAGTCATCAAAAAATTGTCCATAATGTCCAGCTGACCAATGAAGGTATAGCTTTATATCACGGTCTACGCTGTGCGCCGCTTGCCAAAGCGACTCTTTGCTATTTAAAGCTATCTGCCGCACTTCTTCCAGTGTTACCTTTCTCACGCCAAATTCCTCCTCTCTATTTATGGAATGTCCCATAAACTGCGATTGCGGTAGTTGTTAACCACGCCAGTAATCCCGCCATACTTACTTTGCTTTTTTCCCGTTCTTCCAGCAAGGTTTCAACTCTAGCCAACCGATCACTTAAATCATCTATTTTGTTGATCAATCGAATAACAGTATCATCTCCCACATCCTCTCCCCCTCTTCACTGATATACATTCCATATAAAGCAATTTTTAAACGGCATGAAAACTTGTTAAAAAACTAGACCAATTTGAAATTCAAATTGGCCTCATTAAAACTTCGGTAGGACTTTACAGATTCCATTACTAAGATTTTAGTCGACGTGGCACTACTGGAGGATAACGTAGAAATTGGCTAATCTGGACATTCGTTGATAAGCATAAAAATAACCCTGTGATTAGCAGAGTTTTCCGTAGTCTATTCATTTAATCACCCACTTAAAATGATATCGGTATAGCTTCAACCTCGGCTATCGTAGTACAAGCGTCTACTTGTTCTTTTAACTTTGTAGCAGTATTATGCAAGGTTTGACCAAAACTTGCTAAAAATACAGCCATCGCGACTGTTTGATCTGCTGTTAAAGTTAATGTTGTGTTATCTGCACACATCCATTCAAGACTAAAATCGCTACTCGTACTAATCGCTACTTGTGCTGACTGCACTGCAATGGTAATCCTTTGCACACTTACAGGATCAGACTGAATTGTTTTATCCATATAAGTAAAGCCAGATTGTTCTAACTCATTTCGTTTTGCATTGATAGCAAGTTTCTTTACCGTTTTTACATCATCAAAACTATCTTCAACCTTCTGAGGTTTACCATCTGACAGAATTATTTTTGAAATATCTAACGCTAAGATTGTTGGGTCATTACTCTCCACGCAAATCTCGCAACGGGAACTTAGGTCTTCAGAATCTACTTGAAAATTACAAGATGATATACATACCGAGTCTTTAAATATATACCACATATTATTTCACTCCTATTATGATATAATTTGATGTTCTTCCACCACGCTGGTCAGTCCAATTCGTAGCAACTCTCCCTTGATTTGTTCTATTTCTAGCCACTGAAGATGTAAAACATTGAATGGTATCATCATCATCTACTTGACGATTATCTACACTTAGTAACCAATGACATTGTGATTCTGTAAAACCTGACGGTAAAGGTATTGTTCCACCATGTGCTACAGTCCCTGTAAGTATAGCTACATTATTTCCACTTGCCAATAGTTCAGCAGCAGTATATCCCCCAACCGAAGCAACATCAAAATTACTAGGATTATATACATACATAGCAGTTGCGGTACTTCCCCCCCACAACCATGTAGGTTGACCTGATTGACCAGACCAATTGAAAGTCATAGTTCCACTCGTATTTTTCACAGTATTGGCTAATGTAGCCGTAGTAGCCGTAGTAGCAGTAACTGCATTACCTGTAATATTGGTTTGAGCAGGATGAACATGCCCTTCTCTTGCAAAATTCCCGTTATCTATACCTACTGTAGCAGTTCCAGCAACTAAAGGTGTTGCTGAACTAGCCATTGCATGACCATATACAGATGCGGTAGAAATACCATAAGTTATTGCTGACGAACTATGTGCTATAGGTGCTTTTCCCCCTAGCTGTGTCTGTACCTTACTTGTTACCCCATCCATATAATTTAATTCTGCGGCTGTAGCTGTCAAACCTAAATTGGCTAGCGCTGTAGCTGCTATCGTTGCCCCTGTCCCACCATTAGTGATTGGAATTGCCCCACTTACCCCAATTGTCACCCTGTCATTGGTAGCGTCTGGTGTAATTGATATATTGGTACCTGCTACCATTTCTAAAGTGTCTGTTTTAGAATCCGCTTGAATTGTCGTAGTTCCCACCACCACATTACCAAAGGCATTTTGGTTAACCTGAGCACCGTTGTCTATACCGTCCAACTTGGTTTTATCGGTAGCACTCATAAATCCGGCGGTTGAGGCTGTAGATGCCGAATGACTATGGCTCGCTGTGGCAAAATCACTTGCCTCATACCCATCTAGTAGATCGGCGTTTAAATTTTTATTTACGATTCCATTTGCTTCTGGAATATTACCACTGGCGTTCCCGACCTGCAAGCCAGCCAACGTTCCCGCATCGACGATTTGATCTTCTTTTAATGCCCTAAGATTTTCGCGAATATCCGCTGGTCCTGCCGCGATATATTCATCATCCATAGGTAGTTTGCTATTGTATGACATATAATTCACCCCACAAAATATTTAATATCCTTTAACTCGTAAATCTACCATTCCACCAACGTCATTACTTGACGAGTCTTTCACCTTAATTGTTACACTGGATTTCGTTTTCGCTATTACCTGTGCATATAAGTTTTCACCTATCGCTGTTGGCGTGACCACCGGAATCATATAAAATGTCTGTCCATAGTTAATTGTAGTCCCACCAGCAGCTACAGTAGCCGTTAAACTCAAATCCGTGTCTGGCACATCCACCGAAATTGTAAAATGGTTAACCTCCGGAGTTTTAGTCGTATCCGTCGTAGCCAAGATCGCCCGAAACTCCAAATATCGGAAGGTTGCCTGTACAGCCTTAAAATCCTGCCACTCTGTAAACGTGCTGCCATCCTGGCTCGTCCTATATTCGAGCGCGGCCGAAGTCCCAGACGCAAAAAGTACTGTAGAAACGAAATAAGCCGTTATATTGGCGGTGATAATTTGGCCGATGTCTATCCGTTCGCCGGTATATACACCAGAAGAATAATACACTGCACCATTCATCGCTAATTTAAGCACATTTGCTCCACCAATTTCACTATATTTTATTGTTGTATAATCACTAAACTTACCGCCTAAATTGCTAAATTTGTACTGCGATGTGCCAAAAGCCGTATTGGCGTGTGTACCGGATTGGAGCGTAAGTTCATCAAAGGATTCAATCACATTTCTTGTTGAAAGATCGCTCACGAGCACGCTGCCACTGATAGCCGACGAACTATAAAATCCGCTTTTATTAATTGCTTTAATGTGATACTGATACTTCCGTTCGGTATCCACGAGATACTTATAATTTGTTGTCGTCTGTCCTGTCACCACCAATGAACCGATGCTAAAACTTGACCCTTCCCGAATTTCGTAGCTTACCACATCGGCCTCAACCGATTTATCCCAATAAAATTCCACATATTCACCGTTTTGGTACACCCGAAAATTGGATACCTTTGCCGGCTCTATCGTACAATAGAGGGATGCCGTAGCTTCTTCCGAATAATACTCCGCTACATTCATTGATTTTACGAGAATTTTTACCGTACCACTTGCACTCAAAGTGTATGTGCAACTATTTTCCTTGGTAGTTACAATTTGCGTTGCATCATCCCAGGAAGAACCGACTCGCACATCATAGTAGGCTAGATCACTCTCCAAGATGCCTGTCCAAGATATGTTCAGCACCGATTTATCAGCAGACGATTGCGACAAAACGATGTTGGTTACCGGAGCGGGATTAAGGTCAAATACGCAATTTACTTCTGCTGGATACTGACTCTCTTTTCCTGCCAAGGTAACCGCTTTAATCAAAAATTAATGTTCCGTTTCAGTGGTTATCGTTGTTTCATATGTTGTACCAGTTACCCGGCTACTTAAGATCGTAGCCGTTTCCCATGACGTGCCACACTTGATAATATAGTACGATACATCAAGCTCTATCGGAGTATCCCACGTTAAAACGATCTTCGTCCGGTCAGTCGAGGACTGGCTAACGGAAAATCCGGTAACGTCTATCGCCGAGATGGTCACAGCAATACTACAGCTCGTGGCCTTGGAACAATAGCCCGCTGTAGTTATAGACTGTACCGCAAAAGTATACGTCTTATTCTCACTTGCCTCATAGCTATAGGTAAGCTCTTTAGTGATATATGTGCTATCGCCTACCGTAACTTTATATCCAGCAATGTCATCCCCACTTACCGCATCCCAGGTTAAAATGACAATACTTTTATCTTTTAGGCTTTGAGTAGCTGAGAGATTGGTAACAGCATCCGGCTTCAAAACTACTTGTAGCGCATCTTCCGCCGCCGATGTACTGTAGTAGCCACCGGAATTTACTGCCTTGATAAAGAAATAAGTATAGCCTTCTGACGGCAATTGATAACTATAGTTAGTGGCTTTCAGTTGGCTGGCAATAACGTTGGCTGAACTCCAGTCATCATTTGTTCCCATCCGAATTTCGTAGTGCGATAGACTGGTATCGGCAATTGCCGCCCAAGACATGTCCACATAGCTACGGTCGGACGCTCGCTGCTTAATAGCAAAATCTTGAACATTGGCTGGCTCAACAGTTACCTTTACAGTTACCGTAGCCGCCGCAGCAGACTCATTGCCCGAGTTATCGACGGCCGTAACCGCGAAAGTATGCGCACGGCTTTCAGTTGCAGCATAGGTATAGGTCGTAATCTGAGCCAGATTTTCGATACTCTTCGTACCTTCCCGAATTCGGTATCCAGCTAGATCAATATCATCCACCGCTGACCATGACAGAATGACTTTTGATAAATCTGTAGTATCAAACGAGGCCGCCAAACTGGCAACATCGGATGGCGGACGATCTTTCCCAGTAACATAGATCGAAGCTTGAATTCCATTTGATACGTTGTTAAGAATATTGATGGTGCAAACCTTTACTAAATAAGTGATTGCTGTTTTTACACCGACAATCGAAGTACTTAGCGCTTTTAGACCACTGCACCACTCCTTCCAGGTCGTCCCATTGTCACTGCTATACAGGACTTTATAGCCGCTGATCTCATTCGTGCGCGGGATGCGCCAAGAAACATTAAGATCAGAAACCATAGTGCCGTCTTTTTGCCGGTAGGTTTCCTCAGCGACACTTAGGCTGCTGACCTCGGGCATCGTATCCAGCTCACTATAGTTTATTTCAGGGATATCTGTGGCCTCTGTGTAGATTTCCTCAATATATTCAAGGCAGGTAATTTTGCGTCTTAGTTCCTGATCGCGACTGATATTGAGCACTCTAAACGGCTTGACAACTTTATTCGTTTCACCAAAGCTATAGAGATCCCATTTTAGCGGAACTGTTGAGAGCGAATCAATGACGGTGATCGTATCGGTAGTAGTTTCCTCCGTTACCCCCTGCACACCAACAGTTACAATAGTTTGGACGTCTTGATTTGCCTTTGCCGCCAGATTGGTAATCTGAAGCGCCACAGCATAGGATTTGCCCGGTTCGAGCATTACCTCGCGATCAAGCTGTAGCGTCGTTGCCGTTGCTGCAAGCAGTCGTCCGGAAAATCCCCACTGTGGCACGTCATGCGCCAAGAGAACGACATCGTTGATCTGGCAGGCGATTGCATCAATATCCGCACTGTGTTCCACTGTCCGCATCAGATGCTGATTGAGCCTTAGGCGATATTTAGCTTCCCTGTAAGCCTGTTCGATAGTAGTAGCGCCGTCCAAGGTAATCTGGGTGATATTGGGTTCCGTTGCCTCGTCATAATCGTCAGCATAAACCGTGATAACTTCCTTTTCATAGGCTTTGTTCTTGTTAGGAAAGGAAACTTCTATCGCGTTGGCCCGATCCTTCAGACTGACGAAGCTTTCCTTGAATTTATCGGTAAGGATATTGCCAATGGTAAATAGTTGCACCGGATCGCCGGGTGCATCGCAGACACAGCCAAACTTTGTACCCCGCATGATAACTTTGCCCCGGCCGACGCCTTCCGGTTTTTGAAGCAATGACCAAAGATCATTTGCCGTATCAAAGATATAATTGAAGGTTAAGCTTCGATCATCGCAAAACGTCGCCCATCGGACGAAATCCTGATACACTGCTCGCGATGCCGGAGCGCCTTGGACAATAAACTCGTAGCTACCGGTATGGATATTTTTAATCTGTCGGCAGCGGTGAATCATATCATAGGCCGCCCAAGCCGGATTCAAAGCGGATTTTTGTTCATATTTACTACTTTCAGTGTTCCACACCCAAACCTTCGCGCGAGTCTGTAGCCAGGTTATAATCGGCGCGCCTCCACTCAATTGGCTGGTTGCAAGCGCCTTTATGCCGACAAGCACCTTGCTAGGTCGAGCGAAATCATCATACATGATGCTCGATAATTGCGACCAATACACGCGGGTTGAGTACCGGGTAGTAGTACCGCTTTTAGAAGTACACTGGGCTCTTACTTCATATTGAGTTGCGGTAAGATTATCTAGGCGATAGGTACGGAAAAACGCAGTGTTTTTCGCTGCTGTAATGGTAGCGGTAGTAAAGCTGTTCCAATTCGTATCACCAACTTTGCGATACTGCATGATTACAGTAACCGAAGCATTTCCTAGACTGCTATCGTCATTGACATAGTAGAGTCCGTAAGGAAACTGTAGCGTTATTTCCAGTCCTTCTACCGCGTTCCCCTCTGTTTGCTGTGTGGCCCAAGTGCTGTCAATATTGAGTTCGTAGTCTAAAGACTGATCGTCATAGGTATCGTTAAAATTGGCAATCACCGTTTGGTCATTGGCACCCAACCGAGTTTCGACAGTTACATCTTTATAATAAGAAATTGGATTGTCATTAATCCGAATATCACTGATGCTGTCAATCGGCCCTTCGCCGCCGCATAACAGGATATTAAGATACTGCTCTTCATCAGCACTTGATACATGCTGCGCAAGTATCTGACCCGCTGTCCGCATAGTACCATACGTAACAGCCAAAGCATTTCCCTGACCGGTCTGCGCCTGCGCATTGCTCCAGTTATAGGATGATTGGGTTTCGACCTGATCTGCTTTGGCCGCAGGAAACCAGTGGTTGATTAATGTTCCGCCGACTAAGCCAACAGCTCCAGCAGCCATGTTTGCCCAGAATTTACTCCCTCCCCAAAAATTTTTCCATGCACTCGCATTTCCCAACCCGCTTACAGCATATCCCAGTGCCATTGTCCCAATAACTCTAAACCAGTCTCGGCCGCTTTTGCCGACAACTGGGCAGACGGCTATCCAGTCACCACTATTTACCAACTGTGTTTTCGCATCCTCCGCCACATTACCGTTGATGCTGGCAATATAGTCCTCCAGCCCCATGATGTAGGGCTGAATATACTCAAATACCGTTTTACCGGGAATATATTCTAGGGTATAGACTTCTTTCTCACTATGATCAAACGGGTTTTTTATAAGCGTTATTGTAATCATGCCATCACCTCCGGTACATAAAATCCTTCAACACGTTTCGCCCAAGCGGGGCTGTCGATGCGGTCAATGTTAACACCAATTCCTTTGCGGGTGTGAATAAACCGACCATTACCAATGTACACCCCAGTATGATCGCAGTACACGGCAAAACGGATAACAACAAGCGCAGGGACGGGGATTTCTCCTTCACACCTGCGCCAAAATTGTTTTTGTTTATGCACTTCACTGTGAATCGAACTAGCCTCTTCACAAGATATTTTATAGTCGGGCAGCTTAAGCCCATAACGCCGAAAGACTTCAGTAGAGAGTCCCCAGCAATCAAGTCCGGTAGTTGGCTCCCGCCCGCCGTCAACAAACGGCAAGCCTATAAGGTCCGTAAATGTTCTCTTCATATTAGGCATACAAGCCTCCTTCCGGAATGCTAGGTTCGCCGCCATAGCGAGCCGCATTACCGCGATTACGACAGGACTCTAGCGTGCCATCACACTCTGCAAGCGAACCGTTGTACCCGCATTCGATTCCCTTGTATTGATCGCGCCAAGCACAGAAACTCTTCAGTATCCGCCTAGCAGGAAACCTCCGCTGAATGGATATTTCACAGCCAAGGTAAAAGGTGATCCATTTGCTGTCACAGGTCGTAGACTGCACAGTAAAGATTTCTTCCAGCTCAGGTGACGCAATGTCCAGATGCTCGGAATGGACTACCTGCAGAGTTACCGTTGTACCAGTTAGACCGCTATTTTCCTCTACAAATGCCTGGACAGTTTGCGTGATGTTTGAAACTTGTAGTGGTACGGACTGCGGTCTGCCTTTGTTATCCTCTGTAATATCACCGAGTTTAAAATTAAATGCTGTCCAGGTATAGCCATTCCAACTGATGTCCTCGTTATTGCGCACAAGTCGCAAAGGCTCAGCAGAATCAGGGATAGCAACTTCCACTAGTAAAAGCCATACACCGTCGCTGGAAAGCTGACTTTTTTCCAGCATACCGGCAACTGATAAATTTAACATATTACACCTCCTGAATTGTTATACTACCGGAATAGTAGCCCGGCGCCGCTAAATCGAAACTGATGTCTTCGCTTTTGAATCGAACGGAAAACAGCTTGCCAGAATACGAGTCGTTATCAACGGTTGGATAAGACCAGTCAAACGCTAAACTTCCGCCATAAACCGTATTGCAGTAAAAATCACGCAAGCTCGCATAATCAGCGGCAGGCAGAGCCGTCCATTTCAGAGTAAAGGTCTTCGGTACCCGAGTAAACTTAGCCCGGGAAAGAACCATCCCGTTTTCCATTTCGGACTGCAGAGAAGGGTCTTTGATTTTTGTGGTAAATGGGTATACCGGCTGTTGGATATCTGGAAATTGTGCCATTATTTTTTCCTCCTTTGTTTTTATGGTTTTAGAAATGTACATTTAGGGCTTGGTATACGTCACATGATTAACTTGTCTAACAATCCATGAAGCATCCGACGAAGGTCACGTATTATTTTCTTTGGCAACTATCGTTTTGCTGTCGCTTGTGCTTTCGAATTTACTTGTTCAGCTCAACAAAAATGACTAGCATATCTGCTAGCCATTTTGCTCTTTAATTACATTTTAGTTGAGACAAAAGTACACGCTTCACCTTTCCTCAATTAGTTTTTGATATAATCGTTTTTTTATTTTTTCTCACAGTTCTTTATATTTTTCCAATAAGTTTAATAAATCGTTCCCCAAAGTAGATTTAAAATCCCATGAATCTACAATAATCACTGGATATGATGGGAGAAATATCTTGGAATTTAGTGTAGATTTCATTTTTTCAACTTCTTTACATATATGTTCTAGTTGGGCAATCGTTCCATTAGCCATTATTCCACATTTATGTTTATTTATCTCACTTTGAATATCCACTATAGCCTTATCCATAAGTATTAATACTTGTTTTTTAAAAATTATGCTTCTAGAAGATTTTTTAGATTCGTTATATACCATTGTTTTTCACCTTCGACATATCAAAATCCAAATTGAAGCTGTGAAGCAACTTCCCCTATTATCATTGTTGTTTTCTTTTCAATCTTTTACTTGCTTGTTAGATTATTTATTCCCTCAAAAATAGCATCGCTTAACACTTGAGTATAATTTTTATAATTTTCATCTTTAGACTTAATTATATCTAATACTTGCTTTAGCTTCCCATCAATCATGATTGTTATTCCTTCAACTTTCTCACCTGTTTTATCATTTTCAAACTCCTCACTTAACATTGTTATAATATTATCTTTACTCATCGTTATCACTCCTCCTTTCTAAAACTTTAAAAATATATTTTCATTCCATTTATCTAACCAATATTTTTCTTCATCGCGTATCAAATTAGTAAAATCTAAATATTCCCCACTCCATCCTTCTGGTATATAATCTTCAAATGACGCTGGCTCTGGAAACATTGAGTAAAAGCTTTTATTATCAAAATCAACTAATATTGCTGGCACAAGGTCTAATAAATCATCAGATCCATTTCTGCCTTCAATCTTATTTTTCAATAAGTTATTTAATTCTTTTTTAGTTGTTAGATATTTCTTTATTCTATCAAAGAATATACTTATTGCTTGATTATCTAATACTTCTATTCCTTTTCTCTCATTATCATCAATTACATCTTCAATTTTAAAACCTTTATCCAAATATGCCTTTTCTAATTTATTATAATCTAAAAACCATAAATCTTTCTCTGTAACATACCACCGCTGTGCTCCATTACAAATAACTGCAATTATAATATTCTCAGCATATATAGGTTCTAATAACATAATTTACTCCTATTATTTTATAAGATTTACTTTTACTTGGCAGTTCTACCTTTTACTGCATATTCCTCTAACCACTCAACCCATGGTGATGGCAATTCGTAAGATTTTCCAGGTGTATTAGGGTCTACAATTTTAGGTGCTGTTTCTCCCTGATTTAATAAATTAGATTTATATCCTTTTTGTGGAATTGCATATTCATCTAGCAAGTCATCAAACCATTTTGGAACATCAAATTCTACAATTTCAGCATTTCCTCCTCGTTTATTAAGAAAATAATTTGCATGTTCTGCATTATCTGTACTAATATTAAGATTTGCATTTTTATTTGGAATGCTTACATTTCCACTTTCATCAACATTTATGCGAATTCTACTTGCATTTGGAGGAGTGCCACCTTGAACACGTCTGTAAGTAACCATTTCTTCAGCATTACTTGAGTCCTGTGTAAAAGCCTTAAATGGACTTTTTACACTTGCGCCTACTCCTTTAATCACCCCTGGTAAAATTCCACCTAAGAGCATACCTTTAGCAACATCTTGGTTGCTTTCTTGGTACAATTGCATGTCATCAGGATGGATCACCAAGTTATCATCTTCATATCTAGCTCTCACATAGGTTAGCCCATTAAGTGCTGGTATCGGTTGATAACCCGCTTCACGATCCGCATCCGTTAACTGACGACCATTAGTAAACTGTAATTTTTTTGCTTTTTCAAGTAACTCCTCAACCTGTTGTTGAAAACTATTATGTAGTGTATTTTCATCATCATTCTTTTGCATTTGGTAATCATTATATTTCTCTATACTGATTCCGTCTTTTGGGATTTCAACAAATGCAAAACTGTCAGGAGGTACACTATATTGATACTCTACGCCGCTAAATGAATACTTACTCATCAATGAAACTATTTTACTTGAAATAGTTTCGTTTGGCATACCTTGCACATCTCTAAGATATTCTACATCATTATCAACATTAATTCCAGATGCTTTATAATTATCTAATTCCGCCTGATAGTCTTTAATCTTCTGATCCCGTTCTTCCGGTGTTTTA
>Ga0316600_10000964_pt1 | contig 13189 bp, 17 predicted proteins | sample OWC_soil_day5_CT_FD_207652 | JGI IMG/M metagenome (GOLD analysis project Ga0316600, IMG submission 207652) | Wetland soil microbial communities from Old Woman Creek delta, Ohio, United States - OWC_soil_day5_CT | ecosystem: Environmental > Terrestrial > Soil > Wetlands | place: USA: Ohio... | reverse complement strand
CATCATCATTACATTGGATCTGTTTTTTCTATTCATCTGCAGCTCCTTTGCTTCTTAAAGAAATAAAGAGCTGGCTTCCTGTTTCACCTTCTGATTTCAAATGGAGAAGGTGGTCCTCCATATCCATGGTGATTTCTTTGCATTCCAATATCTGATTTCCGTCACCGATGGATAATCCACTGTCCTGATCTGCAAACAGCTCCCATAAGCTTCCGTCACGGTAATAAATCTGTGTCACATACGCCGTGCCCTCAATGTTCTGCTTTAATGTAAGTACCTGCACTCCATCCACATCTGTAAGCGATACTGCACCGGCTTCATCTGCCTGTCTGACCTTATTGGCAATATAGCTGAACGCAATATCTTTCTCATAGGTCAGTTCCGATCTGTTATTGATGTTCTCATAAACTCTGCCGCCGATCAGGATCAGAAACAGAGCACACATCACAAATACGAGAAATAAAAGGAGGGGAAATACAATCGTTCCCAACCGGCTTTTTGGTATTTCTTTTCCTGCCATGGCTACCTCTCTATGGATTTTGTAAGTTAACCGTAATATCCGGCATGAAATTTGATGCGAATCCGCTGTAAAATACATCGTAGCGGTCTCTGTCTATTTTAATGCCGTAATTTTCTTCTAAGTACTCTACACTGGGTGGATATCTTCCTTCAATGGCATAGCACTGAACCGATGCCCTGCGTATGGCATCCCGTAAGGTTTCTGCGCCTCTCTCTCCAGACCGCTTTGAAAAGGTCAGAGCGGAAGAGGCAAAAAGCACAACGGCGAGAAAAAACGCCCCAAGGGATACAAGCTGTCCAAACAGCTCTTTTCCTGACCCATTCCTGTTTTTCATAGAGACCTCCTAGCCGATGGCAGACAGGACACCGATTAACGGCAGCATGACTGACAGAAGAATCATACCCACAGAAACTGCCAGAACCGCTATTACAGTTGGTTCAAACCGGCCAATCATCTGCTCCGTGGCAAGATCTGCCTCTTCTTCATAGCTTTTTGATATCTCTGACATCACACTGTCCAGACGGCCGCTTCTTGTTCCCACTTTAATCATCTGGATATAAAACCCGTTGAAAAGACCGGTATCTTTCATTGCGCTGTAATAGTCGCTTCCAGCTTCCAGCTGACTGGCACACTGACGTATTTTCTCTTCTACTGCAGGATTTTCTACCAGCTCCCCTGCAAGCTCCATTCCCTTTTCCAGGTCCAGTCCGCTTTTTAAGGTCAGGGAAAGAACTGCGGTAAAACGGCGGTTAGCTATGGATTTGGCTATTTTACTTCTTCGTTTGATCCAGTTGAACAAACGCTCTGCAAGAAGGAATCTTCTTCCGTTCCTCCCCAGAATCCAGACAAAAAATGCTGCAATTCCAAGGAGAAGAATGATTACCAGCGAAATGGCACAGAATATTCCTCCCAGTCTTGTTGCAGCAACCGATACCGGCGGCATCTGGGCCCCCAGCTGTTTATATACCTTTTCAAATACAGGCATTACCTTGGTAAACAGTACAAACAGAACAATCAAAAGCATCCCGATCATCATTGCAGGATAGGAAACCGCATTCTTCATGTTCTTCCTCATAATATGTTCTTTTTCATAATATCCGGCTAAAGACTCCATAATCTGATCCAGAGTTCCTGTCTCTTCTCCAAGCCTTGCCATCCGGACCATATAAGCCGGATATGCGCCGGTTTCTTTCAATACCTTGGAAAACGGATTTCCCAGCTCTGCTTCCTCTGCCATGGATAAAAGCAGCTTCTTTTCTTCCTGATGCTGCGCATCCTCCGCCATAACAGACAATCCCTCATCAAGAGGGATCGCTGCATGAAGAAGAATGGATATCTGAAGGCAGAATGCAGAAAGTTCCCGGGCAGAATACTGTTTTTTCTCTACTTTTGCCATCTGTCCTTTCTCCCTTTTCATTCCATTCACTAATATGTATATTTCGCCTTATAATTGGAGCTGTTTGTAATATAATCCTTAATGGAAGGATCATTTTTCCCCGATGAGGCAAAGGTAGGATCCATCAGCTTCCACTGAGTACCGTCAAAATAAATGATATTATCCACCCAGCCCTGTCCTTCTATGTACACATTCACCCATGCGTGGTAAAGGCTGCCTGTATATCCCACCACCAGTTTGGTTGGAATATTCTGAGAACGAAGCATCGCTGTCATGACAGCTGCATAGTCAAAGCAGATTCCCTTTTTCACAGACAGAGCATGATCCACATCGGGTAAATAACCTGACTGGACTGAATTGGCAAGTGCGGTATCGTATGTAAAATTCTGTACAACGTAATTATATACATTGCTTACAACTCCCAGCGCATCTGCTGCAGAAGCAGCAACTTCTGCACCTTTTGCAACCACATCACTGCCAGCAGTAAAATTCACATACTGGTTGGGATATAAAAATGGTTCATACTCATTTGACAGGGTTACATTTATGCTGTTATTGGATTTTACCGCATATTGATTTCCGGAAACCTGTTCCAATACCCGGACTATATAGGTTCCGCTTCCTTCTGTCAGAGGAAATACCTCATACGCAGATCTGGCATTCAAATCATAGGTATAAGCCTCGCCGCCGCTTTTCATAACCTGAACCTTAATTTTAGCTGAATTACCTGTATACTGCACCATCACATATCCATGGCTTGTATTGGATGCATCTAAAAGAACGGAATTGCTGTTGTAAGTAACCGTTCCAGACGCCTGAGGAACCTTAACACTGCTTCCCGCAGGTTTGGAATAAAGAGGAACTTCCTCATCTTTAATCGTAACAACTGTTTTCCACTCAGTGGCTTCTGCTGTCTGATCAGCAGAAGCAATCCGGTTTGCCGGAGCACAGCCGTTTAAAGAAAACAACAGAGCTGTACTGACGGCAGCAGCAGCCATACCTTTTTTTCTCATGCTCATCATCTCCTAAATGGTTATCCCAGACGCTGCCTTACAATTTCATAAGCCAGCACTCCTGCAGCTACTGAGGCATTGAGAGAATCAATGTTTCCCTTCATTGGAATGGAAGCAACCATATCGCAGGTTTCTTTTACCAGTCTGCCTACTCCGCTTCCCTCACTGCCAATAACAAGACCAATCGGTCCTTTTAAATTCAGGCGGTACATGCTTTCTCCATCCATATCTGCACATACAAACCACATTCCCTTTTTCTTTAAATCTTCCATCACAGCAGTTAAATTGGTTACTTTCGCAACCGGTGTATAATTAAGTGCACCTGCTGAAGTCTTTGCCACTGTAGCCGTTAAACCAACTGCTCTCCGCTTCGGTATAATAACACCGTGGGCTCCTGCAAGGTTGGCTGTACGGATAATGGCTCCCAGATTGTGAGGATCTTCAATTCCGTCAAGCAGGAAGAAAAACGGCGGTTCTCCCTTTTCTTCTGCTGCCTTTAACAAATCTTCCACTTCTGCATATTCATAAGCAGCAGCATGGGCGATCACACCCTGATGGTGACCTTCCTCAGACATCTGATCCAGACGCTCTCTTTCAACAAAGTTAACAATGGTATCTGTCTTTTTGGCTTCCCTTAAAATGGATTGAATGGGGCCATCGGATACACCTTTCTGCACATACAGCTTGTCAATGGTCTTTCCGGAACGGAACGCTTCAAGCACTGCATTCCTTCCTTCTATTGTAAATTCTTCTATCATTCCAGTTCTCCTATTCTGTTAAGCCCCCTGCTTACCACCCAAATCAAACGTTCCAGCTCTCCGCTTAAATAGAGATAACCGCATAAAGCTTCAAACCCGGTTGCGGTTCTGTAATCTGCCACTGTCGCATGCTTGGCTGTTGTGGCAGATTTGGCATTGCGCCCCCGTTTGTATACGGCAATCTCCTCCGGAGTCAGTTCTTCCCCTTCCACCAAACTTCTGATGATGTCAGCCTGAGCCTTCGCATTCACCAGTCTGGCGCTTTTCTTATGCATGTTATTCACCTGGGTGCTACCATGATTCATGACTTTCGTCCGGATAATCAGTTCATACACCGCGTCTCCGATATAGGCCAGTGCAAGAGGAGAATAACTGGTGATATCCACTTTCTTTAACTGAAGTGTATCTGCAAAATAATCGGCAAATGCAGACAGTGAAATTATACTCTCTTCCATTTTACACCTTCCCTGGTGTCCTCCAGTACTATGCCCTGATCCAACAGTTTACCCCTGATTTCATCAGCCAGTGCAAAGTCCTTATCTTTTCTTGCCTGCTGCCTTGCAGCAATCATAGCTTCAATCTCTTCCGCAAGAATCACTTCTTCTTTTTCTGTGATAATGCCCAGAATATCGCAAAGCTTTTCGATGGTATTTTTCAGCAAAGTAACATACTCCAGAGAGCTTTCCTCATCGGTAGTGGAGTTGCTTAATTTCACCAGTTCAAAAATTGCGGAGATGGCATCTGCCGTATTAAAATCATCATCCATGGCGGCATCGTATTTCTCCACCAGTGCATTAACCTGATTTTTGTCTTCCTTTTCAAGCAGCCCTTCTGTTTTAGCGGAAGCCTCCAGGCTCTTTAACTTATCAACCGCAGTCAGGATGCGCTCCAGACCATTTTTAGAGGACTCCATTAAATCAGCACTGAAATTTAAAGGACTTCTGTAATGGGCACTGAGCATAAAGAAACGAAGCACCTGAAGATCATATTTTTCACTGATGTCACGAACGGTAAAGAAGTTGCCCAGAGATTTTGACATCTTCCTGTTATCAATATTAAGAAATGCGTTATGCATCCAGTATTTTGCAAATTCTTTTCCGTTGGCTGCCTCACTCTGTGCAATCTCATTCTCATGATGGGGGAAGATTAAATCCTCACCGCCTGCATGAATATCGATCTGGTCTCCCAGATATTTCTTTGACATAACCGAGCACTCAATGTGCCAGCCGGGACGACCGTCACACCAGGGAGATTCCCAGTAAGGTTCCCCTTCTTTTTTCGGTTTCCAGAGTACGAAATCAGAAGGATCTTCCTTTTCCTCTTCTCCGGTTACTTTCAGTTCACGGAAACCGGACTGTAAATCCTCCAGGTTTTTATGAGACAGTTTTCCATACTGATCAAATGACTTTGTACGGAAATAAACGGTGCCATCTTTGGCTGCATATGCATGACCGGACTCAATTAAATCCGCTATCATATCAAGCATTCCGCAGATTTCTTCTGTAGCAAGAGGATTCTTGGTTGCCGGCTTTACATTCATGGCCTCCATATCCTTTTTGCACTCATCAATATAGCGCTTTGATACTGTATCCGCATCAACGCCTTCTTCAATGGCTTTTTTAATAATCTTGTCATCCACATCGGTAAAGTTGGAAACAAAATTAACATCGTAGCCCTTGTATTCAAAATATCTACGTACTGTATCAAATACAATCATCGGACGTGCATTGCCGATGTGGATCAGATTATATACCGTAGGACCGCAGACATACATCTTTACCTTTCCTGCCTCTAACGGTATGAATTCTTCTTTTTGTCTGGATAATGTGTTAAATATTTTCATGCTGTCTCCCTTCTTCTCCTGTTATTCATGTTTGCAGCAGCCTTTACAGCCCTGACAATTGCTTTCGCTTTGCATGATTCTGTCGTCATAACAGTAATCTCCGACAGAAGTCAAAAGAACAACGGCCTGTGAGGATATCCCTTCTCCTCTTCCGGTAAATCCCAGTCCTTCCTCTGTTGTCGCTTTCACATTCACCTTGTCAACCGGCAGATTCAGCGCATCAGCCATATTCTTCGCCATAAGCGGTCTGTATGACAAAAGCTTTGGTTTTTGGGCGATCACAGTGGAATCAATATTCTCCACAACATATCCGTTCTCTTCCAGCAGACCTGCTACATTCTTTAACAGCTCGATACTGGAGACTCCTTTATACTTAGGATCTGTGTCAGGGAAATGTTCCCCGATATCACCTAATCCGGCAGCTCCTAATAAAGCATCAATCACTGCGTGGGTCAGTACATCTGCGTCTGAGTGTCCCAGAAGTCCCATCTCATAAGGAATGGTCACTCCTCCCAGAATTAAATCTCTTCCTTCTGCAAATTTATGAACATCATATCCCTGTCCAATTCTCATTATTTTTCCTTTCCTATATAAATAGATCAGATCTTAAACGATCATTCGAAGTTTCTTACTGATACAACGGATCTCCACGTCATTCTGACAGAAACAGCTTTCTCCATCAACATGAACCGCCATGGGGCGATCCATATGAATGTGAATCTCTTCGCAGGAATAGAAGCGGATTCCTTTGTTTACAGACTTTTTTCCCATAAGGGAATTAAGCAGTACACAGATTAGCTTACTCTTCTTCCGGTTATTCATCACACAGACTGACAGTTTCCCGTCTTCAAAATCTGCATCCGGCGCAAATTTAAATCCTCCGCCTTCATATGGATGAATATGGGTCGAAATAAAATAAGCATGGTTAAACTCAATCTTTTGTACCCCATTCAGCACGATATATCCCTTGCAGGGCCTCGCTGATATAAGCTGTCTGACACCCACAAGCAAATAGGCCAGTTTCCCAATTCTCAGTCTGTGAAGCAGACCTTTTGTTCTGGAATACAACAGATTATGACAGACAGCCGCGTCCATACCGATGCCGGAACTGACCATAAAGCGGCGATGAGAGATTTCACTGTCTCCATATGATAATACTCCATAGTCCATCAATTTATAATATTTGGGGTGCAGAATCTTATTTAAACATCGAATGGGATTCTTAGGAAGCTTTAAGCTTCTTGCAAGATCATTGCCAGATCCTGCCGGAATATAACCAAGTGTAACACAACTGCACATGGAATATCCATCAAGTATCTCATTGACTGTTCCATCGCCTCCAACTGCGATGATTACATTGGATTCTTTACACCCTTCTGTTAAATTTTTTGCAAATATCTTTGCGTCCCCTGGCTTTTCAGTTAAATATGCCTGATATCCCACACCGGAAGCGCTTAATGTCCGTTCCAGCTTATCCCAGATAATTTTACCCCGTCCGCAACAGGAGTTCGGGTTAACAATAAAATAGTACATGGAATCCCTCCGCTTTTTGCTATTTGTAAGTATAACATAAAACATTAAAAATGAATATAAAAAAAAAGGAAAAAGGTCTGGGTGCCTTGTCGAAAAAGAAAGAATTTTGTAGTTTATGAGTTTTTTTATCCAAATATTATATTTTTATTGCATTTTTTGCACATTTTTTATATAATATTCTTAAATTTGTCAGTCAAGCTTGGAGGCAACTGCAAATAAATAAAATTAACGGGGGTATTTACCATGAAAAAAGTGCAATTATTTCTTGTTGCTGCGTTATTGACCGCAGCATTCAGTATGACTGCTTATGCTGCTGAATGGAAAAGCAACGACCAGGGGTGGTGGTATGAAAGAGATGACAATTCCTATCCGGCTAACCAGCTGGAGAAAATTGGGGAAAACTGGTATTATTTTAATGAAGCCGGTTACGCTCAAAGCGGTTGGGTTAAGCTTGAGTCTGGTTGGTATTGGCTATATGACAACGGAATCTGCCAAAATCCCATTGATCCTGCAACGCAGCAGCCTGTAGGTGCTCCTAATGGCGGTTGGATTAAATATGTTGATTGGTTCGGAACTAAGGAAGAACTTGGTGCCGTATATCATAATAATTTTTATTGGATCAAGTTTTATGATGTGCAGGAGACGGAAACTTACAATGTAAACATAGGAAATTGTAACGAGTCTTAGAAGTGGTACGAATGGTCAGTTTCGCTGATGCTGACCATTCGCTTTATCTTTATCATTGGTGAAAACAAAAAACACACCGAATCCGATATAAACATCAGATTGGTATGTATTTTAAAATAGCGGAAGGGAGATTCGAACTCTCGACACCACGGGTATGAACCGTGTGCTCTGGCCAACTGAGCTATTCCGCCATATTTAATTGATTGATAAGCGCTTGCTTATCAGTGGGACCTACAGGGCTCGAACCTGTGACCCTCTGCTTGTAAGGCAGATGCTCTCCCAGCTGAGCTAAGATCCCAGTGCTTATCAGGAGCTTTTATTTTCTCTCGTTCCCGACTGCTTCATTAGTATAATATGAATTGTATTAATTGTCAACACTTTTTTGTCAATTTTTTTCTTTTTTTACAATGTCTTGTAAAACCCTGATTCCTGCGAGGTTTTCGCCACTTATCCTCCCGAATGGAACAGGTCAAAAAGCTCTTTATAGTAGGTTTGATAGATACTTTCTTTTCTCCAGATGAAAGAAAAATCATGAAACAATTCAAAATCCTCCAAATGAATTTTTCTTAGTATCCCTTCTTCCAATTCCTGTTTCACAGCCGTCTCATATAAAAATGTTATGCCCGTTCCTTTTGCAGTCATCTGTTTAATGGCACCAATACTGTTGACCTCCACCCGGTTGGTAAAATCCTGAAGAAGAAGATTCTTTCCTTCCAGATACCGTTCTAACACATATCTGGTTCCAGAACCGGACTCTCTGATAAAAATTCGTTCTGAAAGCAGATCCTCCACTCTTTTTACTTCCTTATGAAATTCGTAATCCCCTGCACAGACTGCTGCAAATGGTTCTGAAGCATATACCAGAAAGTCATACTCCTTCTTTTGGAAAAATCCTTCCACAAGAGCAAATTCAATCTCTCCCTCATTTAACTTTCTAAGAAGTTCTTTGGTATCCGCCACAATCATCTGAACAGAGGAATCTGGATATACCTCTAAATATCTTATAAGGGCTTCCGGCATTTTATATTCCCCGATGGTCATTGTTGCCCCGAATACCAGATGCCTTTTTTTCTCCGACTGCTGCATCATGAGTTTCTTTAAATGCAGTTCATCATCTCTCATGGTTATAGCAGCTGACAAAAGAGTTTTTCCGCCTTCTGTAAGACTGATTTTCTTACCTGTATATTCAAACAGCCGGACTTTATATTCTTCTTCTAAATATCTGATGTGCTGAGAAACTGCTGGCTGGGTAATACTCAGTTCCCCTGCTGCCTTGGTAAAATTCATGTGCCTGCAAACTGCAATAAAGGTTTCCATTCGAAAATCCAGCATCTATTATTATTCTCCTTTTTGGTATTTTTTTAATCATAACATAATTTTATCATATAATAAATATTTATAATTTTATTTTATTATATTTTATATATATAATTGCCTCAGATCAAAAAGGAGGAATTTACTTATGAAAAAATACGTTCCAGGCCTGCTTTTGTGCCTGATCCTTGCAATACCTGCCTGGTATCTGGGAAAACTGATTCCCGTAGTGGGCGGTCCGGTATTTGCCATACTTCTTGGCATGGCTGTCGCACCGTTTCTAAGCGGAAAGGAACAGGTCAGGCCAGGTATCGCCTTTACTTCAAAAAAGATCCTGCAGTATGCAGTTATTTTACTGGGATTTGGCATGAATCTTTCCACCGTATTGCAAAAAGGAAGGCAATCTCTTCCTATTATTGCTGCCACCATCACCACTTCCCTGGTGATAGCATATATTTTGTTCCGAAAACTGAAGGTTCCTGAAAAAAGCGCAATCCTCATTGGTATCGGATCTTCCATCTGCGGCGGCTCTGCAATTGCGGCAACAGCACCAGTCATAGATGCGGATGATAGTGAAATCGCCCAGGCAATTTCGGTTATTTTTCTATTTAATATTGCAGCCGCACTTTTATTTCCAGCTCTTGGTACAGCGCTTGGCCTTTCCAATGAAGGATTCGGTCTGTTTGCAGGGACTGCTATTAATGATACTTCTTCCGTCACTGCGGCAGCTTCTGCATGGGACGGTATTTACAAGAGCAATACGTTGGAGGCTGCAACGATTGTCAAATTAACCCGGACACTGGCTATTATTCCCATCACACTATTTCTGGCGCTGTACCGGGCCAGGAGAGAGAGGAAGAACTCCAGAGAAAAACTGGGATTAAGTAAAATCTTTCCCTTTTTTGTCCTGTATTTTCTATTGGCTTCCATTATTACCACCGTTTTTCATCTACCTCATTCCGTGACTGGACAGATAAAGGAGCTAAGCAAATTTTTCATTATCCTGGCTATGGCTGCCATTGGTACCAATACAAATCTCATCAAATTATTGAAAACAGGAAGAAAGCCGATGATCCTGGGTTTTTGCTGCTGGGTGGGAATTTCAGTGGTCAGCCTTACACTTCAGATCATGCTTGGAATCTGGTAAATTTTTTATTTAATACAAAAGACTGTGAAAAAGAGTATTTAATCCTCTCCTTCACAGTCTTTCTTATTTATTTTATAAATACAGATTTGCTGTTATTTTTATTCTCCCGGACTTCCAGCTGAGAAATGCTGTGTACAAACTTGGAAAACGTGGAGTAGCCGTAATCCTTTACTTTAAAATCAGTAAATTTACGATGCATTCCATTGCCAAGTGCCGCCAGCTCCATTCCATTCTTACCGCCGCCTTTTACCAGTTTCACAGCATAGTCATCAAGTTCCTGCTTTCTGGTACGGTTGTCCTTTATACGGACAGTCACTACATTGCTGGTCTTTCTCAGTTCAAAACTATCCATCTCTTCCAGAAACTTTGACAAAGAGCTGTATCCGTAATTTCTCACATCAAAATCCGAATATTTTTTAACCAGGCGGTTACCAATCTCTCCCAGACCAGTTGCCTTGTTCTTATCCTCATTCTCCAGTATTATGGAAGCAATATCCTGTTCAATCACTTCTTTTCCAATGGCGCCACCGCCAGTTCCCTCTTCATCCTGATCCAGTAAAACTTCAAGATTAGTAAATACGGTACAGGCAGCACGGAAAGACTTGGGTGTTTTTTCCTCTCCCATACCAATGACTTCCTTACCTGATTCTCGCAGACGGCTGGCAAGACGAGTAAAATCGCTGTCACTGGAAACAATACAAAATCCATCCACGTTATCCGTATAAAGCAAATCCATAGCATCGATAATCAGAGCGGAATCGGTAGCATTCTTTCCTACTGTATTGGAAAACTGCTGAATCGGCGTGATGGAATTCTCAAGAAGCTCCATCTTCCATTTGCCCATCTGGGCGCTTGTCCAGTCACCATAGATTCTTTTGTATGTAATTACTCCGTATCGGGTCATCTCATCCAGAATACATGTAATGTACTTGGCGGATATATTATCCGAATCAATCAAAACTGCAAATTTCTTATCACTCAATCGTCTGCTCTCCCGTCATAATTGTTTTACATTTTATGTCAATTCCCTTGACTTTGTCTCTATTATATTTCATTTTCCTCATTATTACAATAACATCACAATGGGTAATCTGGGATAATTTTTGCAAAGTAAATTTTTATTTTCGCTCCATAATAAAAAAGAGTTAAAGAATTCATCAACAGAAGGGAGTGTTACTATGAATTCAGTAGCTGTAAAGGAATGTGAATGTGAAACTGCAACACCCAGCAAAAGCGTAGCATTAGCCATAGCAACCGTTCCCATGCAGCCTTGGGAACAGCCTTACGATCCTAAAACGGCTTTAAAACACGGAACCATATTCCCCAGTCTTGATTTGCCATTTTACGTAACAGGAGGGGATCAGCCATGATTGATCAAAAGAACCTGCTCAGTCAGATAACTGAGATCAGCTTTACCGTAAATGATTTAAACCTTTATTTAGATACCCATCCTCTTGATGAAAACGCTTTGAATGCTTTTAAGGATGCAATGACCCAGAGAAAACAGCTGCTTCAGACCTATGCTGAAAACTTTGAGCCGCTTACCATGAACTGCATTTGTCCTGACAGCAACAATAAGACAAAATCACACACAAAATATCCAGACCAGAGGCATTTTACCTGGAGCGACGGACCTCTTCCATGGGAAGGAGGTGTATTCTGATGTGGACTTATGAAAAAAGACTGCAATTTCCTGTAAATATAAAAAACACCTGTCCCAAAACGGCTTCTCTTATTATCAGTCAGTTTGGCGGACCTGACGGAGAACTGGCAGCTTCCATGCGTTATCTTTCCCAAAGATATACTATGCCATGCAAGGAAGTGGGAGGACTTTTAACCGATATCGGAACAGAGGAGCTGGGGCATTTGGAGATGATTTGCTCTATTATTTACCAGCTTACAAAAAACCTGACCATTGAGCAGGCAAAAACGGCTGGCTTTGATGCTTATTATATCGATCATACCACCGCATTATGGCCTATGGCTGCCGGAGGCGTTCCTTTTAATGCCTGTGAATTTCAGTCAAAAGGGGATGCCATCACTGATCTGGTAGAAGACCTTGCTGCAGAGCAGAAAGCCAGAACCACTTATGATAATTTAATTCGTATGATTGCAGATCCGGATGTAAGAGAACCCCTTAAATTTCTGCGTGCGCGGGAAGTGGTTCACTTCCAGAGATTTGGCGAGGCTCTGGAAAATATAAAGTCTACGTTAAATCCGAAAAACTACTATTATTATAATCCTGAATTTGACAAGCAATTTGTGAAGAAAGAGATGTAAGATATCGTGATCAAAAAAATCACCTTTCGTTACTTATTAGTAGCGAAAGGTGATTTTATATCACTCATCTATAGATTGTTAATACTGTTCTTCATAGCTGTATTTCAACAGCTCATATATTTCATCTGTTACCCGATCATCTTTATAATACTCATCAAGAAGGCTGATGATTTTCGCTGCATATTCCGACGGAACCGGACGTGCTGCAACTGCCTCGTGAAAATCCTTCTTCATATCACTGACCATCTCTTTTTTTTCCGGAACAGGCAGACCGTAGATCTTATAAAGCATTCCCATAGCCGCGCACGCCTCGTTGGGGGATGTTAAAGGCGCGTTTTCAAACCTGGTTTTAATTTCTACAGCCTGTTTATTAATATAAAATACCATGATATTGTAATTCCTTATACATTTTTCACTAATGCTATGTCAATCAGGGTGAGTTCCTTCGCTCTGTTTTCCATGCTTGTTACAAGGGCTGCTGCTGTATCCAGGGACGTAAGCACAGTCACGCCGGTTTCGATGGCATTTCTGCGGATCACAAATCCATCCTTGCATCTGTCTGCGCCCTGAGGCGGTGTATCGATTACCAGGTCAATCTCATGACCCAGAATCAGATCCAGGAGGTTGGGGGACTCCTGCTCCAGCTTGCGCACCTGGAATGCCTTGATTCCGTTATCGTTTAACACCTTGGCGGTACC
>Ga0316600_10000963_pt1 | contig 13192 bp, 14 predicted proteins | sample OWC_soil_day5_CT_FD_207652 | JGI IMG/M metagenome (GOLD analysis project Ga0316600, IMG submission 207652) | Wetland soil microbial communities from Old Woman Creek delta, Ohio, United States - OWC_soil_day5_CT | ecosystem: Environmental > Terrestrial > Soil > Wetlands | place: USA: Ohio... | reverse complement strand
GCATAATCTGCTCTGCCAAATATAGCTTTGTTGGTCGGAATTCGTGACTAAATGACCGATATTGGCCTTTGTTGTTAATTCCTCGATCCCGCTGTAATTTTTTATCAAAATCATTCGCATTATATATAGCATCATCGTATATCATCAAAAATTCTCCTTTATATAATATTACTGTATATCATCTAACTTCTGACAAACGATTGTCATTTGTACTTATTCATCACTAAAATACCTCTTTATGGAAAACCATCTATAATTGCCACGTAACATTTACCTTTTAATATATTATTAATTGGCTGCTCGTTGCAGAGCAGCCAGCCATTCTATATAATAATCATAGTAGCTTATTGTCTACTACTGGATTAAGCATTGCAGTGCTTTATCCAGTATTTTTTTATAATTTATTCCAGTCATCATCATTAACATCACCTAAATCCGGCATTTCTGGTTCCTGATTTACAATTTCAACAGGCAATATTTTCAATCCCATAGCTTTAACTTCTTCAATGGATGTAACTTTTATTGCTGCCTCCAAATCAAGTTCAGCTAACTGAGCTGCTTCACTTGCAGTAATTTCACTTTTATTAGGAGAAGCAAAAACTTTGTATTTGGTTTGCTTTCCTGCACCGATCTTTTGAATTTTAATATCATACTGGGTTGGATTACCATGCTTAGGACTTACTGCATATTTTTTTATATCACTGGCAATCATCATACCAAATTCGAATAAGTAGGCTTGATCATCTTCCCTATTGATTACTTTCAACATAACCCGTTTAAATGGTACACTTTTTTTCTGACATAAAAGGCAGCCAGCACCCGGACAAATAACTCGCTTCTTTCCACCGCTTATACTTTCTTCAAAGTGAACATTTATTTCAGATGGACCACTTCCAACACGTATTACTGTTTCTTCATTCTCCAATTTTAAAAATTTTGTTCCGACTCCTGTTTCAACACTTCCCCATGAATTACTCATTTTTAATCCTCCCAAAAGTTATTATCATTTCATTCGGTCTCTGGTTAGTTTTAAATAATTGCTATTTATCTTCCCATAGATTTATTGCGTTGTGAAAGACACCATATAATACACAAGACATTTTAATACTTAGCAAAAACTCATCCATTCAAAACAACCACCTCCCTTCAATTGTTTTTAGGCAAAATTAATAGAGAATCCAAAGATTCTCTTCCTGATTCCTAACAACATTATGATTATTTTGATTACCTTAAACACAATTGTAGTTATCCGGCTTTTCTCTCTTCCTTTACCATTTGATCAATTGATTTTATACACTTAAAGATGGGGTAGATTTGCTCTGGCACGACTGCGTTTCCAAGAGCTTTAAGGCGGGACTTGGTAAGTTTGTCCACCCTTGAGGGAATCCCATCAACCACTCTGCATATTCCGGGTTGATCCAGCAATCTCCCGTTCCAAGTTCGGGGATCGCTTTTAGGGATCTTAGACCACCCCGTGGCTGTTTGTCTATGCATGTCATCTGTCCATCCATAGCCATTGGCGTTGGCGACCACGAATATACGATAGCGTCTGTGTGGCGCCGAGACGCCACAAGCTGGAATAATAAACGACCTTGCGGAGTAGTTGATTTTTTCCAGTTCAGAGAGCAGTGGATCGAGCCCCAATGTTTTGAATCCCATAACATTTTCCCCAATAACCCAAGTGGGTCTAACTTCGTTAACGATTCTGAGCATTTCGGGAAAGAGGCTTCTTTCATCGTCAAGTCCTTTTCGATTCTGGTTAGCGGTTGAAAATGGCTGGCAGGGAAACCCCCCGGCAATAATGTCAATTTTGTTAATTCCTGCATTATCTAACATCTCCTTTGTAATATTTTTTACATCTGAAATAATAGGCACACAAGGCCAATGTTTATGTAATACTTTTTGACAAAATTCATTTTGTTCACAAAAACCGACTGTTTCAATTCCTGCTTTCTGTGCTGCTAGGTCTATACCGCCAATTCCAGTAAATAAGGATAACATTTTCATCAATATTCCCTCCTTGATTATGAATTTACTAAGTCAATGGGTGTAATCTTATCTTCTGGACTAACTTCATAGGTTGTAGTTGAAATATTTTCTCCGTGTAATAATGGGCCAATCCATTCATCAGCCTCTTTGGCACTGATGGCTACCAAAATTTGATAAGGTTCTTCAGAGTATCCATGCCTATGAAGCACATCTTTAATTTCTTCCAAGGCTATTTTACTAATTTTCATATTAAATACGATCTTCCGTTTTATATCGGTATTGTTTTTAGAATTAAAACTTCCTTGGCTAGTTTCATGAGCTGGACCTTTTCCAAACAAAATATCGTCTATAATATTTTTCATTTTCTCATCCCCAGCGTTATATTTTTGTAAAGCCGTTTGCCGATCTTCTGGACTAGGTATTTTTTGAGCAAGAATCTTGGCATGTGATAAAGAAACCTCATTTCGCTTTACATAATCAAGAAGTTCCCCAGCGTTTTGCTGTACATATTCAGCTTGTCCGATATATGTTCGATTGGTTTTCAGTTTCTTGGCAACACAATCTAACGCTCTCCCCCTATTTTTTGTTTTAGCCTTTTCATTCTCGCGAAGTGCGTCAACAATATGCTGTAAATCCATTCGCATTCCTTGACGCTGTTTTGCTAATGCTCGTTCCGCTTCAACAAACTGTAGCGCAATAACAGCGCGTTGTTGACTAGTTAAATTACGATGTTGGCTTTTTGCATACAAGTAATTTAATAACTCTTCAGGTTCACCAAGCCATTCTTGAGCTAATGTAGGACGCTTCAACATATCCTGTACCTTTTTGCGAGTTCTGCCATCAGCAATTTTGCCCTCAAATATAATAATAGGTTCGTATTGTCCATGATTTTTGACACTTTCAAGCAAATTTTCGATCTCTGCTAACGTCGATTCAGGAAAAATTTCTGCAAATGGATGTGGTTCATAATTATCTTTTGTTTCAAAGACCGAATCAAATTTGGAGGCATGAATGTTATTACTAGTGGCAGAACCATTGCCACTAGTTGGTTCTGCTGTTTCTTGCAACTCACTTTCACTACTTGTGGTAGAGCTTTTCCCCATGTTTACCTCGTCCATAATTGCATTTTCCATTTCCATGTTTTCCATAATGTCGTCTCTCCTTCATAATTTTTTAAATTTATTGCCAAAGCTCACATTTCCGATATGATCAAAGTATTTTTTTGGCTGCTTCCATTTCGGAAACAGCCTTAATTAATGGAGATATAAAACAATTGCATTTAATTATTTTCAACATAATTGGCAAATAACTCACCTAAAGTTAAAACGTCTTTTGCCCTCCAACCATTATGGTTACGATAAGCATAAATAAACACCTGATTATTAGGCTGAAAATTTTTCAAATTTTCATTATTAAGCCAAACTTGAAATTCAATTAATACCTCACCTGATAAAACTGAAATAGTAAAAAATTCATCTTCACACTCTTCTTGCGAAAATTTCCTGTCCACAATTATGCCTGAATAAAAACGGCGATTTTTACCCACATTTGTATAAATTCCACCACGACCAATTAATTGACTTTTCATTACTGTATCCCCCTTATTTTTATTAAAAATGTTGTTATTTGATTTACTATTTACATAATAACCACCACCTTAAAATAGGTTTTAGGCAAAATTAAAAGAGAGTCCGAAGACTCTCTAAATAAATTATTTAATTATATCGCCCTCATAGGGGAGATGAATAGTCTGCTTTTTCGGATTCTCTACAATAGGCTTTTTCATTATAGGAACTGATGTAACACCTTTAAATTGCTTGGCTTTATTTAATGCAACGTTAAACAGGTGCTTTCCAATATCACCTTTAATTAAATGAAGATCCGTAACACCATATCTAGCTAATACATCATTAAGTTCTTTAGCCATTGCATCAACTCTTTCATTATATTGCTTTATATTTTCTCCATTTAGTTTGTCTACCACTAATGCCAATCGAGCTTTTTCAATATTTTTTCTGTTATTCGAAATAGAAATTTTTCTTCCTTTATACTTTGATGGCTTAATCATAGTCCGTTGCTTTTTAGAACTCTCTTTTTCATATTTTGCATTAATTTTTTGAAATTCTGCTCGTTCTCTTTCTAACTTTGCTGCTTCAACTGCTTTTTGGAAATCGCCACCTGTTTTCCTCATCCATTTATATATTTTAGCAAGCCATTCATCACTTAGTTTTTCGCACTTATCTACAATACGTAATCCTTCTTCTATAGTTACCAGTCCTTGCTGCATGAATTCATATACATGTATATTCTTCCTTTTTATTCTAAATGCTTTTCGAACTGAATCTGGACTAATACCTACTTTTTCTGCTGCAAGTACTACTTTTTCCTTTCCCAATTTTTTCTTTTTCTTTAGTTCTTCAAAATAAGGCATCCAATCGTCAACAGCCATTGTTGCTAATGCTGTCTTTTTCATCTGCGTCCGAACAATATTTCTTCTCCATAACCAATCTTTAACGCTTCGCTCGTCCTTGAGGCCAATGTATTCCTCATATGGAATTTCAAAATTTATATTTTCTGCAATAATGGAAGCCCATCTGACCCTACCATCAAGTATTTCCCCATCCAATAAAGTAATTGGTTCTGTCATACCATTTTCAAGAATATCACTTTTTATTTTATCAAAATCTTCAGCATCTAAATTAAACACTTCGCCTTTACTCCATTCATGGAATTCAATTTTATTAATATCAATAAGCTCTGCCTCTTCCTTAGATAGTTTACGTGTATATACGATATTTTCCATTGCAATTTATTCCCCCTCACAATTATTAAATCATATAGAAAAAACCACTGAATCAGTGGTTTTTCCAAAAACAATATTATATTTTTTTGTGGTGTTAATATTATACACTTCATTACTAGAAAGTCAACACTAAATTTCATCTTACTAATTTTTTTTGGCTTTGCTTTTAACCATGTTTTTCATAAAAGCACTGAATCAGTGGTAAAATAAAACAACAGTATTTCTAATGGTTAATATATTATATTCATTTAAATTAAAAAGTCAATATATATAAATAATTATTCTATTTCATCCACCATGCAGTAGCAGCTCTGACATATTGGCTTTTTTCTTCTGGATAATGTTTATTTAAACAATCCTCAACCGCTTTTCGAATATACATTTGTTTAGTTACATATGAACTTTTGGGCGCGATACCTAGCTTTAGGGCAACATCCTTCAAATTATCTTCCTTCACTATTGTCGTAAATGATTTTTGAAAAATAGAATTGAAAAGCCTCGCTGTAAGAGCTATAGGGCGTTTATTTTGTACATAATCGGGATAATGAAGCATTTTATCCTGTAATACAGAAAATAGCACATCAATATATGATAACTTTTCAAGAATCACATTCGATGATAGACGACTATACATTATAACTAATGAAATAATTCCCTCAATACTATGTTCTTCTATATCTCTATAGAATTTATTTAAATCTTGAGTATAAACAGATGCAACACTTTGATATTCATTGCGAGGATTTACATTGGATATATCCGTTAAAAATTGTTCAAAATTTTGTCTTGCTATTTTCCCACCAAGACTAATACCAGCAATTTTCTCCATATCTGTACTAAAACAAATACTTAAAATTTCTTCTTTCTGTTTAGGCCATTTATTTACTTTTTGCAAAAATTCTTCCCATATTTGATCAATCTTAGTGATTTCTTGCTCACTAATTTCTTTTCTGAGTTTCTCATAGGCTGAAATAATCAATAGTTCATTATTGTCCATTAGAAATCCCCTTTTGTCGTTTTTATTAAATACCACTTTTCGACAAAAGAGGGGAAATTCCTTCCAACTAAAAAATCGGATTACTTTATTAATAAATGACTTTCATTACAGCTACTGCCAATGCACATTTTTCAATATCTGTTACTCCACTATCAAATAAATAAAGTATATTGCTACTGTTTACTCCAGCGCATATACAATCTTTCTCAATATTAGCTATTACTTTTCCTCCCAAGACCCCTTCCCTGATAAAAGCTCCATCTAAAATAGCTAATACATCTCCACCACTTGCACCTTTGCGAATATAATCACCATCAATCGATACAATCACTTTACCACTATTAGGTTTACGTACGTATTCACCATCCCAATAAGCCAATACTTTTCCTGTTAATGGTTCACGAATATATACTTCCATATGATTCACACCTTATTCTATTAATAATATTCTTATATAATAATTATATCAAGTATAGATTAAACGTAAACGGTAATTTGTCACAATTGCTGAGTTCTCCTAAGATATTAGCAAAAGCTATTTCTTTTTAATTAGATCAGGAAATAACCTTTGTCAGCAAATTGACAAAGGTTATTTCCTCTGTGATTTATTCTGTGATGATCAGACTCCGTAATGCCATAAATACTACTCAGAATCACCCTGAACCCCTAGAAACACTTTCGACAGTACCGTCAATATAAACCTATTGTTATTATAATTAATGGGTTCTGTGTATCACAGCAGTTTTATTTTATATTCACTAATTTTATGATATAAAGACTTTATATCATAATTAAGTATACTAAAATCCCCGACAATAGTCGGGGATTAACCAAAACCTTATAAATTGACAATGGTTTAAAATTTATATCCTACACCAAAACCTAAACCTTTAACTGTTACATCAGCATTCAAAGGAGTTCCAGCAACATCAAAAGTTAGTTTTTTTGCCTGAAGTCTGCGATAATCTACAGTAAATTCAAGATTGGGAGCAATCTCTTGCGATACACCTATTTTCCAATTAGTATAATCTGAAGCCACACCTACTACTGCATAAGCAGTTGTTTTATCAGCTATTTTAGTACTACCGACTAATCCAAATTGCATCTTATTTTTTGTATTACTTGAAAAACCATTTCCGTCAGAATTAACATTTCCTTTAACCCGGACAACACCTGTGTAAGCAGATATATTCTTATCTATTTTATATAACACATTCAATTCCTGCGTTTTAAGACTCCCATGCTCTTGATAAGTCCCACCATAACCATCAGGTAATGATGTATCTTTAGACTTTGCATTATAATCATTGTACTGAATCGCAAAGTTATTACCTAAACCAGTAGTAATCCCAAAATCAAGATTGCTTTTTTTATCAAGAGAATCAGTGCCGTCTGACGTTTTTAACTCGTTATCAGAATTCCTCCATAATAAATCAATTGATGTCTTTCCTGCGGAATAATCGGTTAACGGTGCAGCAAAACCAATACTAGTTGTTAGCATAGTAGCTGCTGCAATTGCAAGTATAGCTGTTTTTTTCATTTTAGTTTCTCTCCCTTTTTTTAAATACTATATGAATACCGTTATTTAATTACGGATCACATTATTAATTGTAAAATAATTCCTTTTTATTATATTATAATCAATTCTTATGTAAACGTACATATTCTTTTTTCCTAACAGCTTATTCTAAACTAGATAGTTTTGTTTAATCACTTTGGTAATACTTACTAACCCATTATACACATATTTCACTATAAGTGCAATAATTTAACAGAATTTTATTTCACCATAGGTGTAATGCCCTATAAGTGAAACACCTCTATAATTTCATTGTAGAGGTGAAGCGATTTATGAAAACCAGTTATGATGAACGTTATCGACAGATTGCTAAAAAAATTGCTTATTATCGTATGAAACGAGGGCTGTCCCAGGATGAACTAGCGGACAAAATTGCCATTAGCAAGAGCTATCTGAGTAAAATAGAAGCCCCAAATTCCACTAAAGCCTATTCTTTAGATGTTTTATTTGCCATTGCCGATGGCCTTGAAGTTGATATCATTAAATTTTTTATGCCAATTGAAGAAAAAGAACAATAGCGATATTCTACATAACCGGAATATCGTTATTGTTTTCTTGTATAGCAAAAGACGTCCTTTAGTTAATCAATAAACTAAAAGACGTCTTTCTGTTAAAAATCCGCTTATTTTCGCTGAATGATACGCTTTTCCGTATCAGGTATAGCGGCGGATTTTTTTTATTGAGTTACTAAATTTCTAAATATGATTTCCGCACACTTACTACATTTTAATACTGTCTTTTGCCCATTGGGCTTTCAACTCCATCTATCAAACCTAAGTATTCTTGAACCATTGGATTTTGAATATCGACAATAAATTCTTCATCATTAATTACCATCTCACTGCTCTCAATGATTAAATTTGCGCTTAACAAAGGTCTAATACAAGCTATTCGACAAGTAGTAAAATTTCTTTCTGGAAATTCTGCACCTAAATCACGTTGTGCTACCAACAATATATTTTTAGGGGACATTCCATTTATTGAGCCACTGATCCACTCCTTAGCCAAAACTAAAAATACTAAGGCGGTTATTTGTGTTAATGCCCTTTTAGGAACTTTTGTTTTTTTAATCCACTCGTACGTTAAATCAAGTATTGGTTTATGCTGGTAAGCTACATTAAATTTCTTTTTCATCAATTTAGAGCTATCTTGATTAGCCTTGCGAGTAGCAATTGTCTTGGAAATAGCCTCGGCTACTTTTCCAGCCTCCTCCGCTGGTGGAAGGCCCTCAAATGCTTGCTCGACGGTAATCCAAGGTTCCAAACCTACGTTACAAGTATTTCTCAAACTTGAGTTGCAATGAGTCGCACTAGGGGTACTAAGAGCTAGGTTTTTATTCCTAACTCCAATTATGAATACTCTTTCACGAGTCTGAGGAACTCCATAATCAGCAGCATTTAATGTAAAATCAAGTGTTTTGTAACCTAACTTCGAAAATTCATCGAGAAGATATTGGAAAATCCGTCCTTTTTGAGAAGATCTTATCCCTTTAACGTTTTCAAAAATGAATCCTTTTGGAGAAAGATCTTTTACTACTCGAAGATACTCATCCAACAATAGTGACCTGTGATCAGAAAAACCATCACGTGTTCCTGCTAAACTAAAAGGCTGACATGGAGGCCCCCCAACGACAAGACCAACCTTTCCTTTTTTTAAGCCCCCAACACTCAATATTTCTTCTGACGATAGATTATGGATATCTTCCTCCAGTACAAAAGCTTTATTTAGCATTTTATGAACTCCATTATGTGCTAAATTTTGATTTGTACGTAATGTATCACACGCATTTGAATCATATTCAATACAAACTCTCGTTTCAAATCCAGCCCATTCTAGACCAATGTCAAGTCCTCCAGCACCAGAATATAAACTCACTACAGACATATCGTTTCTATCAACAAACGCAATATCTCGTAAATGTTTGCCAACATGGTATCCCAATAAAGGTGGTACCGCATTACCAATCTGGGCAAAAACATGAGCTATTAACCGTGCTCCTGCTCGTCCTCGCCTTGGCCCTTTAAATACCCATGTGTCTGGAAAACTTTGCAAACGAGCAAATTCTCGGGCGGTTAAAATCCGATCTTCAGTCGGATGTATCATATCTGAATAGCAAGTTGCTGTAACTGTCCATGCAGACTGCTCAAAAGAAAGGCGCCGATAATTAGACCCATATCCAGGAAAAAATTGGGACATTTTCATACCTGGGGGAATTTTGCTAATTCTTCCCAGTGTATCTGGGGCATGGTATGTTTTTTCATGGTTTGTAACCGGCATGCTTTGTTGAGGCATTAATTTATTTTCACTAAGTGCTGCAATTATGTCGCAGTATCTGGCCACTGTTAATAACGCCCTTTCAATAAAGATTAAAAGTCTAACTTCTATGCTACATAAAATAATTATATATTATAAAAAGCCGCTCACGAGTGGTTCGTGCTTTTTGAATAATATCGAGTCAAATTACAAAATAAATCAAAATGAAGATAATGATTTTGCCCCAAAGGCCATCATTTTATATTCTAACCTATTTGATTTAATTTTGTCATTTAGTGGCCTTTTTTTATTTGTTGAACTAAGACCTTTAGAATTCAAGTATTTATACACGAGTAGCTCTTTTATCTAACTTTGTTTTAAAAAGTCGTTCAAACTATATCGTTCATCAGATTTCACATCAATTAAGTAAATGATTCTATTCGGCTCATCCGCAAACCAAACGAAAGATCCCCAGGCTATATTTCTGTGAACCTTCCGATATGCGGGGTCAGACCTTGATGCAAATATTGTAACAAACGCACACTGCTCCTCACTCAATTCGTTATCACGCGCAAGTTCAAGCAGTTCCTTTTTACGGCTATTCGAGATGGGTCCATCAGTATGAACAATCTCCACAAAAACTAAACGAAATGGGTCTTTCTCAAGAATCAAAAGGTCCGGCAGTGTCTTCTTCGGATTGATTACCAGATTAAGACGCTCAAGTATCTTTGCTTCCTCCATATGTATCTTTTCAGCCGATTCACTGATAAGAAGAACTGTTGGTTCCTTTAAAAACTTATTGGCGAATACCTCCAGAGCTGCTTTTGTCAACACAGAACTTTTCCCTGGTGCTAAAGAACGTTTTTTATTGCCATATTCGATAACAATCTCACTTCGACGCTCTTGCTCCTTAAGTTCTTGAAGAATAAGTGCCGCTTTTGCCAAGTGACATGATCTCCATCGCGTAATAGTTTTTTCTAATTCTTTCCCTCGGAGTTTCGGATTCAACAAATCGGCAAATTCCTTATCTAAGTAATAGCGTGGTTTAGAAGAAGTTGTTGGAATCCCTCCTGCTTCCTCAACTGCTCCAATCTGCTTTAACGTAGCAATAGTATCGTCTCGAATAGGCTCGCGGGTATTTTCGCTGTACCAACGGTCAGGAAGGTTCGGTTTCTTTGCCCCTTGCATTGTTTTTAGCCAGCTTTCTCGATCACTCCGTGAATGTTTCGTTGACTGAGCATCAGTCATAACCGTGACTGTTGATGGCCGAATTCTTGCTGGCTGCCCCTGAACGGCGAGGCCATACAACATAACAAATACCGTTCGGGCCGCAGTAATATTTCGTGCATGGTTTGCGTCATCTACATTTTCAGGGATAATTTGTTGTAGCCGATCTTTGATGAATTGTACATCCGGCAAGCTCTTCTCAAACCAGTCCATTGGCTCACTCCTCTTATTTCTTTTTAGAAGAGCTTACCATATTCGACTTCTTTCTGCAATATTCATTTTGATACTTCAGGCTATTTAACTTTCTACAGTTAAAACATTACGCTTCGATATCCTCCTCAGAATTAATCAGGGAAGGGGCTTAAAAACTCGTAATTCCCCTGTATCACAAACACACGTTCTGCCTTTTATATTATATCACACTATTCCTACTTTTAAACTACCAATACTCACAGCCATAGGTGATATTCCCAGATAATCCACTGCTATTCTACAAGTAATTTTAGGGAAACTTCTTATCTTATCATCTAAATATTTTCCCATGTTTTCACCCCCTCGATTTCTAATATGAATATAGATACGAATATGCGAAGTTTGAGTTCAAGCAAAAGCTCTACCTATTATCGTTTAAGAATCAAGTTATAATGTCAGTAAAATCGAATGTTAAGGACGAAAACATTACCCATAAATTACAAATAGTATAAATCATGGGTAATTTCTGTTCACGATACATCAATTCCTGCAAAAAAATTGCATTTATTGTTATAATTATTACAGTCCTCCCCTCAATTAATCTTAAACGAATATGTGACTTTAGTATACTTGTCTATTTATACGTGTTATACGTAAATCAGAATCACCTTGAACCCTTAGAAGCACTACCGATGGTATTCTCTATAGGAATGTATGATTGTAAAAGAAATATTCACCAGATGCCACTGTCAATTGACCAGCTACTATTTTACTCCTGTACCAAAGAAGGTAAAACTATATCTAAATATTCCTTCCAATAGTTTCCATCGTCTCCCACTAGACTATGTAACCAATTATACATCATTAATATCTCAAGTTCTTGCTTTCTCCCTTTGATAAAAGCTTTCTTGGGCATTTTTCTGTATAACGAGTCCAAATTAAATAGATTGCTTTTTTGTTTGATGTCGTAATCGTATTTTCTCCAAGAATGTTCACCTTTTTTTCGATGACTAGATGGCCATAATTCTTCTTTATCATAAAAATACTCTACCCAATCAAACGAAAATGCCACAACACTTACATGATATTTCTCCCATGTTCCTCTTACCCACTCATCAATACTTTCTGAAATAAAAGGTACATCTCTATTTACATAACGTAAACTTTGCACTCTATGATAATCTTTTATAAACAAAAATAACATTTCTGTTTGATCTTTCAAAAATGGAAATTTCTTAATCAATTTCGAATAACACTCATAAGATAAACTTCTAAATTCATTATCTGTGTTATACAAGTAAAACAATTCTTGTTCTTTTACTATACTACCAATATTTCGATGCATATGATTTCCATACTCAGAATACATGCTCACAAGCCATTCTTTTATCTCGAGACTATAATCATTTAGTTGCTTCCGATATTTATCCAACTTATCATTATGTAGTACTGTTTTCTCTTCCGCTTCCGTAATGTTCAAGTAATTATTGAAATACTCAAATACGTAATTGACACAAACCTTCATATTATCCATACGCATTTCCAGATCAAATTCATTAAGCCTATCCTCTTTTTTTCTACGGGAGATATATTCTTCAATACCCAGCATCTTATCACATCCAGTTTTTCAAACTTTCTATAGTGCACATACATAGATCCATAATTCACCAATATAGTGGATTATGGATCTTCATTCGTTGTATTAGGTTAAATAACCTGTCTGATATTGACAAGATTTTGTTACTTTAGTGGACATGGCACCAAGGTCACTTAAAACACTGTTTACAAATTCGAAAAGCCAGTAAAACCGAGCCCTATAAGGCTCTGCAGTCTGTTCCATGACATGCATAAGCTTATGCACTGGTTTGTTTAATAAGTCTACAACTTGAAAAACTACTACATCAGGATTTAAAAGATAAAGGCTTCCCACTCTACTGTTTTGAAGCTTACCTTTACTCATTATAATAAGCATACTTTTCCCATTCATGTTACTTATTTGCCATTACTATTCTAAATTTTTGGGCTATCAGAGCAAAGTCATCTTTGTTAAAATATTTTTTTGCTAATCTAGCCGAGTCTAATTCATCACCTAAATGTAAATTATATTTTGCTAGAAAATCTTGAATATGTCCATCAATCGCAAAACTGGGTT
>Ga0316600_10000961_pt1 | contig 13208 bp, 9 predicted proteins | sample OWC_soil_day5_CT_FD_207652 | JGI IMG/M metagenome (GOLD analysis project Ga0316600, IMG submission 207652) | Wetland soil microbial communities from Old Woman Creek delta, Ohio, United States - OWC_soil_day5_CT | ecosystem: Environmental > Terrestrial > Soil > Wetlands | place: USA: Ohio... | reverse complement strand
CGGAATCGTCAATAGCTTCTCGCTGGCGTTGATGGCCATTGGTTTCACTCTGGTCTATGGAATCTGCCGGCTCCCCAACTTCGCCCACGGGGCGTTGTACGTAGTCACAGGGTTTATTGTCTGGAGCCTCATCCACCTCCTCAAATTAAACTACTTCCTTTCCATTATTCTCGCGCTGGTGATCATGGGGTTGATAGGAGCAGCCATCTACCGGTTCGTTCTGATTCGCGTGAGAGGGATGGCCACCTCGGAAATCATCGCCACTTATGCCCTGGGATTGGCCGTTCTCGAATTCCTTCGCTGGGCGGGATTCAAAGGGATGACCTATACGCTCCCCGTCTTCATTGAAGGCAGCATCAGTATCAGTGGGACTCCAATCGACCTTCAACGAATCATCGTCATAGGCATCGGGATGGTGGTGGTCTCTTTTATGTGGCTCTTTACCCATTTCAATAAAACCGGCTTGGCATTAAGGGGAATGGCTCAGGATGAGCATGCCGCCATGATGTTAGGAATAGATTCAGATTGGATGGCCGTCATTGCCATGGCTATGGGATCCATCCTGGCTGGGCTCGCGGCTATCGCCTTACTTCCTTTGGGCAATATCGTCGTGGAGGCGGGATATAACGTATTGATCCTGTCGATCGCTGTATGTATCGTAGGCGGCTTGGGCAGTTGGGTGGGGGCGATCCTCGCCGCCTTCATCATTGGATTCCTCCAAATCATTGCCGCCCACATCCAGTCCCATTTCCAGATGGTCGTGGCTCTCTTAGCAATTATCATCACTCTTATACTGAGGCCTTCGGGCCTTTTTGGCAGACAAAAGGAGTTGGAAGAGCGTGTCTAGTGAAGAAATTCCAAATCCCAATTTCCAACTCCCAAATAATTCCAAAACTCCAATGACCTAAATTCGAAACAGTTTAGAACATTTGAATTTGGGGCTTCGATATCGTTTGGAATTTGTAATTTGGGATTTGAAAGGGTCGAAGGCTGTTCTGGGGATACCGAGAGCTATGGCGGCGAATCTAACAGAGAGACCAGAGAGACGGAAAGAGCGCATTGATCGTGGCATCAAGGTCCGAACAGAAGGGATCTATGCTGTCTCTTCCTTGCAGGAGGTGAGTTACCTTATCCTTCCGCGACTGGTTTTAATTGCAGGTCTTCTTATCCTCCCCCTTCTCATGCCAAACCTCTATTGGAATAGTGTCATCTCCACGGTCGGTATATATGCCTTACTAGCCCTTGGGTTTGACTTCTTAGCCCATTACGTAGGATTGGTTTCCCTGGGAGGGGCTTTTTTTATCGGCGTAGGCGGATACACGGCAGCCATTCTCAATAAATCCCTGGGACTCCCCCCGGCACTGACCATCCCCATGGCCACCCTGGGTGGAGCTATTATTTGTACTCTTCTTCTTCTTCCTGCCCTTCCCCTCAGAGGAGTTTACTTTGCCATTGTGACCCTTATGTACCCCCTGGCTCTCAAGGAAATCATAGTAGCATTGAATGTCCTGGGCGGAACGGACGGCATTCTTGGAGTGGCCAGTTTCCCCAACCGATGGGTTGAACAATATCTCATCCTCTTTATAGTGATCTTCGCACTATTTGGATTAAGGAGATTGGTGAATGAGGATATCGGACTCGTGTTTCGAGGAGTCAAAGATAATGATCAGGCGGTCAGGGCCTCTGGATTAAGCATCACCCTATACAAGGCGATTGCCGTTTTCATTGCTTCTGGGCTTGGTTCTCTCGCGGGAGCCTATCTTTCTCATAAACATATGTGGTCAGGAATTTCACAATTCGCTCTGGATTTTTCTGTCATTCCGATTGCAGCAACAGTGATCGGCGGAGGAGGAACGCTGGTAGGTCCTGTATTGGGTTGTTTATTCCTGGTCCCCATCTCAGAATTTCTACGAGCCTTTGGACCTTTGAGAATCGTTTTCTATTCCGTGATCCTGATGGCGTTCATTATGTTTAGGAGCGAAGGTGTCATGGTCTACGCCCAGCGGAAATACCATCAGTTTCAGAGGTGGGTCAAGGTATGAGTGAAGAGGATATCCTCCAGGTGATCGATGTTTCCAAAGCCTTCGGGGGGGTTCAGGCATTGCTGAATGTCAGTTTCAGTGTTCAGAAGGGGGAGGTCTTTGGAATCATCGGTCCCAACGGATCAGGGAAGACGACTCTGATTAATTGCATCACCGGTTTCATCAAGATGAACTCCGGAAGGGTCCTCTACAAAGGCAAAGAGATCAGCAACAAGGCGCCCAATCAGATTGCCAATCTCGGCGTCACAAGAACTTTTCAGATCATGAGGCCCTACTACAGTCTGCCTGCTTATAAAAATTTGGTCATCCCCCTCCTCTCACCCAGAGCCAGAAGAACGGGCGGATGGAGAGGGGGAGGCAAACTGGGAGATCGAGAAACGGTCAGCATCGATATCCTGGAGGAAATCGGCTTTGAGCGGGATTCTTTCGTCCCCTATAAACTTGCGTCGAGTTTGCCGACGGGATATCTGAAGCGCCTCGAACTCGCCAGGTGCCTCGCTCTAAGGCCTGATGTCATTCTCTGTGATGAGGTTTTTTCAGGACTCAGTATGAGTGAGATTGCGAGTATGGTCCCTCTCATCGAAAAGTTACAGATGGATGGCATTACCTTAATCATGATTGAGCACCGCTTGAGAGAGCTCTTTCGGGTAGCCAGCCGCGTCATGGTTCTGAACTTCGGACAAAAACTGACCGAGGGCATCCCGGAAGAAGTCATGCAGGATGAGAGGGTCAGAGAGGCTTATCTGGGCTCGGAAAAGGCTTCGGACTATATCTAGAAAAAGGGGACAGGATTCGAGGGTTCATGGGTTCAAGTCTTTGATTCTTGCATAAGAAGTTCACTTGACCACTTGAACCCCGGGACCCTAGAACCCTTCACTGGGATTTGTGATGCAGAGCAAAGGTACAGCAAATACCTTGGAAAACGAACTAACCTTCACCCGATTTGAACGGATGTGTGACAAATATCCTGATCGGCCGGCCGTTGTTTACCTGGGCGAAAGCTTCTCTTATAGGAGACTGAAAGATCTCATCGACCGATTTGCTACCTCCTTGACCCAGTTCGGGATCGGCAAAGGGGACAAGGTGATGATTTATATTTCGAACTCTGTGCAGTGGGTCATCGCTTTTTTTGGAATTCAGAAAATTGGAGCGGTCGTTATTCCTGTTCCTCCCATTTATACCTCCTTTGAAATTGAATATATGATCAATGACTCCGGGGCACAAACCATTATCTGCTTGGATACCAATTTCTGCTACGTGAAAGAGGTATTTCCAAAAACCTGCCTGAAAAGAGTCATCGTCACCAACCTCGTTGACCTTCTTCCGTTCTGGAAACGAACCGTAGGATTCCTCTTCGACAAAGTTCCCAAAGGAAACGTCGACAAGGACCAAAATGTATATTCCTTTAAAGACATGCTCAAGAACCCGCCCAAGAAAATGGATGTCCAAATTGATCCACGGAAGGATTTTGCCTATATCCTCTATACCGGTGGGACAACGGGTTTCCCAAAAGGAGTTCCGGGGAATCACATCGGCATGACGTCCTATGTACAGGATGTGATGGAGGAAGTTGCCGGGGGATACCTCAAAGAGGGAGAAGACGTCTACATCGCAGTCAACCCGCTTTTCCACATCATGGCCCTCGGACTGTTTGTGGCGATCGGGCTAAACTCTGGCAATATGACGATCATCATGCCCGTCCCTCAGGTCGATGCCATTTTGAATACGATACAAAAACATAAGGTAAGGTGGTTTCTGGGCGTCCCGGCCCTTTATCGTATGATCCTGGAAAACGATCGCCTGAATCAATACGATCTGAGCTCTCTGAAGTACTGCTATTGTGGTGGAGATGCGCTTCCCATGGAGGTCTTCAAGAGATGGAAAGACCTTTTCGGCCTCAATATCTACCAAGTCTACGGGTCAACCGAAGCAGGTCATGTCACCTACTCCCGACTCAACAAAGACCCTGAGCTGATGTCGATCGGATTACCATTGAAGTCCAGACACTGTAAGGTGGTCGATCCGGAGAGCTTGGAACCCGTGGCCATCGGGGAGATTGGCGAACTCGTGGTAACTTCAGACTACACGGTTAAGAACTATTGGAATAAACCTGAAGAGACCAGCCGCTCTTATGTGGAGATCGAGGGAAAGACTTATTACCGGATGGGAGATTTCGTAAAGCAGGATGACAAGGGTGAGATCTATTACGTTGAGAGATCCGCTGATATCATCAAGGTTAAAGCTTATCGGGTGTCTGCCTCCGAGATTGAGGCGGTGTTGCAAGACCACCCTACGGTCATCGGCGCATGTGTGGTCGGTGTCCCCGACGCTAAAGTGGGAGAACGGATTAAAGCCATGGTCGTCCTCAAAGAAGATGCACGAGGAGTGGACGCCTCAGAGCTGATTCGCTGGTGCCGGGAAAGGCTCGCCCCCTATAAGATTCCACAGTACATCGAATTCCGGGACATGCTGCCCAAATCAAAAGTGGGAAAACTCCTGAGACGCGAAATCAGGGCGGAAGAACGTAGAAAAATTTCCAAGGAAAAAAGACAAGGGTAGAAAATGCTGGAGATCAAAAACCTCATGGTGTTTTATGAGAACGCCATCGCCATCAATAATATCAATATGAAATGCCAGCGCGGAAAGGTCACGGGCGTCTTCGGAGCCAACAGCGCAGGCAAGTCCACCCTGATGTATACCATCTCCGGAATCATTTTGGATGTAAAGAAGAAGGAGGAGATGAAAGGGGGTGAAAGGATCACCGTCCTGGGCCATATCGCGTTTGAAGGAACGGACATCACCTCCATGAAGCCAAGCGAGAGGGCCAGGAAAGGGATCGTCCTCTGCCCTGAAAGGCGAAGGATCTTCGCCGAAAGCAGCACCTTAGAGAATTTAAAAATAGGAGGTTATTTAGCCACAAAAGCTCAGGCCAAAAAAACCTTGGAATTTATTTTTACCATTTTCCCGCCCTTAGGAAATCTGAAGAAGAGAGAGGGAGGTTTCCTCAGCGGTGGGGAACAACAGATGCTGGCCATCGGAAGGGCCTTGATGGCCCAGCCGAAGTTGCTTCTCCTCGACGAGCCGTTACTCGGACTGAGTCCGATGATGGAGGGCATGCTTGCCAGATCCGTCCACGATATTAACCTGCAGACAGGAATTACCATTCTTATCTCGGAACAGTACGCCCGTCCCATTTTGCCGATCATCCACCACGGGTATATTCTTGAAAATGGAGGCGCCGTTTTGGAAGGCTCCTACCAAGAACTCGTGGACAACCCCGATGTAAAGTCCGCGTATTTTGGGCTGTAGGCCAAAAGAGGCCGTTCCCATAAGGAACGAGCGATTGTCTCGCCATCCGTCGAAAATCCACATTCTTGCAGACTCCTGGTCGAAGTGTTATAGTGAAATTCCTTTAAGATGAATTCTTATCATTCCATTGGTTACTTACACCTTGGCATAGACCTCATAACCGACGCTACTGATCCGGTACGACAGGGATCTGGAACAAAATACGGGAGGTTGACCATTTCTTACGATGCAGAATGACCTGTCTGCCATAGAAGGACTCCTCGCGTGTCCACAGTGCCATGGGGAATTGCGGTGCGGAGAGGATGCCGTCCGATGTTCCCGCTGCCACGCCTTGTATCCGATCCAGGATGGCATCGCCTTATTTGTCCAGTGCGACACGATTGACGTCGACCACACGAAGCCGGCTGACCAGACGAGTGAGGCCTACCAGCAGAATTACCAGAAGGATCAAAGTGCGGCGACTTACAACGCCAAGTATCGTGACCGCTGGACCAAGCGGATCAGCACCCGGCGGGAGTTTGGCCTCCTTGACAGAATGCTAAGAAATCAGGGGCGGTCCAAAGTGCTCTTGGACCTGCCATGCGGCGGCGGACGGCTGAGTCCGCCCATGGCGCGCTATGCTGACCTGTTGATTGAGGCGGACGTCGCGCTCGGACAATTGCGTTATGGCCGGATACATGGACGGATTCCGACGCGCCAGGTGTGGATGACCGCGTCCGGTTTTCACATTCCCCTCCGCGACTCAAGTGTAGATGGAACGGTCTGTGTGCGTCTGAACCACCATCTCCCCACGGAAGCCGAACGGGAACAGCTTGTGCGCGAACTCCTGCGGGTTTCCAAACGGTTTCTCATCATGTCGTTCTTCGATTATTACTCTCCGAAGAACACCCTGAGGCGACTGCGCCGACCGTTTAATCGAAAGCCATCGAAGTCGACGATGAAGATCAGGGAATTGCAGCGCTTGGCGCGGGACTGTGGCGCAACACTGGTTGAGTATCCTGCCATTTCCCTGATCGGCTCCGGTCACCGCTATGCCCTGATGGTCAAGGACAAGGCGTGAAACGTCATTCCTCCGTTCCATCCTATTTGCTCCAAGTGTTTCCCCGGGGCGGCCCCCTGCCCGAAGGAATCCCGGTTGAGTTGTGCCCCCCCGGGGGGGAGCTGATCAAGGACGAACCAGGAACTCTCATCTGGCGCGAACTCCTGGCAGACGGAAGGCAAGCCGTTGTCAAATTGTACCGGCGGGGGCTGGCTGTTTGGTGCCGCAGTCTGACCACCGGTTTCCGGGTACAACACGAGTTTAACGGGCTGAGTCAGTTGGAAAAGCTCGGGATTCCCTGTAGCGTTCCACTGTTCTGGGGCCATGGCCACTTTGGTTGGTATGGATGGGGCGAGGTACTGGTCACCGAATGGGTAGCCAACAGTCAACCCCTGAGGGACTTGCTTGCGACCCGATCCGAGGTCAGCAGGTTTCTGGACCTGTCGCCCCTGTTTACAGATATGGCCCGGATGCATCGCGTCGGCCTGCATCATGGTATGCTGAGAGCGCGAAACATTCTCGTCAAAAACTACCCGGAGAAGCCGGTCTTTGTGTTCATTGATATGCCGCGGTCTCACCATTTTCTGCGGGATATCCGAGGCACGCGGATGGCGCGTTACGATCTGCTATCCCTGTGTCAGGGGCTTCTGCCCTATTTTCCAGACGATCAGGTGCTGTTGTGGCTATCGGCCTATGGCATCCCGGAGTCCGAGAAGATGGACCGTCTCGCCCGTCTCAAGCGCTTCCGATCGACGGCGTTTCTCCGAAGGGTTTTGGGAGCGGAATTCAATGTGCGCATCGCGATGGCTAAGCTCTTTGCTTTTTATCCTCGCAATGCCCCGGAAAGCCAGCAGCAAAAGGGATCGAGGACATCTTATGAATAACCTCCAAAAATTCGCCGAACAGTAAATCTTCCTTTTCTTAAAACCACTTCCCAAGAGAGTCATTTTTGTACCCCAAGAAATGAATTAGAGATTGTAAAAGTACTCCGCGCCTTTACAAATCCGGAAAATTAAAATACATAGATAAAAAAGATGGCAACGCAGAAAATACTCACCCGTGATTTTGTCCTCAATTTCCTTACTCAATTTGCTTTCTCATTTGTTTCCTTTATTCTCATTCCGACCATTCCGGTCTATCTTTCAAGATTTGAGGCGAAAGCCGGGGAAATTGGTTTCCTGATTGGGATCTTGAGCGTCTTCTCCTTGATTCCCCGGCCATTCATAGGAAGAGCCTTATTAAGGATCCCCGAAAGAAAATTTATGATGGCAGGAGCGATCCTCTATATTCTCTCATCGATCGCCTATCTCGCAGCTCCTCCTTTTTGGCCTTTTTTGATTGTGAGAATCATGCAAGGGGTTGGATTGGCCTTCTTTTCGACTGCCTCGGTCGCATTGATCGCCAATTCCACCTCTGAAAATCGCCGCGGCCAAATCATCAGTTACTATTTCTTATCGTATAATTTCGCTTTCGCTCTGGCCCCCTATTTCGGGATGCTCCTCATCAACCAATTTGGCTTCACCGCCCTCTTCTTGGTCTGCACCGCATTATCTTTATGTACCTTACTCATCACTCTCAAATTGAGGAAGATCCAGGGTGTTCCAATGGAAAGTGAATCGATACGAAATCAGCCCTTTTTGAATCGTGACGTGCTTCCATCAGCGATCATGGCCTTCTTGCTCAATGTCATCTGGGGAAGTCTGGGGGCGTTTTTCCCTCTGTATGCTCTGCGGCATGGCGTTTCCAACCCTGGAATTTTCTTCGCCTTTATCGCCATTACACTCATCCTCGGCCGTTCTTTGGGTGGAAGAATGTTGGATATGGTCACGAGAGAAAAAGTGATCATCCCTTGTTTTATCGTTATCATTATTTCCATAGTTGTTCTTACGTTTTCCACTACTCTTTTAATGTTTATTTTCGTTGCCATCGTTTTTGGAATGGGGTGGGCCTTTCTCTACCCCTCCCTGGTTGTTTACGCGGTTGAAAGTTCAGGCTCCGCCCGAGGGCCTGCGATGGGTACCTTCACAGCACTCGCCGACCTGGGAGCGGGGATCGGTCCGATGGTCATAGGCATGATCCTTGAATGGACCAATTATCGGATCATGTTCTTCTCTTTAACTCTCATAGGCGTGATCAATTTTCTTTATTTCCGTTATACGATCAGGGCAAAAAGGAAGCAGAATTAAGGGGACTTGAGATCCAGTTTTACGTCAGTTCTTGGTCATTTCCTTCAGTTTTCCTTACCTCAATCCTGCGAGTTTCAACCCTAATTCACTAAACTTCTGGTGTGTAGCTAACCTCTTTAATTAACTGAATTATTTGATTGACAAAAAAAACATTTTTTGGTAAAGAAACAATTGAATTAGCATTCCTTCCACATTGCCTTTGCAAGGAACAATATTATTGTAAACACTACCTGCTTGGTAACGTGTATCCCAAGAGGGAGGGTATGAAATCAGGATGCAAGAATAGACCCCACTTCCTGAAAAGAGGATTGGGGTTTTTATTTGGGATTGCTTTGGCTGCGACGTTCTTGCTGTCACCGATGAGGGATGCCGATTCTTCCGTGATCAAGATGCCCAAGCCCCTTCCCGATATCATCAAGACTTATAAATCCGCAAAAATATGGGCTGGAAGCTCCGGTATGGACCATACAGGGCTCAAGGTTCATCGAGGAGATTACATCACCATCCTGGCAAAAGGAACCATTAACGTATGGCCTGCCAAAGGGAAAGAATATGCCTATGGACCAAAGGCATTATTGGTGTTTCTGCTCGGTGATAATGATTATCCTGTGAGACGATATAAAGGACCTGAGTTAATCGAGGTTAAAGAAGACGGAGGTATCTACTTAGGTTATCGTGGTTCGGAAATCAATCCATCTGGTAGACCATTAAAGCCACTGCACTTCAATGATGATGTCGGTTCATTTTCCGTGGATATCATTGTCTGGAAGAAGAATGACCCGAAACTTATGACCAAACTTCTTGAAGAAGCAAGTTTAGTGCAGCCAAAAGATGGAGATTTAAAAGATATCGTTCAAGAATTTAGGTGGCGTTCAGGGGGTTATTTAGCTCTCCAGGAAAAAACGACAGAGGTTGAAAAAATAAAAAAGGAACTTTCAATCGTTGAGACCAAACAGATATCAGAAATAAAGAAGGAAGAAAAGAATGATGCCGTGCCGCCGAAAGAAGAGGAGGTCCAAGGGATCAAAGACAGTGACAAGGAAAAGGCGACCGAGGATCTGACTGAAAAACTTCAAAAAGCCCTGCAGGCACTCAAAGAATTGGAGGACACGAAGAAAAAACTGAGTGAACGCGAAGAAAAGGAAGCCCAGCTCTTGGCCCGTTTAGAGAGTATGGAAAGGGAAAGATCCATACAGTCCAAGAATCTTCCAGTAATTGCCGTAGCTTACCCCAACGACGGAATCAGTGTGGATTCAGAGCACGTCTCCCTTTACGGCGTCGCCGAGCATGAGAAGGGAATTTCGAAATTTGAGATCTTTATCAACAACAAACCCGTTAGTCTTAAAGACTCGAGGGGCCTTCAGATTATTCCCAGGGATAGAAAAAGGATTGAGTTTTCAGAACGGATTCACCTGCGGGAAGGACCGAACACAATTTCTATCGCCGTTCAAGGCACCGAGGGACTGACAAGTCAAAAAACCATCTTCATCCGATTAGCCAAGAAGCAAGAAAAAGTCTATGCCGTAGTCATCGGAATCGACAAATACAAAAACCTTCCTCCTTTAAAATATGCGGTCAATGATGCGCGTGAGTTTTATCGTTACCTCACGGAAGTGAATCGAGTTCCCAAAGACCATGTCTGGTTACTTCTGGATGAAGAGGCTACCCTGGATAAACTCAGAAGGACGTTGGGGACGTTACTCCGCCGGAGTGCTGGAAAGGAGGATACGGTAATCATTTTTTTGGCCGGCCATGGAGCGACAGAAACAGATGCTTCCAGTCCTGATGGAGATGGTTTGGAGAAATATATTCTTCCTATTAACGCCGACCCCATGGATCTTTATTCTTCTGCGATGCCCATGAGTGAAGTCGCCCGTATTTTTCAGCGGATCAGTTCGGAACGTTTAGTCTTTATCGGTGACACCTGTTATAGTGGAGCGAGTGGGGGCCGGACGATTCTCGCCGGAGGGACGCGGGCAACCGTCTCCGGTACTTTTCTGGAAAGGCTTTCGCAGGGGAAAGGCCGGGTGATCCTAACAGCCAGTGATGCCAATGAGGTGAGTGTTGAAAAAGATGAACTTGGACATGGGGTCTTCACCTATTACCTTTTGGAAGGGCTCCGAGGCAAGGCGGATGTCGATGGAGATGGAGTGATTACAGTGGATGAAGTCTATCGTTATGTTTCTGCGAAGGTTCCTCAGGCCACTGGACAGGACCAGCATCCTGTTAGGAAAGGAGAGGCAACGGGGCAGATCATATTGGGTGTGGTGAAATGAAAATCTCTTGAAAGTAGCCGAACTCAGAGATTATTTTCAAGGCGAGTTGATGGGTGCTGCTCGATTGAGAATGACAAAGTTCGATACTGTCTCCAAAAATGCCGTAGGGGTCTATCCCCTGGTTCCTTCGGACCGAACTGAATGACTGGTCAGTCTCCCATCCGGAATGAAGAGATTCTCTTCGATGACGAACCGGGATTTCCTCATCCGAAATTTGGCAAAGGAGTATTCATCAACAACTGGTTGTATAAAACGAACCGTTCCCTATGAATCCGGTTTCTAGATTGTTTCGATCTCCTCTGGTCACGAGTCTATTTGTCGGCACCCTTGTCTCCTTGGGTATTATAGGTCTAAGAAGCACTGGGCGTTTTGAATCTTTAGAGTTAACCGCTTACGACTGGTACATCAGACTGCAGCCCGAAGTTTCTGAACCGGACTCACGCATTGTTCTTCTTGAAATCAATGAGCGTGATATTCAGAAACAGGCGAAATGGCCATTGACAGATGCTACGGTGGCAAAGGTGCTGGAAATCCTTACGCACTATCACCCGCGCGCAGTCGGTCTTGATATTTATCGAGACATTCCGGTACCCCCTGGGAGTAAGGAATTAGATACGATCTTGACCAAGAATCACAACATCATCACGGCAATGAAATTCGGTGGTGATGAGAAGGTGGGTGTACCTCCCCCTCCGGCCTTAAAAAATACAGACCAGATTGGCTTTAATGATGTCATCGTCGACCCGGGGGGTATTGTTCGCCGTGGTTTGCTTTTCCTCGATGATGGAAAAAAGGTTTTCTATTCTTTTGCTCTTCGATTGGCGCTTCTTTACTTACAGGCAGAAGGGGTCACACCTCAGCCGGATCCGGTTAACCCAGAATACTTGCAATTGGGCAAAAGGACCCTACGGCCATTTGGGGCGAATGATGGGGGATATATCGGAGCCGATGCGCGAGGTTACCAATTTTTGCTTAATTTTAAGAATTCCAAAAAATCTTTTTCTTCCTTTTCGTTGTCAACCCTTCTCTCCTCACAGATTCACCCGGAGGCTATTAAAAACAAAATAGTCCTTATAGGAACCAAGACCGAGGGCGTCAAGGATTTCTTTTACACTCCCTTTAGTCGGGGTCTTCACTCTGATCAACAAATTTCAGGGGTCGCATTGCATGCTCAAATCATCAGTGCATTGCTGGGGTTCGCACTCCAGGGTGATTCCTCCACTTTAACGCTGAGCGACTGGCAGGAAGGGTTATGGATTTTGCTCTGGGGCTTGACGGGAGGAATCATGGGTATTGGAGTCCGTTCCCCCTGGCGCTTTACACTTTTCGCTTTGTCCGGTTTGCTCATCCTCGTCTTTGCCACATACTTTGTATTCTTGCGTGGTTGGTGGGTTCCTTTAGTGCCTCCAGCTGTTGCCTGGTTTGTTTCTGCGGCGCTCATCACCGCTTATATGTCAAACAAAGAAAGAGCAGTACGAGCTTCTCTGATGCAACTATTTTCGAAACACGTTTCTCAAGAGGTCGCTGAAGTCATTTGGAAGGAACGTGACCAATTCCTGGACGGTGGCAGACCCCGTTCCCAAATGCTGATTTGCACCGTGATGTTTACAGACCTGGAAGGGTTTACTGCTGTGGCTGAGAAATTGGATCCTCAGACACTTATTGACTGGTTAAATACCTATCTGGAGACGATGGCTCAATTAGTAACGGAATATGGAGGGATTGTCGATGATTATGCCGGGGACGGTCTCAAGGCTAACTTTGGCGTGCCCCTGCCTCGAACGACGGAAGCTGGAATCAGTCAAGACGCCGTGAATGCGGTGAATTGTGCCCTTGCCATGGAAAGAGAAATCAAACGGCTTAACACTTTCTGGCAGGAGCGTAAACTCCCAACGGCGAATATGCGTATTGGTATTTTCACGGGACCCGTGGTGGCGGGGAGTTTAGGAAGTACGAAAAGGTTGAAATACACCACCATTGGTGACACGGTCAATATTGCTTCAAGGCTCGAGAGTTTTTCTGAGAACCTCACTGGTTTTGATTTTACGAACAGAGCTTGCCGGGTTCTCATTGGAGAAAGTACTTTGCGATATCTCGGGAACCAGTTCAGGGCGGAAAAGGTCGGCGAATTAAGTTTAAGGGGGAAAGCTGAGAAGATAACCGCCCACTGCTTGGTCGGTCGGCTGGACGAGCATTCGAACGTCGTTGAACAGGAGGAAAGAGTATGAAAAGGAATCTTTTTGTAATCGGGACTCTGATTACAGGAATCCTATTCGTCTTTTCCCCTTCCGTTAGTGTGGCGGCTGAAGCAGATGGAAAAACGAATATTGAAACTACCAAAGAGAAAAAAGGGATT
>Ga0316600_10000960_pt1 | contig 13215 bp, 11 predicted proteins | sample OWC_soil_day5_CT_FD_207652 | JGI IMG/M metagenome (GOLD analysis project Ga0316600, IMG submission 207652) | Wetland soil microbial communities from Old Woman Creek delta, Ohio, United States - OWC_soil_day5_CT | ecosystem: Environmental > Terrestrial > Soil > Wetlands | place: USA: Ohio... | reverse complement strand
TCCTCTTCATCCGCTGGCTCTACAAGCCTTCAGTGCTCAGAATGATCATCATCACCATCGGCATCTCGATACTGATCCGGGAGACCGCGCTTCATATATGGGGAGAGGGTGTGCGCGCCCTTCCTTACTTCAGCGGAACTTCGGTCAGCGCTCTCAACATAGGAGGTGTGTTCGTATCTCCTCAGGTACTCTGGGTTGTCAGCATAGGCGCGATTGTGGTGGCGTTTCTGAACGTCTTTTTTAATTACACCATGTTGGGCAGACAGATGCGGGCCTGCTCAGCCAACCGTGATGCAGCGCGTCTCTGCGGCATCAATGCAAAAAATGTGGTCACCTTTTCTTTTATGTTGAGCGCAGCCATAGGAGCCCTGGGAGGCAGTATAGTCTCTCCCATCACTTACGTACAATACGATAGCGGCACACCGCTCGCCATAAAGGGCTTCACCGTCGCGATTCTGGGCGGCCTGGGTAACAGCACTGCTGCCGTCGCCGCTGGCATGATACTGGGGGTCCTCGAATCGTTCACCATTGCGGTACTCCCTGCAGCATATAAGGATGTGATTGCGATCGTGATTCTGCTTGGTATCCTCTTTATAAGACCGAGCGGTATCTTCGGCAGCACCGAGGCAGCGCGCTTAAAGGAGTTTTGATGAGGACCAGTTATACACAGGTATTCGGCTTCACGGCACTAATAGTGGCGATTCAGATCCTCACCATGGTTACGAACAGCTCCTACCACCTCACTCAGCTCACTATGACAGCCTACTATTCATTACTGATCATCGGCCTTTGCATGCTTATCGGGTACGCTGGCCAGATATCCCTTGGCCATGCGGGGTTTTTCTGCATTGGGGGTTATGTTACTGCCTTTTTCACGACACACGATCTTTCTTCGCACAAAGCTAACCCCGTCATTGCTCTTCTTGCAAAGGCCGGGATCCTGATTGTGAGGCCGGACCTTTATGGAGGAGATCTGCTCACAGTTCATCCCTGGGCAGCCTGTGTGGTTGCGATGCTCACCGCCCTGGGCGTCGCGTGGTTTGTGGGCGGGCCGGTTCTGAAACTGAAGGGTCATTATCTGGCTATGGCGACCCTCGGCTTCGGCACCATCGTTTACCGCATAGTGCTCGGCACGACATTTCTCGGTGCGGCCGACGGCATCTCAGACGTTCCCCCTTTTCGGGTGCTGCCTGGTATCGAGATCTCGGGAAACGCTTCGGTACGGGTGATAAACTACTACTTCGCCTGGGGGCTGGTAACCGCAGGGGTTCTGCTCCTGCTGAACCTGATCCATTCGAGGGCTGGCAGGGCTCTTGCCGCCATCCACGGCGCTGAGGACGCAGCCGACGCCATGGGTATTCCTACAGCGCGGTACAAACTGAACACCTTCGTCTTGAGCGCTGTCTTTGCGGCGCTCGCAGGCGTTCTGCTTACCCACTATAACGGGGGCATCGGTCCTTCCGAGGCTTCGGTGATGAAGTCTGTGCGCTATGTGGCCATTGTGGCCATCGGCGGCATGGCAAACCTCTGGGGCTCCCTGTTCATGAGTCTGATCCTCAATTATCTTTCTTTGCGCGGTTATTTCGGCACGTATGACGATGCGGTGTTCGGCTGTATCCTGATCCTGATCATGCTCTTCGCCCCTGAAGGTCTGATCAGACGATCGATACTCAGAGATCTGCGGCGTCTCGTCTCAGGAGGTGGTGTGGAGGAGACGGGTTCATGAGCCTCTTGTCGGTCCGGGATCTTTCGAAGCGTTTTGGGGGCCTCCAGGCGGTTGAAAATGTCTCCTTTATTGTCCCTCATGGGGCGATCAAGGCGCTCATCGGTCCCAACGGGGCGGGAAAGACCACGCTCTTTAATCTCATATCAGGGGTCCTCAGACCTGACAGCGGTTCGATAACCTTTGACGGAAGAATCGTGCAAGGACTGAGACCGCACCAGATTGCCGCAAGGGGAATAGCTCGTACCTTTCAGCATATCCGGCTCTTTCCAAAAATGACGGCGCTCGAAAACATAATGATTGGACGCTACCTTCACAGCAGGGCTGGATTTATTTCGGGAATGCTTAATCTTCCTTTTACAAGGAGAGAACAAAAGACAGTCGCTGCGAAGAGCAGAGAAATGATGGAGTTCCTCGGTATAACCGACCTTGCTGATGCCGAGGCCACAAGCCTTGCCTATGGTCAGCAGCGGATCGTTGAGCTGGGCAGAGCCCTTGCCTGTGAGCCGAAGCTGCTTCTCCTGGATGAGCCTGCTGCAGGGTTGAACATGCGCGAGACCGTCGAGATGTGCGCCCTTATCGGCAGGATACGCGGTCTGGGGATCACGGTCTTCCTTGTGGAGCACGATATGTCTCTCGTGATGAACATTTCGGACGAGGTCCTGGTGCTCAGTTACGGTCAGAAGATCGCCGATGACAAGCCCCTCGCAATCCAAAAGAACACCGAAGTGATCAAGGTTTACCTCGGAGAAGATAATGCTGCGAATTAAGAACCTCCAGTCAGGATACGGCAAGCTCACGGTACTGAGGAAAGTGACGATGCATGTGAGTCCCGGTGAAATCGTGAGCATCATCGGTGCCAACGGGGCGGGCAAGACCACGATGCTCAAAACAATCTGCGGGCTGCTGCGGGCGCGTGACGGGGAAATACTTTTTGACAAGAGGAACATCAGGGCACTGTCAACCGAAAGTATCGCCTTTCTGGGCTGCTCCATGGTACCTGAAGGCAGACAGGTCTTTGCTCCCATGACTGTGAAAGAGAACCTTGTGCTGGGCGGGTATGTGCAGTACCGCAGGCATCTTCAGGATGAAGTGAGGAGAGATCTCGACCGGATGTTTGAACTCTTTCCCCTTCTGAAGGAGCGGCAGAAACAGCTCGCAGGTACCCTCTCGGGTGGCGAACAACAAATGCTGGCCATTGCCAGGGCGCTCATGGCCCGACCCAAGCTGATCATGATGGATGAGCCCTCCATGGGGCTTGCACCGCTTGTTGTCAGAGATATTTTTCAAAATGTGACTAGGCTCCGCGATGAAGGCAATACCGTGCTGCTTGTAGAGCAGAACGCCAGGGCGGCGCTGGCTGTTGCGGACCGCGGTTATGTGCTTGAAACAGGCAGGATCATACTCGAAGGGAAGGCGGAAGATCTCCTCGCAAACAGGGAAGTCCAAAGGGCGTATCTGGGAAGAGATCTTGATGCGGAGACAAGAATATAAAGGTGGAGGTTGTTATGTATTGGGAACCTGAATATGAGACCATGAAAAGGGATGAGCTTCAACAGTTGCAACTGGAGAGACTACAGGCCACATTGCACAGGGTGTACATGAACGTTCCTTTCTACAGGAAGAAGTTTGATGAGCTGGGCATTGACCCGGATGGTTTCACATCCCTCAGTGACCTGAGGAATCTTCCGTTTACTTCTAAGGGTGACCTCATGGACAACTATCCTTATGGGCTGTTCGCGGTACCTTTAAGGGAAGTGGTGAGGATTCATGCATCTTCCGGCACCACGGGGATGTCAACGGTAGTGGGATATACGAAAAACGATATCAAGACTTGGTCCAACCTTGTGGCAAGGATCCTCACTGAGGGGGGAATTACCAAGGACGACGTTGTCCAGATAGCCTTTGGCTACGGTCTTTTCACCGGAGGGTTCGGTCTTCATTACGGTGCAGAGCGCATAGGGGCTTCGGTTATTCCCATTTCCAGCGGTAACACGAGGAGGCAGGTGAAGATCATGCAGGACTTCAAGACCACTGCCCTCGTTTGTACCCCGAGTTATGCCCTTCTTATTGCCGATGCGATTTCAGAGACAGGGATAAACGTAAACTCGTTGTCGCTGAAATATGGGCTTTTCGGTGCAGAGCCATGGTCAGAGGGGATGCGACAGGAAATACAGGAGAGACTCAAGATAGTGGCGACGGACAATTACGGGCTGAGTGAGGTCATGGGGCCTGGGGTGGCGGGAGAGTGTCTTGAGCGCAAAGGCCTCCATATCAACGAAGATCATTTCCTCGTTGAGGTGATTCATCCCCAAACCCTTGAACCGCTTCCCCCGGGAGAGATAGGTGAACTGGTCATCACCACCCTCACCAAGGAGGCCTTTCCCGTGATACGGTTCAGGACCAGGGATTTGACGAGAATAATCACGGGACCCTGTCCCTGCGGGAGAACATTGGTGAAGATGGGGAAGGTGATGGGGCGTACCGATGACATGCTTATCATAAAGGGGGTGAACGTCTTTCCCTCACAGATCGAATCGGTGCTGTTTGCGATAGAGGGAACAGAGCCCCACTATCAGATTATTGTGGACAGGAAGGGCGCCCTTGATGAGGTAACGGTTCTCGTGGAGGTGTCCGAGGCAATCTTCTTCGACGAGATGAAGAAACAGCGTGAGTTGATTGACCTCATCACACGGAAACTCACCTCGGAACTGGGGATATCCGTCGGGGTGAAAGTGGTGGAAAAAAAGACCCTTGAACGTTTTGAGGGTAAGGCTAAAAGGGTTATCGACAAGAGAAGACTCTGATTAGAATGGCACCGCGGCAGCTTTTTGTCTAGAGGTCAAATGGGCTTTGTCTCGGAAACTGCGCAGGGGCAGAATCAAGAACTCTCCTGACAATGGAAAGGAGATAGATGCCTTCGAAGGGCTTTCGTATATAGGCATTTATGTCTTTATCCTTCCTCTCCGTGCCCCAGATGTCATATCCGGAGATGGCGATCACTTTTACGGACGGTTTGATGAGCTTAAAGTGCTTGATGAGTTCCCTTCCGTTCACCAGGGGCATCACGATGTCAGTAATGACAAGGTCAATTTCCTCGTTAATTTGTTTGAAGGTATCCAGCCCGTACACAGGGTTAGTGGTAGCCAGGATCTTATACCCCTGGGTCTCGAGAACATCCTTCATGAAGCTCAACACGTCTTCTTCATCGTCAATAACCAATATTTTTTCACGTCCTGTAACCGAATAACCGGCGGTTTTCGCAGCCTTAGGAACAAACTTGTCAGAGACGGGCAGATAGATCTCAAACGTGGTACCCTTGCCTAACTGACTTCTCAAGTTAATCACTCCCCTGTGCTCTTTTACGATTCCATAGACCATGGCAAGACCCAATCCTGTCCCTTTCCCCGGTCCCTTGGTCGTGAAAAATGGATCGAATATCCTGTCTCTGATCTCTTCAGGGATCCCTAAGCCGGTATCTGAGATGCTCATGAGGACGTATTTCCCAGGAGTCAACAAGGGATGAATACGGTCGGCCTCATCCCGTTCAAGACTTACCCTGGTGGTGGCGATGGTAAGGGTACCCCCTGATGGCATGGCATCCCCTGCATTCACCGCAAGGTTCATCACCACCTGTTCCAGCTGATTGCTGTCGCCACTGACAGGGGGAAGGGAGGGGTCGACTTCCATGTTGATGGTAATATTTTTCTTTGTCAGCATCCTTTCGATGAGTTCCAAGGTGTCCCTGATCACGTTGTTCAGGCTAAGGGGAGCGCTCTCGAAGCTCCCCTGGCGGGCAAAACTGAGGAGCTTTGAGATCATCTGTCCCGCCTTTCGGGAAGAACCTTCGATAATTTTTACCCTCTGTTTTGCGGTGGTATCCAGATTACTGAATTCGTGCAGCAACTCCGCATGGCCGAGGATCGCGGACAGGATATTATTGAAATCGTGGGCAATCCCTCCTGCGAGAACCCCGATGGACTCCATCTTTTGTGACTGGAACAGCTGTCCCTGCAATTTCTTTTTCTCAGTGATGTCCCTGTGGAATGACTGAATGATGAGGTTACCTTCCACCTCTACGGCCTTTGAACTTACTTCGATAGAGACCCTGCTGCCGTCCTTTCTGTAATGCTGGGTCTCGAACATGAGCGCCTCACCCTTAAGGATGCGGCGTTTCCTCTCCTCGAACAAGGGTTTATTCTCCTCTGTCTCAAGGAGGCCGATATTCACTCCGATGAGTGCATCTTTTTCAAAGCCATGTATCTCGCACGCCTTCTCGTTTACGCTGAGGATAATGCCGTTACCGTCCATGATCATGATCCCGTCATTGGCGTTTTCAAAGAGCGACCTCAGCATAGTTTCAGATTTGTTAAGCTCCTTTGTCCGCTCCTGCACCAGCTGTTCGAGTTGAGTGGAGTACTTTTCGAGCTGCTGTTTATCCTGAGAAAGGTCGTATTCAAGGGAGAGATTTTTTATAAAAAGTTGCTGGTTGAAATATCTCCAACCAAGACCGCCAAAGGCAGAGGCAAGCAGGAAGATGTTATTGTTAATGAATACTCTCATGTTAGTAATAGTGTCAAGAACTAAGATGGGGAGAAGATACGTGGCGTAAACAATACATCCCAGTAACGCCGCCAACCTGACGGAGATAGGAAGGAAGCCAAGGATTAAGACAAGAAGAATCATCATCCCTGCGTAATAAATTGACTGATGGCCTCCAAATGAAAGTATCATCAATTCAATCATTACAGACGTTATCAGAGCAGCCAGTATAAAGATTGACGATTGGAATCGGATGTCTTTCTTAAGTTTGAAAATGAAATATAAAGCAATGGTTAAGGTGGCAGTTATTACTCGGTAGATGAGGAATCTCAAAAAGTTGTCTGGGGTGACGAAATAGTCCAAAATGCTTAACGAAACATCCATTATTGCTCCATAAAGGAATAGGGAAGATCCTGCTAGCTGGACTGAATTCAACAGTTCCTGTTGAATATACTTTTCTTTATCCATAACAATCATTTTATCTAAAATCATGATCTTTAGCTATGCTTTTCTTTTCTCAAGATCATTTGGGAAGTATCTGACCCGGCATAACAAACTCCCGGAATCCCAAGACCTTGTGTTGTCCAGTGACCTGTCAGGTAAAGACCCTGAATAAAAGAGGGTTTTCTAAAACCAGAGATTGCCAATTGAGAAGGCATTCCTGCCCATCCATAAGCAGCGCCTTTGTCATTTAAGGTGTATCTGTAAAGTGTGTACGGAGTGGCTGCCTCCTTATGCAGTATATGATTTGATAAGCCAGGGAAGACTTCTGACTCAAGCTTTCTCAGTAACGCTTCTGTCCATTTAATTTTATTGAGAGTCCAATAATTCTTGCTTCTAAATGAAGTGTTTATGAAAGCCAAGACGGCCTTTTTGTCTGGTGACGTGCGAACCATATACCCAGCGATATTCCTGAAATCTCCTGATTTTGCTGAGAGGTAAGCTTTATCCAAATCGTAGTGAAATAACAGCCATACGTTAGAACCGGGTGGTGATAAATTAGCAGATTTGTCAATGCCCAAATATAAAATAAACATTGAGAGCGAAAGAACCATATTGTTGATTGTATCCAAAAACTCGTGTGTGACGACTCTTTTTCCTAAGAGCTTAAGGAAGGTCTGTCTGGCATCACAGTTTGAAACAACATATCTGGCCGGAATAAAGTCACCATTGTCCAAAACTACGCCCGATACCTTACGCTCTTTGATCCTTATTTTTCTGACTGGTCTGGAAAACAGCATTTTGCCGCTATGTTCCTTGAATATTTCTGACAACGCATCAGGAAGTGCCTGCATGCCACCTTCTGGATAATAGCCCCCGTCAAGAATGAATTGCTTGAAAATTTGAGCTCCTAAAAGGGCCGACATCTGTGAGGGGGGTAACCCACCATTGCCAAATAGCGGGAACGATACTATTGCCTTTAATTTCTCATCGCTGATAAAATGGTTCAATAAATCCTTGAATGTCCAGCTCCTCCTGCGGGAAAAAGCCTCTGGATCAGGGCCTAGGACGAAAGCAAAAAATTCCTTTATGCTCTTGCTTTCATCAGGAAAGGCTTTCTGGAGTTCTCTTATGGTTTTGTCTAAATCAGCCCAGAAGGAAATTCTACAGTCGGGTGTTATCACGATATCCGATGGATCGAATCTCGTGAAGTTCATCCTTTTCTCTATTTTGAGATCACTGAAGACCCTCCCAAGAATTCCATATCTGTATCCACCGAAAGAGTGGGCTGCCGCGTCAAAGGTAACCCCCCTTCTCTTAAATGAAGTGCAGTAGCCGCCAGGTTTGTGGTGCTGCTCCACGATGAGCACTTTCATTCCGGCCTTTGCAAGATAACATCCGCACACAAGACCACCTATCCCGGCGCCTATTATGACGACATCATACATCCCTGATCCCGGTGTTTATTCGGCCTTCTCAGCTATCAATCTATTCACCAGGTCTACAGCCTGCTTTACCGTTGTGATGTTCGGCACGTCTTCATCCCGCACTGATATCTTAAACTGTTTTTCAATTGCCACGGTAATTTCGATCGCTTTAATGGAATCTATCTCCAGATCCTTATAAAAGTTCTTGTCAGGTGTTATCTCCTCTTCATCAAATCCGGAGACGTCGGCAATGATCGAGATGATTTCTTTTTCCACTGTACTGGTCATTTCTCAGTTTCCTCCACAACTAACAAATTTCTTAAGAACGAGAGAAGCATTATTACCTCCGAAGGCATAAGAGTTGTTAAGAGCGATATTCACGACATGTTTTCTTGCTTGGTTTGGCACGCAGTCTATATCACACTCGGGATCAGGGGTTTCAAAGTTTATTGTGGGCGGAATCATATCATGTGTTGCCGAAAGGGCACATGCAATGGCCTCGAGTGCCGAGGCTGCTCCCATGGTATGCCCGAGCATGGATTTAATGGAGCTTACAGGTATTTGTGGGTAACGATGTCCAAAGATCTCTTTAATGGCTGCGCATTCATTCCTGTCATTTGTCTGTGTTCCTGTACCGTGGGCACTGATGTAGTCGACATCCTCAGTCCTGATGTCTGCCTGTAGTATGGCTTTTTTCATGCATGCGGTGATTCCCTCTACAGAGGAGGTTGTCATATGGAAGGCATCACAACTGAGGCCGTATCCTAATATCTCGGCATAAATGGGGGCGCTTCGTTTTAAGGCGTTTTCCAGCGATTCAATGACAAGCACTCCCGCGCCCTCTGCCACCATCATGCCTTTCCTGTTCTTGTCAAATGGCTGGCACTTTTCAGGTGCTACCGCAGAAAACTGGTTAAACCCTGTAAAGGCAATTCTCGAGAAAGGATCAGAACCGCCTGCAATGATGATATTCGCTCTCCCAGAGGAAATGAGATCATACCCGTACCCTATTGCATAATTTCCTGCTGAGCAGGCAGTGGAAAGCATGAAATTCGGACCGTTCAGATTGAGCTCCCTGGCGATAATCGCTGGTGTGGTATGGGTTGGAAGTTGATAGGCCATGTCTTTGTTTATCTTTTCATTCTTGAGGAGCCTGTTATTGATATCTTCTATGGACTGGATTGATCCGAATGTTGTTCCCACACACGTCCCAATCTTCATATGAGATATTTCTTCATCGTATAATCGTGCGTCTTTAAGTGCAAGCTTTGCTGCTGCGAGGCCAAGCTGTGTCGCTCTGCTCAGCATGGTGAGTTTTTCTTGCTGAATGAATGCGACCGGTCTGAAATTGTGTACTTCGCCGCCATTGTGGGTGAAGTGGTTGCTGGTATCAAAGGATTTTACAGGACTTATGCCCGACTTGCCTTTAATGAGACTATCCCAGAATTCCTGCCACCCGATGCCGATTGAGGAGATTACGCCTAATCCTGTTATGGCAACTCTGTTATTCATCTTTTACGCTAAACACAAGGTCTGCTTCGGATATCTTTTTATCATCAACAAAAGCCTCTGCTGACACATAGGAACCAGTGGGCAATGATTTAATGTTTGTTACGGTTATCCTTATTTGATCGCCCGGAACCACAGGATTAAGAAAGCGTGCCTTGACCGAACCGAAATAATACAAAGGCTCTTTGCCCTCCCTAGTCTTTTTTTTCTGAGTAGCAAAAAGCACTATTGCGGTCTGCGCCATCGCCTCTATGATTGCAGCCCCGGGGAAAATAGCCTTCTCAGGAAAATGGCCAAGGAAGAATATATCATTTCCTGTGACGTTCTTTATCGACACAGCCTTCTTGCCGGGTTCCACTTCAAGAATCCTGTCTATCATGATAAAAGGAAACCGCTGGGGAATAAGTTTTTTTATCTCTTCAAAATCGAGTTGCATCTATCACCTCTCGAACCTTCCGAGCACGATGGCTGAATTATTCCCGTAAGGATCTGATGAGAGTATGAGAACATTACGGATAGTCTTCTGTCTCGCACTATTGGGAACGTAATCAAGATCGCATTCAGGATCCTTTTCTTGATAGTTTACTGTGGGAGGAACGAATCCCTTTCTCAGTGCTCCGGCTGCTGATGCCAGTGAAAGCCCACCGGAGGCGGAGAAGGATTCCCCCACCATGGACTTTATTGAACTCACTGGGACCTTGAAGGCATGCTTACCAAATACTTTTTTTATGGCCCGTGTTTCCATTCTGTCCATATTCTTTGTGGAGTTGGCGCCGGAACATATCCAGTCGATATCTTCAGGGGATTGCAGCGCATCTTTGAGCGCAAGGGTAATAGCCTTTTCTAACCCTCCTCTTGATTCACCAGGAGCTTTCTCCGCTGACGGGTCAAAGGCATTCCCGTACCCTTTTACCACAGCAAGGATTTCTGCGCCCCTGTTAAGAGCAAATTCGGAGTTTTCCAGGGCAAGGACCGCAGCACCCTCGGAAAGGATTGTTCCATCTCTGCGCCCATCAAATGGGCAGCAAAGGGGCCCAGAGCCTTTTGAACCAGAAAGATACCCAAGTGTATAAAAACAGAGAAAGGTTTCCTCGCACAGTTCTTCCACTCCCCCTGTGAGAACCATGTTTGCCCTGTTGAGTTTGATGAAGTCAGCGGCATATGAAGCAGCGTCAAGCGCTGCACAGAATCCAGTCGACATCGTTGCGTTGAACCCTTTAATCTTATTCCGTATGGATATCTGGCTTGCAGGAGAATTAATAACCGTATTGGGGAAATGAGAAGGATTCACAAGTCGCGGACCTTCGGTAAGGCCCACACGGTCAAACTGTGATATGCTATGAAGACTGCCAAATGTTGTGCCAATGGAGACACCCATGGAAAGAGTATTTTCATCCGTAATCTCAAGACGGGCATCATCAATGGCAAGTTTTGCAGCAGAGCATACCAGCCTTGTACTTCTGTCGAGCTCGCGGAGTCCCTTCTTGCCAAGAAAGGCAATAGGATCGAAAGCCGTTATCTCTCCCCCAACATGCATAGGAAAGGGAGAGGTATCAAAGAGGGTTATTGGCTTAAACCCTGTCTTGCCCTGGATGAGGGCTTCCCAGAAGTTATCTTTCCCAATGGCGATAGATGATAATACCCCTATTCCTGTGATAACAACTGTCCGCTCCATCCTAACCTAACAGCCCAAGACCGCCATCGACCTGGATAACCTCACCTGTGATGTATTTCGCTTCGTCGCTGAGGAGGAACCGTACGACCTCTGCCACCTCTTCAGGCGTTCCGAATCTTCCTGCCGGAATCATTTCGTTAAGACGTTTTTTGTATTTCTCATCCAGGGCTGCAGTCATATCAGATGAGATAAAGCCAGGCGCAACCGCATTTACCCTGATATTATAAGGTGCCACCTCCTTGGCCAGGGACTTTGTAAAACCGATGACTCCTGCCTTTGCTGCTGCGTAGTTCACCTGTCCGGGGAGAGGATGGATTCCGCTCATCGATGAGATATTGACGATGTTTCCGCTCTTTTGCTTCAGGAAGGTGATTATACAGGCACGGGTGGTATTGAAAACACCCGTAAGGTCGGTATCGATAACCTCTGACCAGTCGTCTTTTGTCATCATCATGAGGGACTTGTCACGGGTAATTCCGGCATTGTTTACAAGAATGTCAATTTTCCCAAAGTCTTTCTTGATGCGTTCAACCAGCAGCTTAGTACTCTCAAAGTCCCTCACATCAAGCTGAAAGGAAAGTGCATGCCTTCCCGCCCCTTGAAGCTCTTTTACGAGGGATTCCGCAAGTTCGTGATTCTTTGTATACGAAAATACGCACTCAGCGCCCTCACTGCAAAGGGCGAGGAGTATGGCACGTCCTATCCCCCTTGTTCCTCCCGTGACAAGCGCAATCTTGCCTGATAAGCGTCTCTCCTTCACGGCCTCTAGTATACCACGAAAGATGTCATGGTAAGAGGCATGGTGTAGGAGATACCCAATGACAGTTATTTAGTTATTGTGTAAAACACTATTACCCCCGAATCCTCACGCATCTCTTCTATTGCAGAGGAAGGAATTGTTGCCTTGGCAAGAATGCTCCTGAAGTCATCCCCATCCCGCTGGAGGAAGCCATCCCAGTCAACAAGCCAATGGTAATCCTGAGACCTGTACCTGCTCGCATCCTTGAATGCCGCGATGAGTTTACCCCCTGGGTTCAAAAGGTTGTAAAGGGCCCTTAGGAGCTTTACGAGAAAATCATCGGGGAGATAATCAAAAAGCCCGACGCTGTAAATGATGTCCTGCTTCCCGAACTCCACCATATTTGTCTCGTCATCAAACATCCTGAGGACATTGTATTTCCTGAGCACCACTTGGGGAAGGATTCCCACATAGGCGAGACGGTCCTGTGCATACGCGAGGGCATCATTATCATTGTCTACACAAATGATTCGTGCCTCTGAGTCCGTAATCTCAGGCGCAATTCCCATAAGTTCACGGCAAGATCCACAGCCGATGTTCATGACGAACGGCAGCTGTTTCTTCTGGATTTCTTCACCGAGCATCCTTTCAAGCATCTTTATTCTATTTCTTACTCCTTCACCGAGTTGGAAGTTCAAGGCGCATAGATCAATATAGTGGCCGATCCCCTCAGATAAAGGTGTGTTCTTGTATATAACTTCAAGCGTTTTGTGGTCACCCTGGGAACCCTGGGGCCAGGTCCTTGCGCGGTTCAGGCAATAGCTCTTCGACAGGATGGGATTCGTCTTTTCACGGAACCTGATCCGAGCATTACGGATAATATCTTTGTCCTTTACTCCACGTTCAAATTCAGCGCAGGCTTCCAACACTCCATCCAGGGACTTTTGGGTCGCCTTCAGGAGTTCTTCTGGATTCGCGCTGGGGTCATAGCATTTTTTTTCTATGGCTGCCAGTTCATTATTGAATCGTTCCGTAGCCATATCCAGAAGCCTGTGGTAACGTTCTGTCTCTTCAGCAATGAAGGAGGTGCCTTTCTGGATGTCCTCATTGAGATAGGCAGCGTAATCTACGTCTGATCTAAACTGGACGCCGGCCCTAT
>Ga0316600_10000958_pt1 | contig 13225 bp, 11 predicted proteins | sample OWC_soil_day5_CT_FD_207652 | JGI IMG/M metagenome (GOLD analysis project Ga0316600, IMG submission 207652) | Wetland soil microbial communities from Old Woman Creek delta, Ohio, United States - OWC_soil_day5_CT | ecosystem: Environmental > Terrestrial > Soil > Wetlands | place: USA: Ohio... | reverse complement strand
CAGTGCTGTAATCCGTCTCCAGCTGCAGGTAAGGGATGTTTTTCTCCTGCATAAACAATTTAACGGAATGAGCCTCAACAGCATAAGGGTGGCAGGCCTGGAGTGTCATCTCAACCACTCCGTCAATTTTAAACTGCTGGCAAAGGCGCTCTAAAAGTTCAAACCGGTTTGTATCCGGCGTCATGACGGCACAGCCAATCTGCAGATAGTGATCAGCAAGGTTGGTCAAGGGATCTCCCTCTTCCCTGCACTGTCTGTCCATCTGTTTTGCACCGGTACAATTTTCAAATACTACGACTACTCCACCAGCTTCCTCAATCACCCGTACTATTTTTTCTGTCACGCCGCCGATGGGGCATCCGGTGACCAGAATGCGGGGAGCACTGGCAGAAACTGGTCTTTCTCCCCCATCATAAGCCTGTCTGATTCCGGCAATGGCGTTCTCAATTTCCCTTATTTTCTCTTCCCAGTTAAATTTAAACTGGGATCCGAACAGAATCTGAAGCTGTCGCATTCCCGTTAAAGGCGGAGGTGTCATTGTGCTTAGCTCATAGAGTTCTTTTAACAGCTTTCTCTCCATATTTCGTCTGCGGATTGCCTCCTTTAGCATCTCATCGGTAATGGTGACGTGAAAATCCTTTTCCACCCGTTCCTTTAACCGGACCAGTTCTTCTCTCCAGAGGGCCTTTGCCTGGGGCGTGTTCTGCCGTTTGGGCAGCTCCAGAATATGTACATTTTTGATCTTGCCAAGAAGTTCATACATTTTTACTTTTCCATCACAGGTGGTTTCTCCTACCACCAGATCGGAGAAGTACATATACGGACATTTATCCGTAATGGCAAAGCCGTAGCTGGACTTGATCAGGGGACATAAATTGCTGGGGAGATCCTTTTCCGCTTCAGGAATCGTCTCATCGCTGGTTGCACATAAGCCTACAGTAACAAGCCCTGCAGCCATAAATATTTCCTGGGGGGTATAGGTGCAGAACTGACCTACCACTCCGGTGCCACTGTCCTTTAATTCCTTCATAGCCAGAAATCCATCCTGTCTGGCCTTTGCAAAGCTGTCAAATATCCGGGGTAACTGGGTTTTTAATTCCACCATAATTTCTCTCCATTTCGACAAGTATTGTATGTATAATCATACACTAAGACATACAAAATGAAAACACCCATCTTTCGACAGGTGTCCATTCCTAAGATTCTAAAGTTGAATTTCTTCAATTGCTTTATCTAAAAATATAATTCCGTCCAGATGCTCCAATTCATGGCAGAAGCATTTTGCCAGCTCGTCTTCCCCTGTGATCATGATCTCTTTCCCGTTCTCATCCAGTGCCTCAATGGTAACTTTCTGCGGACGGATGGTCTTTACAAAACGATCGGGGAAGCTGAGACAGCCCTCAATGCATTCCTGTTCTCCGCTGCAGCCGATGATTCTTGGATTAACCAGCTTTAGCAGGCAGTCACAGTAATCAATCACAACCAGCCGCTTGCAGATTCCTACCTGATTGGCCGCGATGGCGGCTCCGTTCTCTGTATGATGCAGGGTTTCCAGCATATCCTCCAGGTTCTGCCTGATTTTGTCGTCTATGACCGTTACTTCTTTACAGCGTTTCCGAAGGAGCTCATCCTCATTATACCGCAGCTTCCTGACAGCCATTCTTATCCCTCCTGCTTTTATCTGCTCTGGATTTCCGTTCACTTTCCTCAAACAGAAATACATCCTCAATGGGACGTTCAAAAACACTGGCAATATCATAAGCAAGCCAGATGGAAGGCTCAAACTTTTCTGTTTCAATTGCATTGATTGCCTGCCTGGAGGTGCCAACCAGTTCTCCCAGCTGTTCCTGGGTAAGCCCTTTTTCCTCTCTCAGCTGTTTAATTCGATTTTTCATATTGTCCCTTTCAATTGTCACGTTAACATTACATTTAGTATATGACGTTTCTATTGTAATGTCAACCTTACACACAGAAATAATATATAAAAAATCCTGCAGATACTGAGCAAAACGCCGTTCCTGCAAGATTTTTTACTGTTCTATATTCTAGGTATGATTCTGAAATGAATACAGAAGATCCAGTGGCTTTACATAACCCAGTGTGGGTTCTGTCATCGTTCCCAGTGTTGAACCATTGGAAACAAGTACTACTACTGTAACCGGGTATCCTTGTTCCTGTATCCATTTCCGTTTAAATTCTATTAATAACTCCCCTGCTTTAATGCGGTCTCCCTCTTTTACAAATGCTTTAAAGCCCTTTCCTTCAAGTTCTACGGTATTAATACCTATGTGAATCAATACTTCCATTCCATCATCGGTCTGGATGCCCAATGCATGCCCGGTTGGAAAAACAGCAGCCACTACTCCTTCTACGGGAGCATATATCTGATCTGCTACTGGCTGGATTCCAACACCATTTCCCATAATTCCTTCTGAAAACACTGGATCTTCCACTTCTTTTAAGGGAATGACAACTCCCTTCACCGGGCTGTAAACTGTCAGCTTCTCACATACAATCTTTTTTTCACATTCTCTGTTTTTTTCTTTTTCACCAAATAACTGATGTAACAAAATAGGTCTTCCTCCCTTAGTATTTAATTATTTCGTATCCATTTTTACTACAAATAAGTATGACAAGAAGAACGAAAGTCCAAATGCTATGATCCATCCCATTGCTGCATAAACAAAGTACGGTCCGATATAAGCTGGAATACTGAACACGCTGGACGTAATATATCCGTATAACCTTACACCAAATGCACCAATAAATGCACTTCCCACACAGCTTGCAATGGTAGCTGCTAAAAATCCTTTTTTATATTTTGTTAATATACCAAAGAGTGCCGGTTCCGTAATACCCAGAATCCCAGATAGCACAGCTGATAAAACAATGGATTTATCCCGCTGGGTTGTCTCTTTGAAATAACATCCACATGCAGCACCTACGATAGAAAGGTTTGCAATGAACATCATCGGCATCAGCATATCCCACCCTTTTGTTGCAAAATTCTCCAAAGCAATGGGCGTCATGGCATGGTGCATACCAACCAGAATGGATACCGGACGGATTAGCCCCATAACGAAGCCTGCGAAAATCGGAGAAATGCCAAACAGGAAATCAAGCATTCCAGCAAGTCCTTTTCCCATATAGATACCAATGGGACCGATTACAGTCAGGGTAAAAAATCCGGAAATTAATAAGGTTAAGGTAGGAGTGACAACCGTTCTGGCCGCTTCCGGCACCACTTTATCCACCCATTTGTAAATGTAGCTTAAAGCAAAGACTCCGAAAATAATGGGAATTACGGAGCCGGAATAATTAAATACCGGAACCGGAATTACTCCGGCAAATATAAAGCTGCTGATCTCTTTTGCTTTAGCGGCGTCAACCATGGTGGGATACATGATAATAGAAGCAATAGCGGCTGCCAGATATTGGTTTGTCTGAAATTTCTTAGCTGCAGACACTGCGATAAAAAATGGCAGAAACGTAAATACACCGCTGGCCAGCATGTCAACAATCTTATAAGTATCCGTTGTATTGGTGATGACTCCCAACGCAACAAGACCGCCGATCAGTCCTTTAATCATACCCGCTCCTGCTATGGCAGGTACAATAGGGCCGAATACGCCTGAAACCATATCCATGAACCATGTTATAAAATCTTTCTTCTGCTTTTCTTCTCTTTTAACCGGTGTCTCGCCTTCGTTTAGCTGAAGCATTTCCATCAGGATCTCATAATATTTATGTACACTGGTCCCGATCACGATCTGAAGCTGGTCCTTGGCAAACTGAATCCCCATAACACCTTCTAAATTCTTTATCTCTTCCTGTTTAATCAGATCTTTATTCTTTAAATCAAAGCGGAGCCGGGTCATACAATGCCATGCATTGATTATGTTTTCTTTCCCACCCACATATTCTATAATTTTAGCTGCAACTTCCTGCTTTTCCATTTTTCAATGGTACCTCCTTCAGTTTTTGATGTTTTAGGCACGTGCTTTGTGGTCTAAATATAGCATAGGCGTATTTTTTTGTAAACCGCTCCATTTTTCGGTTTGCATTGTATAAAATCCTTTTAAATAAAGGGTTTTTTTGACTTATTATTTCAAATTGGACTGTTTATTTTGGCGTTTCTGCAAATCAAAAAGCCAGGTTGACATCACCCTGTGCCTGTGCTTAAATTAGACTCATACAAAACAAAAGGAGTATCTGACATGAGACAAACCATTATCACAGACATCCGCTGCTTTATTACTAATCCGGAGCGGCATAATCTGGTAGCTGTAAAAGTTATGACAGACCGGGGCGTTTACGGAGTAGGCTGCGGAACCTTTCAGCAACGGCCGCTGGCAGTAAAATCTGCTGTGGAGGATTATTTAAAGCCCATCCTGATCGGCCGGGATGCCAATGATATAGAGGATCTCTGGAATCTGATGATGGTCAATTCCTATTGGAGAAACGGACCTGTCTTAAATAATGCCATATCAGGCATTGACATGGCGCTCTGGGATATCAAGGGAAAACTTGCTGATATGCCGTTATATCAGCTTTTAGGCGGAAAGTCCCGCACTGCCATCCCCGCCTATACCCATGCAGTTGCAGATTCCATGGAAGAGTTATATCAGGAGATTGAACGAATCCGCGCAGAAGGGTATCAGCATATCCGGTGCCAGCTTGGATTTTATGGAGGAATACCAGACGATCTTAAGACTCCTTTAAACCCGGTTTCCGGCACTTATTTTAATCAGGATGACTATATGCATAACACAGTCACCATGTTTTCAAAGCTTCGAGAACGTTATGGCAGGGACTTCCATATACTTCATGATGTCCATGAACGTCTCTATCCAAACCAGGCCATTCAATTTGCCAAGGAACTGGAACAATATCACCCTTATTATATTGAAGATCTTCTTCCACCGGATCAGAATGAATGGCTGTCCCAGTTACGAAGCCAGTCCTCTGTCCCTGTTGCAACCGGGGAACTATTTAATAATCCCATGGAATGGAAACATCTGATCATCAACCGTCAGATTGATTTTCTTCGCTGCCATGTGTCACAACTTGGGGGTATCACTCCCGCTCTCAAACTGGCTGCACTTTGTGAAGCCTTTGGTGTCCGGATTGCATGGCACACTCCCTCTGATATTACTCCCATCGGGATTGCTGTAAACACTCACTTAAACATCCATCTGCACAATGCTGCAATTCAGGAAGACATTGAGTTAAAGGACAAGATAAAAGCCGTGTTCCCTGGCTATCATCAATCCCAGGGGGGATATTTCTATCCCATTGAACGTCCTGGTATTGGTGTGGATATTAGCGAAGACGAGATATCCCAGTATCCGGTTGTATATCGTCCCCATGAATGGACCCAGAGCCGGATTCCGGACGGCACTCTTATCACTCCGTAATAACCACGCTCTATGGAGGTATGACTATGAGCTCCAGAAAAACAGAATTTATTGTAATTGACTTAGTCAGTAAAATATATCAGCAAAAGTTCTGGAATAACAAACTACCCACCCAGAGGGATCTGGCATCTGCTTATCAGGTGTCCCGTTTTACCATACAAAAAGCCCTAAAGCGCCTGGAAAGCATCGGTCTGATCTCCGTTATTCAGGGGGATGGCATTTATGTCCGGGCTCGGGCTCTGGGCAATCCTCTGGTATATAACTCCATGATTGAAGTTCCCTATCAGGAGCTTCAGTCTAAAATGCTCTACTTAAAAAAGATTATTCCTGACCCAAAGCTGATCAGTATCTTTAATCTAATCCAGAACGAAGAAGTCTGGGAATACAAACGGTTACGCATTGTCCGATATGAAATAACCCAGATCGAAACTGGCTGGATCCCCTGCCGTCTGTTCCCGGAACTGAGCAGGGAAATCATTGAAGATTCCATACAGAATCATGCATTAAAAAATAAGTACCAGATCTCCCATTTCATGACCAATTATCAACCCAATTCCCTGACAAAAGAGGAAGCAGAGTTGTTGGGCTGTAAAAAAGGAACTCCGGCGATGGAAATTACATCACGCGGAGTTCTAAAGGATGGAACCATATTTGTATACAGTAAAATCTGTGCGATCCATTATGAATGTACTTATATTATACCATTTAATAAAGAAGTATATCTGTCCCGAAGGAAGAAAGGAAAGCAGAAATAGCTGGTTTAACGGCTATTTCCATGATTGGCTGTCTCCAGTATTGCAGAAATGGGCAGTCTGGTTTTCGCAGACGTTTCCTCAGCAGTCATTCCCGAACCCAGCAGTCTGGCTATCACACCAGACTGAGTTTCTCCTATCTCCAGTATATGATGGTCCGGATCAAAAATCCGGACCGTTTTCTGTCCCCAATCCCGCTCAAAACATGGATTCAGATATTCAATGGGGCAGCTGAAATTTTCCAGCCTGCCAAGAAAACGTTCCATATCATATTCTTCAAAATAAAGAGCACTATCAAGTCCACCAAATTGCACCCCGTTCCCAACTCCGCTCTCCCAGGCAGATTTCTCCTGCAAAACCAGCCCTTCTGTAAGAATCACATTCTCTCCAAAATCCGTTACAACAGAAAGACCAAACAACTCTTTATAGAAGGTCTTGGATATTTCTATATCTTTGACAGTCAAGAGTACATTCTTCAGCTTCATATTTCCACTCCTTTTTCATTCTTTTATTTCATTATACCATCACTTACAGCAAGTACAAAATACATATAAAAACAGTAGGTTGAATTAAATATATTCCTCATACAATTCTTTCAAATGAGAACCACAATCAATAAAAAAGTCCTAAATTATATATACAAATTAAGATTCAAGTGGTAAAATTTATGTAAAATCATTCGACATATTTCAACACAATGTATTAAATTTCAACATTTATGGAGGACATGTATATGAATCATGAGGAAAATGTTTATAAAACACTTTCAGAGATCAATCTGTCAGATGTAATGGAGATCAGTCTGCTGCAGAAATTCCTTGATAATTTTGCAGTTAGTATGAATCTGGCCAGCGTTGCGGTGGACCGGGAGGGAAATCCTGTTACAAATCCAAGCTCCTATACCAGAATCTGCGCAAATTACACCCATTCAACAAAAACCGGAGACGACCGGTGTGCTGCCTCCCATAAAAGAGGCGGTCAGGAAGCAGCCAGAACAGGAAGACCCTACATCTTTAAATGCCATTCAGGACTGATCGATTTCGCAGCTCCAATCATGGTGGAAGGGGAATTAATTGGAACAATTCTCGGCGGACAGACCTTAAGCGGCAGGCCAAATGAAGATGAATTCCGTCGGGTTGCAAGAGAAATCGGAGTCAATGAAGATCAATACATAAATGCCCTTCATGAAGTGAAGGTTACCTCAGAAAAAAGCATACAGGCAGCGGCAGAAGTACTTTTTATCGTTGCTAATTCACTTTCCCAGATTGGGTATCAGAAATACAAATTAAAAACAATGAGCAAAGATCTGGTAGATCAGTTTACCGTAATTGAGGCAACCATGGAAGAGCTTGCCTCCTCCTCCATACAGGTTAATGAAAATCAGAATGAACTGAACAAAGAGATTTTAAATGTAAAACAGATATCCGAACAGATCAACGTTATTCTCAACTCAATTAAGAGCATCGCAGATCAGACGAAACTGCTGGGACTTAACGCTTCCATTGAAGCTGCACGGGCCGGTGAGGCTGGTAAAGGCTTTGCAGTGGTTGCCACAGAGATACAAAAGCTTTCCCAGAATTCAAAAGATACTGCAACAAAGGTGGTACAGCTGACCGAAGACGTACAGAAATCAATCACAAAGACATTGCAGTTTTCCAATTCAACCATGAAAAATACGGAGCAGCAGTCATCAGGAATTGAGGAAACTACTGCAAGTATTGAAGAGGTTTTAGCTTTAACAAATGAATTGAATAAAATGGCGAATACGAAATAAAAAATACCGGGAAATGATGGCTAATGTAATCATTTCCCGGCCTTTTTATTTTTGAAGTTGCCCCATTACCACTGCCATAACAATAATGCAAAGAACAGGAAGGAATTAGATATGAGAACGGCATTGTATTAACTGCACATTTGATGTAAGATAATACAGCATTGAAGTTTATCATACAAAGCATTTAAGTAAATACGACAGAGGACTAGAATTAATATGACAAACCAGAACGAGAACAGAAACAGCATTATTAAGCAGGGCAGTATTTTAGCCGTTGCATCAATTACCGTACGCATAATCGGGTTAATTTACAGAATCCCCATGGCTAATATTATTGGAGAAAAAGCCATGGGCATCTATTCTGCCGCATTTGAAATTTATAATATTATACTTATTTTATCGTCATACAGCATGCCACTGGCTGTCTCAAAATTAATATCGGAAAAGCTGATTCAAAAAAGGTATAAAAATGCCAACATTTATCTTCTCAACTGCTTTGTTTTTTCAATTATTGTAGGGTTAACAGCAAGCCTTTTTCTATATTTAAATGCTTCCTGGATTGAAAGCAGCCTGTTAAACAAATACGCCGGAGTATCCAAATCCCTGAAAATATTAGCTCCTACGATTTTTATCGTTTCCGTGATGGGTGTGTTTCGAGGCTTTTTCCAGGGGAAGAGTACCATGGTTCCTACAGCTGTCTCCCAGGTAATTGAGCAGATCATAAATGCAATTGTCAGTATCGCAGCTGCCAGTTATTTAATCAGTATAAACAGTTCCTCTCCTGAAGTGGCTGCCTGGGGAGCTGCCGGAGGTACACTGGGAACCTGCATCGGAGCATTATCCGGATTGCTGTTTCTTATTTTTATATTTATTTTGTATTCTCCGAATATACGAAGACAGATGAAAAAATACGATGCGGAGCCCACCGACAGTATTAAAATCATATATCAATCCATATTTATAACAGTAATTCCCATTATATTAAGTCAGACAGTTTATCAGGTAAATGGCGTCATTGATATATCATTGTTTAATAATATCATGGGACGTAAAGGTTTTTCTGAAACTGACATCAGTATTCTGCAGGGTAACTACAGCACACTTTATAAGCTGTTGATCAGTGTTCCCATTGCCATCTCCAGTTCCTTTGGGGGTTCCATGATACCAAGTATTGTAAGCTCACATACCAATAAAAAGTACCAGGAAACCAGGAAGAAGATATCAAGCGCAATCCTTTTTAATATGAATATTGCCTTTCCAAGTGCAATTGGATTAATGGTTCTGGGAAAGCCAGTTTTAAGCATTCTGTTTCCCAGATATAACGTGATATTAGGCGGAAATTTGTTGTTAACCGGTGCAGCCGCCATTCTGTTTTATGCTTATTCAACCATAACCAGTTCCACCTTACAAGGGATTAATAAGATGAAAATTCCAGTTATAAATTCAGCAATAGGCCTGGTCATTCATATCGGCGTAGTCTATCTCTGTTTAAATCATTTTAATCTGGGAATATACTCCTTGATTATTGGAAATATCACTCTTCCTCTCATCGTGATGATTTTAAATAGCCTGGCTCTGAATAAGTATTTGAGTTACAGAGAAAATAAAACCAAGATCTTCCTGAAACCATTTTTATGTTCTGTTATAATGGGAGTGATCTGCTATGCTGTTTATCATGGAATTTATTTCGTTATCAGAATTAATTCTATCTCTGTACTTTTGGCAATCACGGCTTCTGTCTTCGCTTACTTTTATCTAATATTGAAATTCGGCGGAATCAGCGGGGAGGAATTAACGGAATTCCCCGCTGGGCGCACCTTATACCGGGCAGCAGATAAGTTACATTTAATTAAATAACCATCTAAGAAAGCCTCCCATTGAGTACCAATGCAGAGGCTTTCTCTATACTAATTTTTTGTTTTTTCCTGAAACTTCCTCATACGGCCACAGACCAGCGTATAGTAGAAATACACGGCGAAATACAGCCGTAACTCTATTAGTTTAATCAGGATTTTTTCAGATGGTGTAAATTCGCTTTTCAACAGATGTTTTTTATTTTCAAATAAGAATTCCTTATTTCTTAGTTTGTATACTTTGAAAAGTCCGCCCCAAAAACCGGCTGGATTCTTATGATGGGTTTCATTTCTTATACTTCTTAGAAATTTCAAATGCAAAGAAGTGCTTAATCTTTCCATATATCTATTCTCATCATGGAAGAGAACTTCTGCAAATTCCTTTTTAGCTTTGAATACCTCAATTATATTATCCCAGTAATTATTCCAGTATGTAGATCGTTTACTCAAGGAATTAGAAGACATTCTGTTGTAGTGGTAGAAGGGTCGATCCATTATGTATAAGCTGTTTGCCCTCATAAAGGACTGAAGAATCATAATCTCATCTTCATGCAGGAAGACGTTTTTATAAAACTTTATGCCATCTATCATCTTTCTTTTAAACAGGCAGCACCAGATGTAGCCGGTAGTGATTAACTGGTCTTGCTTTATATCACCATATAGAGGAAGAATGTAGCAATCATATAAATCTGAAATTTGGTACAGACCAGTGGGCAAGGGGAGATTGCATATAGTGGCAACTCCATCCTGACGATGTCTGTAGGCAGAAAAGAATATCAAATCGGCGGATGATCGAATGGCCTCATCATACAGCTTTTCACACATATCCAGTTCACACCAGTCATCACTGTCAACGAAACTGATATATTGACCTGACGCATTTTTTAAACAAACTTCTCTGGTAGCAGATAATCCCTGGTTCTTTTGATGAATTAGCTTGATACGCCTATCCTCTGAGGCATACCGGTCACAAATTCCCCCAGATCCATCGGTTGATCCATCATCTACGATTATTATTTCAATATGATCCAATGTCTGATTGATTAAGGATTGGATACATCTATCTATCGTATCCTTCATATTGTAAACAGCAACCAGAATGCTTATAAGAATTTCTGAATCCTCTACCCCGTTATTTTCCCCCATGATAGCTCCTTCCATGAATGATTCGTCCGTTAGCTTAATTTTACAGGTTTTTAAAGATTCAAACCTTAAACAAAATAGGGAGAACGTGTAATATATTCAGAATTTAGTTGAAAACCTTTTATTTATCATGTTTCAAAGTCTTTTTTCGATACTCGGTTGGGGAACAGCCTTTCACTTTGTAAAATGTATGAGAATAGTAATTGGAATCGCCAAAGCCTGCCTTTGCAGCAATATCTCCAATGGAATCATTGGAAGCCAACAGATCCTTTAAGCTTTTTTCAATCCGATATTCTAATATAAACTTAAAGAGAGGAATCTTCATATACTGCTTAAAAATTCTGCAGCATTCCCCTTTACAGATATGGATATGATCTGCAATCTCTTCCAATGTTATTTTATGACTGTAATTCTCTTCTATGAATGATAAAATACTTCTGATTCTTTCATAATTGTGTCGTTCAGGTGATGTGATTGTCTGAGTCGTATCATAATTTAGATATAACTCTTTCCAAAATTCAAGCAGTTTGATCAGAATGTCTATTTCATAGGTATCCTGTTGTTGCTGATGAATGGTGACAAGTTCATTCAGAACCTTTATGATCTCTTTGTGCCAGGACTTGGTTAAATCAAAATAAACAGAGAACAAAGAAAGATTTTGAATGAACGGGGATACGTATTTTAAGTAGAAAATACTGTTTTCATAAGAATAAATCAATCTGGGATCGAACGTAATTGATACGTACTCGCAATCCATATTTTCGTACATACGGCCTGTATGAAGTACTCCCGTATTACCAAAAAGCGCCTCCCCCTGACAAAGATGAAACTCTTCATTATTGATCTCATATATCATCTGCCCCTGAGTAATCAGGGTTAATTCAATCTCTGGATGCCAATGCCAAAGGAATGAATTTGAGTCATACTTTGATAGCTTTTCATTACTAATTAGTAATGGAAATTGAAAATCCCCATGTTCTTTCAACTCTTTTTGAAATTGATTGGTTAAAATCTGCATATATGTATCCCCCTGGAAATGCAAATCGTATTTTATAGATTTATTATATCCCAAGGAATACCAAAGAACAATATGATGTGTGCAGAACTGAAGGTTACTGGCGAGATGGAAAAAGCCGGTTATTGCTTTTGCAGGCAATATTCCGGCTTTTCATGGTTTTACGGCTCTTTTCTACTAGAACTCTTTTCCGTATTGTTTTCTTGTCTGCCGAATACGTTCATATAATTCTATCAGCTCTTTTTCAATTTCAGCTTTTTTCCCTCTCTGGAATATATTAAGCTTCATATTAATTGTTTCAAGTTCTTTTATTCGATCCCGAAGCGAGTTCATGACATCTGTAAATTCCTGTTCTAATCGTTGCCTCTCTTCTACTTTTAAACGAGCCTCTTCTTTTTCACGTTCCTTTATAAGGCGCTTTTCATTTGCTAACGCACGACATGAATCCGCTTTATCACCTGAATCTTTATATTCCCCCAGATTATCAAACACGGAAGCGACTCCTAAATATTCTGTCTCACTCAGAGCAGTCTGCATCTTTAACAATCCCTCTTGATAAATGCCCTCAATCCGCTCATTCTCAATCCGAACTTCTACTCTCCGATTATAATCTTCAAGTATTGCTTTGTAACTGTCATCAGCAAATCGAACCGCCTTTTGGTAATCTGGATATTCATTCAGCGATTTGGCATTTAATATAATGTCTTCCGGGCTTCGCAGTTTTAACTGAACCAGGAGCTTATAGAAATATGTTTGTGAATTTCTTGGCTCTAAATCTAAAATCCGATCACAATACTCAGCCGCTGATTCGAAATCCCCGTCTTCAAGGAAAAGGCTGACACGGTCTAATAACTGAGGTACTCCAGGTGTCATATATGGTACATCTACATTTCCCGGTGAATGACTGACTGGTTTCTCTGCCGATGCAGACAATACTTTTTTTATTCCCCGTATTAAATCCTGAATAAAACCAATCTTTGTCATATCCTGACTTTGAAGCATAGACAATTCTTCAGGCAAATCGTAGGCATCCATATCGCTGTAGCAGGGAATCAAAAGCCTGCTTCTGTCATTTTTTGATAATGCCAGGTAACGACTCCATTCATTTTTAACCCATGTAGCATTAAAATGCTCCTGCTTTGTACCAATCACCACCATCACCTTAGCGCTGTTTAAAGCAGCAAATATGTATGGTTCATACTCCTGACCCAGTTTATCCTCTAAGGTAATCCGAGCGAAAAACACTTTATATCCCTCGTTTGTCAGCTGAT
>Ga0316600_10000955_pt1 | contig 13232 bp, 11 predicted proteins | sample OWC_soil_day5_CT_FD_207652 | JGI IMG/M metagenome (GOLD analysis project Ga0316600, IMG submission 207652) | Wetland soil microbial communities from Old Woman Creek delta, Ohio, United States - OWC_soil_day5_CT | ecosystem: Environmental > Terrestrial > Soil > Wetlands | place: USA: Ohio... | reverse complement strand
CCGCCGCGCCGCCACCTCTCCCGTGCCGGCCTTCCGCCTCACCGAGCTCGGCGTCTACGGCTTCGACCGGCACGAGACCACGATCCTCGCCGCGCTGGTCACCGAGGACCCGCTGTTGCTGGTCGGGCGCAGCGGAACCGGCAAGACCTTCCTGCTCAACACGCTCTCCGAAGCGCTCGGCCTCGAGCACCGCCACTACAACGCGAGCCTGATCTCCTTCGACGACCTCGTCGGCTTTCCCTATCCCGACGAAGCCCACTCGACCGTGCGTTTCCTCGAGACGCCGGCCACGGTCTGGGGCGCGGAGTCCGTCCTCATCGACGAGCTGAGCCGCTGCAAGCCCGAGCACCAGAACCGGCTCTTCTCGCTGGTGCACGAGCGCCGGCTGCAGGGTCTGCCGCTCGAGCGGCTGCGTTACCGCTGGGCAGCGATGAACCCCTGCACCTCGGACCAGGGTGGAGTCGAGGACTACTCGGGCTCCGAGGCGCTGGATCCGGCGCTCGCGGACCGCTTCGCGCTCGTCGTCACCGCGGCGGACTGGGGCGAGCTCACGGCGGCGCAGCAGCAGGCGATCGTCGCGCCGTCGGGCGAGGGCAGGGTGACGCCGCGCAACGACTCGCTGTGTGCGGCACTCGTGGCCTGGCGCAGCCGGTTCCTCGAACAGGCGAACGCGTGCCCGCCGCTTGTGACCTCGTACGTCACCACCGTGGTCAACGCGCTGAACGGCGCCGGCGTCCGCATCTCGCCGCGACGGGCGCGCCTGCTCGCGCGCAGCCTCGTCGGTGCGACCATCGTCGCCGGCCGCGCAACCTCCACGGTCTTCCGCAGCGTGCTGGAGTGCAGCCTGCCGCACTCGACCTGGGGACAGACCGTCGAGTCCGCCGTGGTCGCCGCCGCCCACCGCGCGGCGTGGGAAGCGTCCCGCGAGACCACCGGCGCATGGATCCACGGCTTCCTCGCGGAGGGCAGCCTGCAGCGCAAGCTCGAGCTGCTCCTCGACCGCTGCACGGACCCCGACGAGGGTTCGCAGGCCGTCGCGCAGCTGATCGCGAACGAGCGACCCGAGCGCGCCGCGGCGTTCGCGTTCGCCACCTATCCGGCCGCGCTCGCGGGCCAGTTGCCGATCGGGGCCGAGGGCGTGAACGACCTCGCGAAGGTCGCCGTGCCGCTGTTCGATGCGGAAGGCGAAATCTCCTGGCAGGAGCGCCTGGCCGAGCAGGGCACGAGTCACCCGTCGATCGCGCAGATCGCGAAGGTGCTGGCACCGTTGCGCGACGGCCGCCTCAATCGGGCCCGGCAGTTCCTCAGGGCCTGCCTGTTGCGGGGAATCGGAGTCCGGGCGGGCACCACGCTGGAGCAGGAACTCGACGCCTGCGTGAACCTGATCCGCGATCGCGGCCTCGCGGGAGAACGGCCGTGATGCTCGGCGAGCAGTGGGCGAACAGCGGTGGCCCAGCATCCCGCCGCCGCACCGAGCGCGTACTCGCGACCCTGTTGCGGGACGGGGCCGGGCCGCTGCGCCTGCCGCGGGTGATCCGGGCCGGCCTGCACTTCGGCGACCGTGACCCGCTGGGCGCCGTGCTCGAAGCGCTCGCGCGCACCGGGCTCGACGACGCGGAGTTGCTCCGCGCTCGATACGACGCCCCGGCCACGCCATTACTGGTGCGCGTGGTGCCGGACGCCCGCTGGGGCGTGCAGGTCGCCCACGGCAAGGACGACTCGATCCTGCAGCAGGCGCTGCTGCTCGGCCTGTGCACGGCGTTCCAGTACGACCCGGCCCGCCCGGTGCTGTGGACGCGCGCGAGCCTCACGCGCCGCGTCGAGCTCTACGAGCCGGCGGGGTTCTACGCATGAACGCCTTCGAGGTCCGCGGCCTGCTGCGGGAGCTCATCGACGAGAACCCGTTCGCCATCCGCGCGGTGCTCAAGATCCTGTCGGTCGAGTTCACCGACACGGTGCCCACGCTCGCGGTCACGGCCGAGGAGCGGCCGCGGCTCTTGATCAACCTCGAGTTCGTGAACGAGCACTGCCGCACCGCCGAGCACGTGAAGGCCGCGCTGTGCCACGAGTTCCTGCACGTGCTGCTGCGGCACACGTCGCTCCAGGGGCCGCTCACACCCGCCCGCCACCTCGCGCTCGACGCGGTGATCAACGCAATCATCCACCGCCAGCTCGGCGCGGCGTATTCGAGCCTGATGTCGAGCTATTACGCGGACGTCAAGGGCCTGATGCAGTTGCTGCGGCCGATGACGAAGGACGATGGCTGTCCGTCGTGGTGGACGTCGTGGAGCGGGCTGTACGCGGGGACGGTCCTCGCCGACGACATCGAGCAACTCGCCCAGGACCTGGCCGCGAGCGCAGCGCCCAACCTCGATCGGCTGCTCGGCAACCATGCGGACGATGCGCCGCTTCCGGACGCGCTGGAACGGGCGCTCGCGCGTGCACGGCGCGAGATGAACGGCGGCGGCATCTGGCGCGGCGCCGGACCGGGCGCCAATCCATACGAGCTCCTCGTAAATCCGAGGCAGGCAGCGCTCGCAGACTGGAAGGCGCGGACCCTCGCGGTGCTGCGTCGTCACCTCGAGCCCGCCCCCGGTTCGCCCCGCACGCCCGTTCCCGTGAACGCACGCCTGCCGGTCCTCTCGCCGTCCGACCGGCGCGCGTTCCTGCGTGCGACGTGGTCACCGTTCCTGCCCGAGCCCGAGTGGGCCGCGACCGCGGCACGGCCGGAGGGACGCGCGCAGGTCTACCTCGACGTCTCGGGCTCGATGAACGCCGAGATGCCGCTCATCGTGGCGTTGCTCGGCCACCTGTCCGGCTGGATCCGGCGGCCGTTCTGGGCGTTCAGCACGGAGATCGTGCCGGCCGTGATCGAGCGTGGCGTACTCAAGGCCGGCACGTCGGGCGGCACGAGCCTCGAGTGCGTGCTCGAGCACGTCGCGAAGACGCGTCCCGCCTGTGCCGTGATCGTCACCGACGGCTACGTCGAGCAGATCCCGCGAAAACGGGTTGCCGCGCTCGCGGCGACGCGCCTGCACGCCATCGTCACGCGCGACGGGAACCCGGCGCCGCTCAAGTCCGCCGGGATTGCCTACTCGCAACTCGGGAGGTTGCCGTCATGATCAGGGTCAGTGAAGCAGTGTTGCCGGGGCATCCGGACAAGCTGTGCGATTTCGTCGCGGAAAGCCTCGTGCAGGCGGCAGTCTCGATCGACGCGGAAGCGTATGCGCAAATCGAGGCCGGCCTCTGGTGCGACCGGTTGTGGCTGTCGGGCGGTTATGCGGCGCGCGGCGCAGCGCTCGACGTCGAGCGGATCGCGACCGAAGCGCTCGACTCGATCGCGCGCGCCGTGAATCCCGAAGTCCGTGCCGCGCCGTGGCAAGTGACGAACGCGGTCTGCCGCTACGACGTGGACCCGCGAGTTTGGTCACACCACGTCAACGACCAGGCGATCGTGATCGGCTGGGCCGGTTACGACGCGAAGGTGTGCTACCTGCCGCCCGAGCACTTCATGGCGCTCGAGTTCCGCGACGCATTGTGGGAGGCGTGTTCCGGCAGGGAACTCGCTCGTTGCGGGCCGGACGGCAAGCTGATCGTCCGGCTGCGCGAGGACGACGACGGGTTCGCGCTCGAGCACGTGCTGGTGACGCTCGAGCACCCAGAGTCTTTGAGCGTGCTCGAGCTGGCACAGCGGGTGAGCGCCGTCCTCGCGCGTCGCTACGGGACACTGCGCGCTCACGATGCGCGCTGGGTCGCAAAGTGGCCCGAGGCGGAGATGCTGGTGAACCCGAACGGGCCGCTCTCGGACGCTGGCAGTCGCAAGGACAACGGCCAGACCGGCCGCAAGCTCGTGATGGACTACTACGGCCCGCGCGTGCCGCTCGGCGGCGGCGCGATCTACGGCAAGCATCCGTCGCACATCGACCGCTTCGGGGCTCGACAGGCGCGACGGCTCGCCGTGGACGCGGTCCGACGCGGGGCGGGGGAGTGCCTGGTGCGGGCCGTGTATGCGCCGAATGTGCCCGAGCCGATCGATGTGCACCTGGAGACGTCGGGCGGCGATGCGCGCGTCCCGGTCGAAGGCCTCGTGTTGTCCGGTGCCGCAGGCACGACGCCGCACCAGCCCCCGTCGGCTCGCGTGCCGCTCGAATGGTGAATCTGCCATCATCCGGCCCGGGGGGTGGCCGATGCCCGGCAGCTTGTTGGAGCGCGTGCTCTCGTGGGTGGACGCAAGCCTGGCGGCGCTGGGCGACAGCTTCGTCCGCCGGTGGGGCAAGGTCGAGCGCAGCTACCGGCGACCGATGTCGCGGGTCGCGGCCCGACTGAAGTTCGCGTTCTACCCGCTGCTCGCGCTGGCGGCGGTCGCCTGGCTCGCCTGGGACTGGAGCCACGATCGCGCACTCAACTCGGCCGAGGATGCGGTCTTCGACCGCGTCGTGCAGTGGCGTCCGTTGGAGCCGCAGCCGTCCGGCCGCGTGGTGGTGGTCGAAATCGACGAGTGCTCCATCGAGTACTTCCGCGCCCGCAAAGAGGGCGGCTGGCCGTGGAGCCGGCAACGGCACGCGGACCTGCTCGACCAGCTGGATCGGGCCGGCGTCCGGGCGGTCGGCTACGACGTACTGTTCGCGGATCCCTCGCAGGGCGATCCGACCGGCGACCGGACCCTGGACGCCATGGCCCAGGGCGGCGCAGGGCGCTTCGTATTCAGTTCGACGCGCCTCCACCCGGACTACGACGAGGGCTCGCTGATCCGGGCCTCGCAGGCGCCGGGTGCATTTGCAATGGTCCCCGATCCGCGCAACGACCCCAGGGTCGCGCTGCTGTTGCCCTACGGCGAGGCGATGGCCGCATTCAGCGCGGTCGCGAACGTCACTCGCGACGAGGACGGCGTGCTGCGCGACTTCCCGTTGCGCGTAACCGCCGGCGACTGGGCCGTGCCTTCGCTGCCGCTGCGCCTCGCAACGTTCGTCACGGGACGGCCCGCCGCAGACTTTCCGGCCAGCGTGCGGCCGAACTGGCGACGGCACAACCGGTTGCCAAGCGTAAGCGCCGCCAACCTGCTGAGCGGCCAGCCCGTCTGTGGCGACGCGACGGCCGCGCCGTTCCTGAAGGGCAGCGTGGCGCTGGTCGGTTACACCGCTTCCGGCCTCAACGACGCCAAGCCCACCCCGGTCGACCCGGTGATGCCGGGCCTGGAAGTCATGGCCGAGGCCACCGAAGCGCTGGTCGCCGGCAGCGCCATCCGCATGCCGCAGGCCTGGCTCAAGTACGTCCTCGCCACGCTGCTGGCCTTGCTGACCACGCTGGCCTTCTTCCGTGGCGAGCCGACGCCCGACATCGACGCGATCTTCGTCGCCACCAACCTGGCATTATTGAGCGCAGCCTTCGTCGGCCTCACGTTCTTCGGATTCTTCTTCGACATCTTCGCCAGCATCGGCTTCGTAAGCCTGGTCTTCGGCCTGTGTCGCGCGTACGCGGCGATCCAGCGCGGGCGGGCGGTCGGCAACGGCGACTACCTGCCGGAGTTCGTGCCGGGCCGGCATCGCTGGCTCGCGATCGCCAGCCTGCGCTTCGTGCCCGACGCGCAACTCGGCAAGCGGGCGGCGGCGCGACGACGGCGTGAGTATCGCCGCCGGCTGAGGCGTTTCCTGTACGCCGACACCGACGCGGTGATGCTCGAAGGCGTGGTGGAACGCAAGACCTGGCTGTTCGAAGTGCTCGAGGACCTCACGGTGCTGGTCTGGAACGGCGAGAACGAGGGCATGGCGCGCGCGGCCGCGCAGCGCGACCTCGCAAGGCTCGAACGGCAGCTGGCCGAGCACGACGCACGCCTGCCCGACGACGGCAGCGTGCTGGTGGCGTTCCGCTGTGCCGAGCTCGACGACGGCACCGCCGACGCCGACCGCGGCGCACGCCTGCGGGTGTACGAGCTGCTCGGTGAGGCCGTGGCGTCCTGGAACGAAAAGCCGCTGGCGAGGAAGGGAGAGTTCTTCGATACTGCGCCGGTGTCACAGGGGGAATCGTGATGCGCACCATGCTCGTCCCGCTGGTGGCGGTCGCACTGCTGGCGTCCGGCGTGCACGCCGCCGAGCTGACCGCCGTCGTGCACAAGCCGGCAGCCGACGTGTACGCCGAACCCCGGCTCGACGCACCCAGGGTTACGACCCTGCAGCGCAACACCCAGGTGAAGATTTCCAGCCAGCAGGGGCTCTGGTATCAGCTGCAAATCCCCGACGGGGCCTCCGGGTACGTGCGGGTCAACGACCTGCGCGTCAACTATGCCGGGACCGAGGGGAGCGAAGCGAACGTGCGCGTGCTGATGGGCGGCAAGGCCGGCAAGGGCCGCGTCACCGAGACCGCCGGCGTGCGTGGCGTGGACGAGAGCGATCTCAAGGCGGCGTCGTTCAACCAGGCACAACTGGACGCGATGGTCGGTCATCGGGTCGAGGCAGACGCCGCCGCAGCCTACGCCGGCGAGCAGGGCTGGCAGGCGACCAGCGTGGCGTACGCCGGTGAGGCGAAGCGCGGCCAGAAGGGCAAGAAGGCGAACGCAGAAACCGCGTCCTCGGCGGCGGGCCTCGCGAGGTCGGTCGGCGGCCTGCTCGGGTCGTTCGGCGCCGGCGGCGCGAGTGCGATGTTGAGCGGGACCGGCTCCAAGCTCGACGGGGCCGCCAAGGTGGCCCCGAAGTCCGAGGAAGCGCTCGCGGCGGAGGAGATCGCCCTGGGTCCGGCCATCACCGGGCGCATCCTGGGCGCACGGCCGTTGCTGGACGACGCCGGCGCTCAGCAGCGCATCAATCGCGTGGGGCGCTGGGTCGCCTCGCAGACCAGTCGCCCCGAGCTGCCGTGGACCTTCGGCGTGATCGACACGCCCGAAGTCAACGCGTTCGCGGCGCCGGGCGGCTTCATCCTGGTGACGCGCGGCCTGTACGAGCTGCTGTCGTCGGATAGCGAGCTCGCGGCCGTGCTCGGACACGAGATCAGTCACTGCGTGCAGCGCGATCACTACGAGGTGATCCGCAAGCAGGAACTGACGGCCACCGGGAAGGACGTGGCGATGAAGGACGTCGGCGCCGGCAACGACAGCGTCGCCGGCACGTACGCGCGCAACTACGTGGAGAAGAACGGCGCGACGATCGTGCTGACGTCGCTCGACCGCGAGGCGGAATTCCGCTCGGACGAGGCCGCCGAGTTTTACCTCGCACGGGCCGGAATGAACCCGCTGGCGCTGTATTCCGTGCTGCAGAGGCTCACCGCGCTCGGCAGCGAATCGGCGAGCCTGGCGCAGCTCTACAAGACGCATCCGCCGTTGGATGCGCGGCTCGATCGCATCGACCAGCGGGGCTACGCGACGCTCGAGGCCTACACCTCGCGGGAGTGAACAAGGCGCGCCAGGGCAGGCATCACGCTTGCCGTTATTAACGCGGAACGTCACTGTCTCACATGATCCGGTCGTTCAAGTGCCGCGAAACGCCTGCATTGGCGAGCGGTGTGCGCGTTCGGCGTTTCGTGAATATCGAGACGGTGGCGCGACGTAATCTGCGGCAGCTCGAGATCGCGGGCCGGGCAGTGCAGCATTCGCATGAACGATCAGTGGCGGGCGATCACGGCGGACACCGACCTTAGGCTGTGCCGGTTCTTCGGATTGTCGAACGGATACTGGCTTCGCGCTCAGGCGGCGCACGATACGGAGGTCGCCGAGCGCGAGCTCGTCACGCGGCAGGCGAGATTCGGCGGCCGGATGCTTCACCGCTGCCGCCGGTCCCCACGCCGTTAGAGGAATCGTATTTCGGCATCTATGCGAGCGAGGGTATTGCGCCCGACGCGGTGGCGCCGCGACTCGCGACGAGGTACGCGGAGTACCTGGAGAGGATGAAAAAAGAAGGGCGCCAAGACGGATCTCCATCGTTCGGATCGGGCGCGGCTTGCGCGCCGAATTCAGTCGCGAAGTGCTGAGCCCTGGCGCGACGGGGCAGCCGGGTCACGCAAACTGGACTGGGCGGCCCGTTCGCGGGGTTGCCCGACGCGCGTCAGCCAGACGTCGTGCGGGTTCCAGCGCCACGGCGTATTGGCGAAGAGCTGATTGGCCGTCGCCGTGCGCTCGGCCAGGGTGGTGAGCGCTGTTGCTCGCATGGTGTCTGCCCAACTCATCGGTACTCCCTCCGCTTTGCCTCTGCGACGGGTTGCAAGCCCGCGTCGTCGCGTACGTCGTCAGCATTATTCCGCAGCAACGATGTCAGTTTGGTGCGAAGTGTGTTTCCGTTTGGCGACAGCGGGCCGGTGCGCAGACTCGGTCAGTCGTTAGTTCCTCCGGCAGGCGCTTCTCGGCGGTAGCTTGTTCAAGTTCCGGGACATGGTGGACGCCGGCCAGCGCGGGTCAACGGGCACACCACTCACCTTGATCCAGGCAACGAGGTGCGCGCCATCGACATGTCCTCATGCACCTGCCGAGAGCCCCGGCGCAAAATCACACTATTACCGGCGGTCTGCCGGTTGCCCTCCGCGTTACGCCACGAAGGACACCGTGGGACGCCGGATTTCGCACAGCAGCCAGGATGGCTGCGAGGAGGGAGTTATGCACAAGCTCGTTGTTTCGATGTTTGCCATTCTCGCGCTCGGTGCAACATCGCTGGCCCTTGCGCAGGGCACGGTGCTGAACCCGGACGGGATCGGCCAGGACTGCGCGAAGGTGCGCGGCGCGGCCATTGTAGATGGCGCGCCGGGTGGGATCGCGACCGGCCCGGGTTGGCTCGAGATCAAGGGTCGAAGGTACGAGGGGACGTTCATGGTCATCGCCGTGCCTGACCAGAATGCCCCGAGAGTCGACGCGGAGACGGGAGTCGTGCAGTTGAACAGCTTCGGCTTTGAAACCTACGTGTTCGAAAGCGGAACGATGTTTGCGCGGGACACGGCGATCTGGACCATGCATCCCGAGACGCCAGGCCGGTTCGAGATCTATGGCACCACCCTGTCCGGTCCGGCGTTTGATCAGTTTCCGTCGTACCCGGCGTGGGGCAGCGGCGTGTTCGCGAATGCGTTGCTCTCGCTCCGTTTCCGCGGCACGCTTGAAATGGGCGCAACGGTCCACGGCGAGTACACCGTCGAGGACGGCACGATCTGTAACGTTGACTGGAAGGCGATCAAGTAGGCCAAGGTGCCACGCGTGCAGCTTGCCGCGTGACCAACTGCGGGTTCTGATTCAAACCCTGGAGCGATACGAGCCCGGCCGAGTGTCGGGCTCGTGCGTCTGGGGTTGGGGTCGGCGAGGGGGTCGGGGGTGGAGGAGGTACAAGCCGTGTCGACGGTGAGCTGAATGGCACTACGATCCGCGAGGTCTGAGACGTTGCGGGGCTGCGTGCGAGCCTGCCGCTTTCCGCTGAAACGTCACCGTCCCGCGGCCCGGACGTAGACCGGTTTTCCTGTCGCCCCAGCCACCCCGCGCTCCTCGACGACGAATGCCTTCGGATGTTTCTTGAGCAGCTCGCTCAGTTTCTTGCTGCCGTACAGGCGGGTATCGAAATCGGCCCGAATCCTCTGGATGTACGCGCCGACCGCGCCCAAGTGCGCCCAGCCGCTGTCATCTGATTCCTCCTCGATCGCCTGTCGGATCAGATCGAGCGGTACCTGTTGCGGCTCGGCCGACTTGCTGGGTCCTACGGCTGCGGCTGGCTGGACGGGGCCGGCCGACTCCGGCGCTTCTATGTGCTTTGGCGGACTTGGCGCCTCCGCGGGAACGACTGCTGCGTCACCCGACGCTGGCCGCAGCACTTCCGTGTAGATGAACTTATCGCAAGCCGCTACAAACGCGTCCGGCGTCTTCTTCTCACCGAACCCATAGACGACCAGCCCCTCTTCGCGCAGCCGTCGGGCCAGCGCCGTGAAGTCGCTGTCGCTTGAAACCAAGCAAAAGCCGCCGAACCGATGCGTGTGCATCAAGTCCATTGCGTCGATGATCAGCGAGGCATCTGTCGCGTTCTTGCCCTTGGTGTATGCAAATTGCTGCACAGGCGTAATGGAGTAGCGAAGCAGGCTCTGCTTCCATTGCGTCGTGCTCGTCGATGTCCAGTCACCATAGATGCGCTTGACGCTGGCAACGCCGAGCTTCGCCACTTCCGCTAGAAGCCCCTCGATCACCGACGGCTGCGCATTGTCTGCATCGATAAGCACTGCCAGCCGATTGTTAGTCGGTGTCGTCGCCATCACTGTCCCCAGAAATCAACCGCTATCTTGCCGGTTCGTACCGAAGCAGCTTTCGCCAGTCCGTTGAAAGGTGTCCGTAATCCGTTCCGCCGAGCCAGACCTCGGCGTGCACGCGCTCAGCATGCTCATAGCTCCACTCGGCGACTGCGACGGATGTCGCACGATCTACAAATAGGCCCGCCTCGGTTCCGATTTGCAGAAGGTCTGAGTCATGGTCCGAGACGAAATTCGCCCAACGCTCGAGATAGGGCTCGCCGCCCAGGAGATCGCTCTTGCGGGAGTTGCAGGCGCCATGGGCCAGCACGAGGTTGTGCGCGAGGTCGCGCGGGTATCGTGACCAGGGAATGAAGTGATCTACGGTAGCCGCGGCTGGCAGGCTGCGCTGGCAATAGAAGCACCGCCCGTCCAGCAGTTCTCGCAGTGGCTTGCTCACCTTTACCGATAGTGCCGCTCGACTCGATCCGAACAGAAACTCCGACAGGCCGACTGCGCGCCCCAGCACGGGCTGGTTCTGTTTGAGGGATAGGACGAACCGCAGCCACTCTGTCTGCGCCAGGCGACGGATGAGTGGTGCGCGCTCACGGAGATGGCATGCCACACCCGGCAGCAGAGTGATCCAACCGCTTTCGGGGCCGGGCTCGTACAGGAACCGAATGTCCTCGTGGCCGACTCGTTGAAGTTTCCAGAGGGGCATCTGCTTGAGTAGCGAACGCATTTGGCCAACCAGACGCGCCCAGTCGGCAGTGCGTCGCGCCTCGGCAAGACTCGATCGGCTCCCCTGCAGGTCTGCTCGCAATTTGACGAGCCGCGAAATGGCGCTGGCCTGCCTGCCCTGATTCTGGTGCAGGACGAGTCCAGCACCCGAGTTTCCGTCCGCCTCGTAGGGTGCGGCCTGTCGCCAATACAGCTCTGCGAAGTTCTCAGCGATGTCGTGGATCGGCAACGCCAATTCGCGATTGGAATCGTCGCCTCGTTCGATCGCAAGTTCTACGAGGGCGACCAACAGGGCGTACTTGTACGTCGCGACGAACGAGCCCTCCGACAGGATGCGCTCGATGTTGGCGATGAAACGAATCTGGTCCTCGGGCGAGGGGCGCGACCTACGGGCCGGAAGGTACGGCGGTGGTGTCCCGGAGTCCCGGACCCTGCCCATGGTCAGTCCTTGTTCCAGTAAGCAGCTTTGTCCGGCAACACCCAGCGAACGCCGCCGCGCGGGTCGTCACGGTCTCCCTCGTACCGCGGGATCAAGTGAATGTGCAGGTGCGGCACCGTCTGGCCAGCGGCGGGACCATCATTCATGCCGATGTTGTAGCCCGCCGGCCGGAACTGGCGATCGAGATCGGCACGGGCCTCAGGCAGGAGCGATAGAAGATCGTTGCGCTCGAGGTCGGTTATCTCGAAGAACGAAGATACGTGCCGCTTGGGGATGATCAGGCTGTGGCCGGGCGAGACCGGGAACCCGTCGCGAATGACGATCGCGAATTCGCTCTGCTGGATGACGCGCTCGGCGGGCAGGTGGCAGAAGGGGCAGGGCGGACTCAAAGTGGCTCCGGCGGAGGCCAAGTCGCGGAGAGTCTAGCCGGCGACAGGCCGGATTGTCGCCGTGCAACCACTGACGTTCGCTGACAACAAAGTGAGAGGTACTGCCTGGAGTTCCCTCACCCCTGCCGTCCGCAGCCCCTCAAGAGTCGGATCCCGCCCCCGCGTCAGCAGTACGTGCAGTTGCTTGGTCGTCTTGAAGCTGTTGTCCACGCCGAAGGAGGGCAGCCACCTGTCCTTGCTGGAGGCGACCCGCGACCCGTGGCAGGTGACGAATGCCGTCTGTTGGTACGACGTGGACCCGACGCGCTGGACGCGCCATGTCAACGACCAGGCAATCGTGATCGGCTGGGCCGGCTACGACGCGAAGGTGGGATACCTGCCGCCCGAGCACTTCCTGGCGCTCGAGTTCCGCACCGCGCTGTGGGAGGCGTGCTGCGGCAGCGAGCCGGGTGAGCCTGGCGACGGCGAGGAAGTTACCTACGTTGTGCGTGACGATGGCCTCGGCCTGACCATTGACCGCCGCCTCGAGAATCAGTTCATCCGCTGGCTCCGGCAACAGCGGGCGCCAAGGACAATGCACCTCGACGGAATCGTGCCCACGCCAGACTCAGCCCGACGCGTCGTCGCTGCGGTTGGGAGGTCGCGGCTCATCGTCACCACCGGGGGCAAGCTTCGTTGCGGCCCAGCGCCTGAGTTCACGCACCTTCTGCGGTCCGGTACCGGGCTGACGCATCAACGTCTCGATGCTGCGTATTACCGCTTCGACCTCCGAATTCGGTCCGGCCCCGTCGGCCGCCGGCACGCCCCAAAGGTCGATCCTGCGCTCACAGCGCTCGCCGAACCGCAGCACGGCGTGGAACCATCGCGGCCGTCGCCAGTTCCCCAGCAGCAGATCGAGCCCCGCCGCCGCGAGCGACGTCGGGATGAGCGTGAGGTCCAGCACTGCCTCCATCCCCAGCTTGATCTGGAACACCACGACATCGCGCAGTAATCGCCAGCGCGTGCCGCGGTCGGATTTACCGGTCATCAGCGTCTGCCATGGGGGTACCGGGTGAGTTACCGCTCGTACGACTCCCGCCGTCCGGCGTCCGAGAGCTTGATGAGATAGCGCTCCGGATTCTCCCAGAAGAGTCGCCGCAGCTCGGCGAGGCTGCGGGCGCCGCCGTAGCTCACCGCCGAGCACAGGTGCCGGATCATCTCCTGGGTCACGGCGCGCGCCGATCCGCGCACCGGCACGCTGATCTCCATGCCCTCGGCGCCCAGCGCTTGGAGGTCCGCGGCCGCGACGTCCTCGACGTCGAGGCGATCCTTGATCGCGCCGAGCGACGCCATGCCGCGCAGCACCTTGAACGGCACCTGCACCGGCTTCTGCGATTCGGCCAGCAGGACCGGCTTCTGCACCACTTCGCCCGGCGTCTCGAGCGTGCCGGCGAAGGCACTGCCAAGCATGACCGTGTCGCCGCCGAACAGCAGCGCCTGCAGCAGCGCGC
>Ga0316600_10000952_pt1 | contig 13264 bp, 9 predicted proteins | sample OWC_soil_day5_CT_FD_207652 | JGI IMG/M metagenome (GOLD analysis project Ga0316600, IMG submission 207652) | Wetland soil microbial communities from Old Woman Creek delta, Ohio, United States - OWC_soil_day5_CT | ecosystem: Environmental > Terrestrial > Soil > Wetlands | place: USA: Ohio... | reverse complement strand
CGCGCCAGTGTCGTGGTCGACCTCATACTTCACGGGGTCCGAGTGGGCCGGAATCTCGATGATGACGTTGATCTCGTCCGGGGCCTTGGCGCCGGGCGTCACGCGGTCCAGGTTCATTTGCGGCTCCCTGCAGGGGTGGATGACGGGCCGTGCCCGCCGGGCGCGGAGGCGCGCGGGCGGGCGGCGTTTGTGCGCCGCACTATAGCCGATCGACCCGACGGCCAGACACCGCCGCGGGTCAGCAAAGGAGTCGAGCGATGGAGTGTCGTCCCGGCTGCGGCGCCTGCTGCATCGCCCCGAGCATCTCCTCGCCGCTGCCGGGGATGCCCGGCGGCAAGCCGGCCGGTGTGCGCTGCCCCTTTCTGACGGACGAGCTGCGCTGCGCGCTCTACACCGACCCGCTGCGGCCGCGGGTCTGCGGGTCGTTCCCCGCGCGGCCGGACCATTGCGGCGCGAGTCGGGATGAGGCTCTGTCCCTCCTCGCAGCGCTGGAAGAGGCCACGCGCTGACGGCCGGCCGGCCCGGGCGGCGGGCTTTCTTTTTTCGGGCGCCGGCAGTACCGTCAACCTGCTGCGCTGCACCATTCACGTACAACGACAACGACCGCTGCCATCGAGGCGGGGAGGAGAGGTTATGCGCCACGACGACGTCCATGCCCGTTCCATGCAGGACCCCGAAGGCTTCTGGGCGGAGGCCGCCGCCGGGATCGACTGGGTCGAGCCCTGGAAGCAGGTCCTCGACCGCAGCGGGGCCCCGTTCTACCGCTGGTTCAGCGGCGGCGAGCTCAACACCTGCTTCAACGCGGTCGACCGGCACGTCGCGGCCGGCCGGGGCGCGCAGGCGGCGGTCATCTACGACAGCCCGGTCACCGACATCAAGCGGGTCATCACCTACGCCGAGCTGCAGGACCTGGTCGCCCGGTTCGGTGGTGTCCTCGCCGGCCTCGGCGTCACCAAGGGCGACCGGGTCATCATCTACATGCCGATGGTGCCCGAGGCCCTGATCGCGATGCTGGCCTGCGCCCGCATCGGCGCGGTCCACTCGGTCGTGTTCGGCGGCTTCTCGGCGCACGAGCTCTCCACCCGCATCAACGACGCCAAGCCGAAGGTCATCGTCGCCGGCTCCTGCGGCATCGAGCCGAACCGCGTGGTGCACTACACGCCGCTGCTCGATCGCGCGATCGAGGAGGCGACCCACAAGCCGGAGCGCTGCGTCATCCTGCAGCGGCCGCAGGAGCCGGGCACGCTGGTCGAGGGACGCGACCTCGGCTGGGCCGAGGCCATCGGCGCTGCGCGGCCCGTCGACTGCGTGCCGGTCGCCGCCACCGACCCGCTCTACATCCTTTATACGTCGGGCACGACCGGGCAGCCGAAGGGCGTCGTCCGCGACAACGGCGGCCACGCCGTCGCGCTCCGCTGGTCGATGGCCAACGTCTACGGTGTCCAGCCGGGCGAGGTGTTCTGGGCCGCCTCCGACGTCGGCTGGGTGGTGGGGCACTCCTACATCGTCTACGGCCCGCTGCTGCACGGCTGCACGACGGTCATCTACGAGGGCAAGCCGGTAGGCACGCCGGACCCGGGCGCCTTCTGGCGGGTGATCGCCGACCACGGCGTGTCCGTGATGTTCACCGCCCCGACCGCATTCCGCGCCATCAAGCGCGAGGACCCGCAGGCCACGCACCTGGCGCGCTACGACCTCGGCCGGTTTCGCGCGCTCTTCCTCGCCGGTGAGCGCTGCGACCCGGACACGCTGGTGTGGGCCCAGACCACCCTGCAGGTGCCGGTCATCGACCACTGGTGGCAGACCGAGACCGGCTGGGCGATCGCCGCGAACTGCCTGGGGATCGAGGAGCTGCCGGTGAAGCCCGGCTCGCCCACCAAGGCGGTCCCGGGCTACGACGTGCGTGTCCTCGACGAGGGCGGGCACGAGGTGCCGCCCGGTACCATCGGCCGCATCATGATCAAGCTGCCGATGCCGCCGGGCTGCCTGCCGACGCTGTGGAACAACGACGAGCGCTTCAAGGCGTCCTACCTCAGCGCCGAGCCGGGCTACTACCTCACCGGCGACGCGGGCTACAAGGACGACGACGGCTACCTCTACATCATGAGCCGGATCGACGACATCATTAACGTCGCCGGCCACCGCCTGTCCACGGGGGCGATGGAGGAGGTGCTCGCGTCGCACAGGGACGTCGCCGAGTGCGCGGTGATCGGCGTCGCCGACCAGCTGAAGGGTGAGCTGCCGCTGGGCCTGGTGGTGCTGAAGGCCGGCGTGATCCGGGATCAGGCCGAGATCGCGAAGGAGCTCGTGAAGCTCGTTCGTGACCAGATCGGTCCGGTCGCCGCGTTCAAGCTGGTCGCGGTCGTCGACCGCCTGCCGAAGACGCGGTCGGGCAAGATCCTGCGGGGCACGATGAAGAAGATCGCCGACGGCGAGGAGTACAAGATGCCGGCGACGATCGACGACCCGGCGATCCTCGGCGAGATCGAGGCGGTGCTGAAGACGATCGGGTACGCGAGGCATTAGTAGGCGCGGACGCCCGCGGGACCCGTCGAAGCTGGACTTGCGCCGGTACCTGCGGCGGGGTCAGACACCCGTATTGGGCGCGGTGCAGCTTGCTGCGGACTGGCGAGGGGCTACCGGCGTAAGGTCCGCTGCAAACATCCAACGCCCCTGGATTGTCGACAAACCCCTCGTCCGTGGTCTTGACGAGGCGGCACTCTGGGCTATCATGCTGCGGTGCAGCGTAGAACTGTCGACAATCCGGAGGCGGTCAGCCCCCCCGAGGCGGCCCGAGGCGACTGTGCCGCGAGCGCGGTCACGATCAGCGATCGCGTGTTCGCGCGCTTCCGCAAGGCCATCGTCGAAGGCGAGATCCCGGCCGGCAGCAAGATCAGCGAGCCCGAGCTGGCGCGCGAGTACGGCGTCAGCCGCGGCCCGCTGCGCGAGGCGATCGGCCGGCTCGAGGCCTGCAACCTGGTGGTGCGCAAGGCCAATGTCGGCGCCCGCGTGGTCAGCCTGTCGGTGCGCGACCTGCTCGAGCTCTACGACGTGCGCGAGGCGATGGAGTCGACCGCCGCGCGCCTCGCGGCGGAGCGGATGGACGACGCAGAGATCGCGGAGCTGCGCGCGCTGCTGGAGCAGCAGCGGGAACAGAGCGAGGTCAAGGAGGGGCTGGCGTACTTCCAGCGCGAGGGCGACCTGGATTTCCACTACCGGATCGTCCGGGGCAGCAAGAACGCCCGTCTGATCGGCCTGCTCTGCAACGACCTGTACCACCTGGTGCGGATGTACCGGTACCAGTTCGGCATGGCCAGCCCGCGCGCCAAGCCGGCCTTCGTTGAGCACGAGCACATCGTGAATGCGATCGCCGGCCGCGACCCGCAGCTCGCCGAGCTGCTGATGCGGCGCCACATCCGCGCCGCGCGCGAGAACGTCGAGCGCCAGCTGGCGGCGGGACTGTCGGACGAACCGTAGGTATGCCTTCGGGCCGATCAAGAGTCTCAAGCGAGGGAAGGACATGACCCAGAAGATCACGCCGGGCGCCCGCCTCCGACGGGCTGTCGCGGAAGAACGCCCGCTGCAGGTAATCGGCGCGATAAACGCGTACCACGCCATGATGGCCGAGCGCGTCGGCTACCGCGCGCTCTACCTGTCCGGCGGCGGCGTCGCCGCCGCCTCCTACGGTCTGCCGGATCTCGGCATGACCAGCCTCGACGACGTACTCGAGGACGTCCGCCGCATCACCTACGTCACCGAGCTGCCGCTGCTCGTCGACATCGACACAGGCTGGGGCAGCGCCTTCAACATCGCCCGTACGGTGAAGCAGATGATCCGCGCCGGCGCCGCCGGCTCGCACATCGAGGACCAGGTCCTCGCCAAGCGCTGCGGGCACCGCCCCGGCAAGGCGATCGTGTCGAAGGACGAGATGGTCGACCGGGTCAAGGCCGCGGCGGACGCGCGCACCGACGACTTCGTGATCATGGCGCGCACCGATGCGCTCGCCGTGGAGGGCATGGACTCGGCCATCGAGCGCGCCATCGCCTGCGTCGAGGCGGGCGCCGACATGATCTTTCCCGAGGCGATACGCGACCTCGACCAGTACCGCCAGTTCGTCGCCGCGGTCGACGTGCCGGTGCTGGCCAACATCACCGAGTTCGGCGCGACCCCGCTCTTCACCACCGACCAGCTTCGTGGCACCGGCGTCGGTCTCGTGCTGTACCCGCTCTCCGCCTTCCGCGCGATGAACAAGGCCGCGCTCGCGGTCTACGACGCGATCCGCCGCGACGGCACGCAGCAGGGCGTCGTCGACCTCATGCAGACGCGGATGGAGCTGTACGACTTTCTCGGCTATCACGCCTACGAGCAGAAGCTGGACGAGCTCTTCGCCAAGGGGGGGTCCTGAGATGTCGGAGCCGAAGAACGAGGGACAGATCCTCGCCGGCAAGAAGAAGTCGGTGGCGCTGTCCGGCACCGCGGCGGGCAACACCGCCATCTGCACGGTCGGCCGCACCGGCAACGACCTGCACTACCGCGGGTACGACATCCTCGACTTTGCGGATAGCGCCGAGTTCGAGGAGATTGCGCACCTTCTGATCCACGACCGGCTGCCCACGCGCGCCGAGCTCGAGGCCTACAAGCAGAAGCTCAAGGAACTGCGGGGCCTGCCCGCGGCGGTCCGCGCGGTGCTCGAGCACATCCCGGCCTCGGCGCATCCGATGGACGTGATGCGGACCGGCTGCTCCGTGCTCGGTACGCTCGAGCCGGAGAGCGCACAGTTCAGCGTCACCGAGGCGCGTGAGATCGGCGACCGCCTGGTGGCCTGCTTCGGCTCGATGCTGCTCTACTGGTACCACTACACGCACCACGGCAGGCGCATCGACACCGAGACCGACGACGAAACGGTCGGCGGCCATTTCCTGCATCTGCTGCACGGCACCCCGCCGTCGGATCTCTGGGTCCGCGCGATGCACACATCGCTGATCCTCTATGCCGAGCACGAGTACAACGCCTCGACCTTCACCGCGCGCGTGGTCGCGGGCACCAATTCGGACATGTACTCGGCAGTCACCGGCGCGATCGGCGCCCTGCGCGGTCCCAAGCACGGCGGCGCCAACGAGGCGGCCTGCGAGATCCAGCAGCGCTATGCGACCGCGGACGAGGCGGAGGCCGACATCCGTGAGCGGGTCGGCCGCAAGGAGATCGTCATCGGCTTCGGCCACCCGGTCTACACGTCCGGGGACCCGCGCAACAAGGTGATCAAGGAGGTCGCCCACCGGCTGGCGGTGGCGGCTGGCGATACGCGGATGTACAGCGTCGCGGACCGGCTCGAGTCGGTGATGTGGGAAATCAAGCGGATGTTCCCGAACCTTGACTGGTTCTCCGCGGTGTCCTACCACACGATGGGCATCCCCACGCCGATGTTCACGCCGGTCTTCGTCATCTCCCGCACCACGGGCTGGGTCGCGCACGTGATCGAGCAGCGGCTCGACGGCAAGATCATCCGGCCGAGCGCGAACTACGTCGGTCCCGAGAACCTGACGTGGGTGCCGATCGAGCAGCGGGGATGAGGATCTCTGGCGTGTGCTTCACGGTTTCTGCCTCATGCCGAGCGAAGCTCTCCGTGACACGCCGTGAATACGTCCCTGTAGGCTCGGAGGCGGCATCCATGCCGCCTACGGTCACTTCGAGCTTCGCCCGACACGAGGCAGCCGCGGACACCGGTTGCCGAATGGAATAGCGTTCAACTCTTGAGGAACCGACCCATGGGTGGCCACTACGCCGACACCAACGTCCGACCGGATCCCGACCAGGAGCTGGTGGACATCGCCAACTACGTCTGCGACTACGACATCACCAGCGCCGAGGCCTACGACACCGCGCGCAACTGCCTGATGGACAGCCTGGGCTGCGCGCTGCTGGCGCTGCAGTACCCCGAGTGCACCAAGCATCTCGGTCCGATCGTGCAGGGCACGGTCGTGCCGCACGGCGCGAAGGTGCCCGGCACCTCGTTCCAGCTCGACCCGGTCAAGGCCGCCTGGGACATCGGCGCGCTGGTGCGATGGCTCGACTTCAACGACACCTGGCTGGCCGCGGAATGGGGCCACCCATCCGACAACCTGGGGGCGATCCTCGGCGTCGCCGACTGGCTGTCGCGCAAGGCCGTGGCCGAGGGCAGGGCGCCGCTGACGATGCGCGACGTGCTGACCGCAATGATCAAGGCGCACGAGATCCAGGGGTGCCTGGCACTCGAGAACGCCTTCAACCGCGTCGGCCTGGACCACGTGATCCTGGTGAAGGTCGCCTCGACGGCCGTGGCCGCGCGGCTGCTCGGCGCGACGCGCGAGCAGGTGATCGACGCCCTCTCGCACGCGTGGATCGACGGCCAGTCGCTTCGCACCTACCGGCACGCGCCGAACACCGGCTCGCGCAAGTCCTGGGCGGCGGGCGATGCCTCATCGCGCGGCGTGCGGCTGGCGATGATGGTCATGCGCGGCGAGATGGGCCTGCCGTCGGCCCTGAGCGCGCCCAGGTGGGGCTTCCAGGATGTGCTGTTCAAGGGCAACAAGCTGGCGTTCCAGCGGCCCTATGGCAGCTACGTGATGGAGCAGATCCTGTTCAAGATCAGCTTCCCGGCGGAGTTCCACGCCCAGACGGCGGTGGAGTGCGCGATGGCGCTGCACCCGCAGGTCCGTGAGCGCATCGCGGACGTCGAGCGCATCGAGCTGACGACCCAGGAGTCGGCCATCCGCATCATCAGCAAGGACGGGCCGCTCTACAACCCGGCCGACCGCGACCACTGCCTGCAGTACATGGTCGCCGTCCCGCTGATCCACGGCGCGCTGACCGCGGAGCACTACGAGGACGCGGTCGCGTCCGACCCGCGCATCGATGCCCTGCGCGCCAAGATGAAGGTCACGGAGGACCCGCGGTATTCGAAGGAGTACCACGACCCGGACAAGCGCTCGATCGCCAACGCCGTGCAGGTCTTCTTCGCGGACGGCACGAGCACGCCGAAGGTGGAGGTGGAGTACCCGATCGGCCACCGCCGGCGCCGGGCGGAGGGGATCCCCATCCTGGAGCGCAAGTTCCTGGATGCCCTGCGGACGCGCTTCCCCAGGGGCCAGGCGCAGGCGATCTACGACCTGTGCCTCGATGCCGGGCGCCTCGGTGCCACGCCCGTCAACGCGTTCATGGACCTGTTCGTCATCTGACCGGGGCTGCCGGCCGCTCCCTGATCCCGGTCAGGGTCGGGCGGCGGGCACGCTGCGGTATCATTCGGGGCCGCTTGCAGGGGGTTGAGCAATGTTTCGAAAGATCCTGATCGCCAACCGGGGTGAGATCGCGGTCCGCATCATCCGCACCTGTGCGGAGATGGGCATCCGCTCGGCCGCCATCTATGCCGACGCGGACCGCTACGCCCTGCACGTCAAGAAGGCGGACGAGGCCTATCCGCTCGGCGCCGACCCGCTCGCCGGCTACCTGAACGTGCACCGCATCGTGAGCCTCGCGAAGCAGACCGGCTGTGACGCCGTCCACCCGGGCTACGGCTTCCTGTCCGAGAACCCCTCGCTGGCGGAGGCCTGCCAGAACGCCGGCATCACCTTCATCGGCCCCACCTGCAACGTGATCCGGCGGATGGGCGACAAGACGGAGGCGCGGCTCGCCATGATCAGGGCGGGCGTGCCCGTCACGCCCGGCAGCGAGGGCAACGTCGCCAACATCGACGAAGCCCTGGCGATGGCCGAGCAGATCGGCTATCCGGTGATGCTCAAGGCCACCTCCGGTGGTGGCGGGCGCGGCATCCGCCGCTGCGACAACCCCCAGGAGCTCCAGCGCAACTTCGAGCGCGTCATCTCGGAGGCGACCAAGGCGTTCGGGAGCGCCGACGTCTTTCTCGAGAAATGTGTCGTGAACCCCCGCCACATCGAGGTGCAGATCCTCGGTGACCAGCATGGCAACGTGATCCATCTGTTCGAACGCGACTGCTCCATCCAGCGCCGTAACCAGAAGCTGATCGAGATCGCGCCGTCGCCCCAGCTCACCGAGGCGCAGCGCCAGCACGTGTGCAGCCTCGCGGTGACCGCGGCCCGCGCGGTCGGCTACACCAACGCGGGTACCGTGGAGTTCCTGCTCGACGACGACGAGCGGTTCTACTTCATGGAGATGAACACCCGCATCCAGGTCGAGCACACGATCACGGAGACCATCACCGGCGTCGACCTGATCGAGGAGCAGATCCGCATCGCCGCCGGCCTGCCGCTGCGCTACAGCCAGGGCGAGATCGGCAAGCGCGGCTTTGCCATGCAGCTGCGCGTCAACGCCGAGGACCCGCAGAACAGCTTCCTGCCGAGCTTCGGGCGCATCTCGCGCTACTACGCGCCGGGCGGGCCGGGCACGCGGACGGACACGGCGATCTACACCGGGTATACGGTCCCGCCGTACTACGATTCGATGCTGGTTAAGGTCATCGTCTGGGCGCTGACCTGGGAGGACGTGGTGAACCGCGGCCAGCGCGCCCTCACCGACATGGGCGTGTACGGCATCAAGACCACGATCCCCTATTACCTGGAGATCCTGAATTCGCCCGACTTCCGGCGCGGCCGCTTCAACACCGGCTTCGTCGAGGCGCATCCCGAGCTCGTCGACTACTCGATCAAACCGCGCAAGGAAGAGATCGCCGCCGCGCTGGCCGCCGCGGTGGCGGCCCACGCCGGCCTCTGATCACGAGGTAAGCCATGTCCAAGGTCTACATCACCGACACCGTACTGCGCGACGCGCACCAGTCACTCATCGCCACCCGCATGCGCACCGAGGACATGCTGCCGATCTGCAGCAAGCTCGATGCGATCGGCTTCTGGTCCCTCGAGGTCTGGGGCGGCGCGACCTTCGATGCGTGCGTGCGCTTCCTCAAGGAGGATCCCTGGGAGCGCCTGCGGCTGCTGCGCGAGGCGCTGCCCAGGACCCGGCTGCAGATGCTGCTGCGCGGGCAGAACCTGCTGGGCTACCGGCACTACTCCGACGACGTCGTCGAGCACTTCGTGCAGCGCGCGGCGGAGAGCGGGATGGACGTGTTCCGCGTCTTCGACGCGCTCAACGACCTGCGCAACCTGACGGTGTCGATCGAGGCGGTGAAGAAGGCCGGCAAGCATGCCCAGGGCACGATCTGCTACACGGTCAGCCCGGTCCACACGATCGACAGCTTCGTCGCGCAGGCCAGGGAGCTCGAGGCCATGGGCTGCGACTCGATCGCCATCAAGGACATGGCGAGCCTGCTCACGCCGATGGTGGCGGGCGCCCTGGTGAAGGCTATGGTCGACGCGGTCGACCTGCCGATACATCTCCACTCGCACGCTACGTCGGGGCTGGCCGAGATGTGTCACCTCAAGGCAATCGAGAACGGCTGCCGGCACATCGACACCGCGATCTCGTCGCTCGGCGGCGGCACCAGCCACTCGCCCACGGAGAGCATGGTCGCGGCGCTGCGCGGCACGGAGTACGACACCGGCCTGGACCTGGAGGCGCTCCAGGAGATCGGCATGTACTTCTACACGGTGCGCAAGAAGTATCACCAGTTCGAGAGCGAGTACACGGGCGTCGACACGCGCGTGCAGGTCAACCAGGTGCCCGGCGGGATGATGTCGAACCTCGCCAACCAGCTGAAGGAGCAGAGCGCGCTGAACCGGATGAGTGAGGTGCTCGCCGAGATCCCGCACGTGCGCGCGGACCTCGGCTATCCGCCGCTGGTGACGCCGACCTCGCAGATCGTCGGCACCCAGGCCGTGCTGAACGTGCTGACCGGCAAGCGCTACCAGAACATGACGAACGAGGTGAAACGCTACCTGCAGGGCGGCTATGGCAAGTCGCCGGCGCCGGTGGATGCGATCCTGCAGCAGCAGGCGATCGGCCGCGAGGACGTCATCGACTGCCGCCCCGCGGATCTGCTGAGCCCCGAGATGGAGCGGCTGCGCTCGGAGATCAGCGAGCTCGCCAGGTCGGAGGAGGACGTCCTCACCTACGCCATGTTCCCCGAGATCGGGCGGCAGTTCCTCGAGCAGCGCGCGGCCGGGACGCTCAAGCCCGAGGCCCTCGAGCAACCGGCCACGAAGGAGGCGGTGCCCGAGGCCGCACCCACGGAGTTCAACGTGGTGCTGCACGGCGAGAGCTTCCACATCAAGGTCACCGGCACCGGCCACAAGGAGCAGGCCGAGCGGCACTTCTACCTGACGGTCGACGGCGTGCCCGAGGAGGTCGTGGTCCAGACCCTCGACCAGCTGGTGCTGACCGGCGGCGCGCAGGGCGCGGTGAAGGCGACCATCGGGGGCAAGCGGCCGAAGGCGACCAAGGAAGGCCACGTCAGTACGTCGATGCCCGGCAACATCGTCGCGGTCCTCGTGAAGGAGGGCGACATGGTGACGGCCGGACAGCCCGTTCTCGTCACCGAGGCGATGAAGATGGAGACCGAAGTGCAGGCCCCGATCGCCGGCAAGGTGACCGGCGTGTACGTCAGCAAGGGCGACAGCGTCACGCCCGGCGAGGCGCTGCTCGAGATCGAGGCGGCGTAGCATGCCGTGTAGCTGTCATGGCGCCAGGCGCGCATGACCTGCGCGGACACGCCGTGAATACGTCCCTGTAGGCTCGACAGCGGCATCCATGCCGCTGACGGTCCGCGCAGGTCAAGACGCGCCCGCCGCCTGTCGGTCGTGGTGCCGCCTTCCGGCGGGCCGGAGCCGCGTGCCCGCGAGCAGCGCACAGGGATGTGCGCGGTAGCGAGTGGAGTCCGGATGACCCGTCGAGCGGCGAGCGGGCACCGGCGCAAGGCCCGCTTCGCTGGTTTTCTGACCGTGCGGTTTCAGCCCGCCCTCACCGCCGCCAGCCCCGTCATGTTGAGCAGGCCCCGCACCGTGATGCTCGGCGTCACCACGTGTGCGGACTTCGCGGCGCCGATCAGGATCGGCCCGATCGCGATGCCCTCGCCCATCTGCTTCAGCAGGTTGAAGGCGATGTGCGCCGCGTCCTGGTTGGGCATGACCAGCAGGTTCGCCTTGCCGGCCAGGCGCGACTGCGGGAAGCGCGCCCGCCGCAGATCCTCGGACAGCGCGTGGTCCGCGTGCATCTCGCCCTCGACCTCGAGCTCCGGCAGCGTGCGGTGGATCAGGTCGAGCGCGGCCCGCATCTTGCGCGCGGACGGGCTGTCGTGGCTGCCGAAGTTCGAGTGCGACAGCAGCGCGACCTTCGGCTCGATGCCGAACCAGCGCACCTCGTCGGCGCACAGGCGCACGATCTCGGCCAGCTCCTCGGCGCTCGGGTCCTCCTGCACGTAGGCGTCGGCCATGAACAGCGTGCCCGAGTCGAGCACCAGCGCGCTCATCGCGGTCAGCTGCTTCACGCCGTTGCCAAGCCCGATGATGTCCCGGATGTGCGCGAGGTGCTGCCGGTAACGGCCCACGGTGCCGCAGATCATCGCGTCCGCACCGCCCGTGCCGAGGAGGGTGGCGGCGAGCACCGTCGCGTTGGTACGCAGGGTCTCGCAGGCCTCGCGCGGCGAGTAGCCGCGGCGCTGCACCCGGCGGAAGAAGGCGGCGCACTGGTCCTCGTACTGCGGGTTGTCCTGCGGATCGATCACCTCGAGGTCGCGACCCGGCGTGAGGTCGATGCCCAGCGCCGCGAGGCGCTGCGCGACGACCGCCGGCCGGCCGATGAGGATCGGACGGGCGATGCCCTGCTCGATCGCCTGCCGCGCCGTCTCGAGCACCTTGTCTTCCTCGCCCTCGGCGTAGACCACGCGCCGCACCGCCTCGCGCGCGCGCTCGAACACCGGCTTCATCGTCATGCCCGTGCGGTAGACGCGCGCCTGCAGCCGCTCGCGATAGGCAGGCATGTCCGCGATCGGCCGGCGCGCCACGCCACTGTCCATCGCCGCCTGCGCGACGGCCGGGGCGACGTGCGCGATCAGGCGCGGATCGAAGGGCTTGGGGATCAGGTAGTCCGGCCCGAACTTCAGGCTCTGCCCGCCATAGGCACGACGCACGATGTCCGAGGGCTCGGCCATCGCGAGATCCGCGATCGCGCGCACGGCCGCCATCTTCATCGCGGCGTTGATCTCGGTCGCGCCGGTGTCGAGCGCGCCCCGGAACAGGAACGGGAAGCACAGGACGTTGTTGACCTGGTTGGGGAAGTCGGAGCGCCCCGTCGCCACGATCGCGTCGGGCCGTACCGCCGTGGCGGCGTCGGGCATGATCTCCGGCACCGGGTTGGCGAGCGCGAGGATCAGCGGACGATCCGCCATCTTCGGCAGCCACTCGGGCTTGAGCACGCCGGCGGCGGACAGGCCGAGGAAGACGTCCGCGCCGTCGAGGACATCGGCGAGCGTGCGGGCATCGGTCCGCACCGCATAGCGCGCCTTGTAGGGGTCCATCTCCACGGTGCGGCCCTCGTAGACCACGCCGGCGATGTCGGTGACGACGATGTTCTCCAGGCGCAGGCCGAGGTCGACCAGCAGGTCCAGGCAGGCCAGCGCGGCGGCGCCGGCGCCGGAGGCGACCAGCTTCGCGCTGCCGATGTCCTTGCCCACCACCCGAAGGCCATTGAGCACCGCGGCGCTGACGACGATGGCGGTGCCGTGCTGGTCGTCGTGGAACACGGGGATCTGCATCCGCCGCTTGAGTCCGTCCTCGATGACGAAGCACTCGGGTGCCTTGATGTCCTCGAGGTTGATTCCGCCGAAGCTGGGCTCGAGCCGCGCCACCGTGTCGATGAACTTCTCCGGGTCGCGCTCGTCGACCTCGATGTCGAACACGTCGATGCCGGCGAACTGCTTGAACAGCACCGCCTTGCCTTCCATCACCGGCTTGCCCGCGAGCGCGCCGATCGCGCCCAGGCCGAGCACGGCGGTGCCGTTCGAGATCACGGCGACGAGGTTGCCCCGCGCCGTGTAGTCGAAGGCGGTGAGCGGGTCGCGCTCGATCTCCTTGCAGGCGGCCGCCACACCGGGCGAGTAGGCGAGGGCGAGGTCGCGCTGGTTGGCGAGCGGCTTGGTGGCGCGGATCTCCAGCTTCCCGGGACGCGGGAGGCGGTGGTAGTCGAGGGCGGCCTTCTGGAGATCGTCGGACATGTGTCAGCACCTGGCGGGACAGGAATGGTGCAATGCAGCATAGACCCAACCCGCGGCGCGTGCCAGGAGCGCTTCGGCCCGAGGGCGGGCCTCCTACCGCCAATCGCGCCTGAAGGCGCTCCTACCCCGCAGCGGTCACCGCCCCGTAGG